>ERZ838118.4888-NODE-4888-length-11126-cov-3.833800_pt1 | contig 11126 bp, 6 predicted proteins | sample MGYA00519863_ERZ838118 | MGnify/ENA primary metagenome ERZ838118 (study PRJEB31850, sample SAMEA3708827) | human gut metagenome | biome: human gut; feature: human-associated habitat; material: faeces | place: China | collected 2014 ...
TTTCTTCGCCGCACATGTCGCCGAAGAAAATGATCGGACTTTCTTTCGCCGCGCCATTGGCGAAAGGCTGCGAGGCATTTTGACCTTTGACATACGAGGGGCTCCGGCTTCGGTCGGAGCCTTTTGTTTTAGCGCGCAAAAATGTGTTATTTCTGCGCGGAAATATGCCGATTGTGCAGAGCGCATGTAAATTCGCGGCCGAAATGCTATATTTCTCCCATGAAGGAACGGAGCGCGCGGCGCGCTGCTCCGCGAGAGGGAGAGAGATCACAAGTGGCCGAAGTATTGAATATATGTATCGTGGACCCCAGCACGATCTGGCGGCACACGGCGAGAGAGATCCTCTGCCGGGAGCTGGACGCCAATGGGGTGCGCGCGTGTGTGGATGAATTCTACGCGCCGGAGTCGATGACGTCCGACGGCGGATGTGCGTACTACGACGTTGTGCTGGCGGATATTTCCGACCGGCAGACGCGGGAGCAGTATTTGCGCTTTTTCCGGGACCTGCGCCTCACGAGCCCGCAGACGAAGCTGATCTTCCTGTCGGCAGATCCGCTGGCAGCGCTGGACGTGTTCGAGTGTGACCCGGATTACTTTGTCTGCAAGCTCGAGATGGAGACGCGCCTGAGCGCCGCCCTGCGCTTTGTGCTGCGTCCGTGCGGCGGGGAGCTTGGGCCCTGCCTGATCGTGGGCTCGCGCGCGACGCGCCATGTGCTGTCCATGCGCGAGATCCTGTACTGCGAGCACGCGCAGCGCCAGACGAAGATCGTCATGACGACGCGCACTGTGACGTGCTCGGAAAAGCTCAACGAGATCTATGGGCGGCTCGATCCCGCGGACTTTGTGCAGACGCACTGCAGCTTTCTGGTCAATCTCAGCTATGTCAAGGAGCTGCGGCGCTCGTGCGTCGTGCTGCGCAGCGGCGTGACCGTCCCGCTCAGCCGCGCCAACTATGCCCGCGTCCGCCAGGCGCTGGCGCAGCACCTTTCGCACGCGCTCGGGGGCGAGCGGCCGCTTTTTACGCTGTCCGAGCGCTGACGCCGCCGCGGCGGATCTTGCCCGGAGATTTGTGCGGCCGCTCTTTTGCGAGGAGCGGCTTTGTGATTGCAAAAAAAGAAACACTTTTTTGGCAGTGGGCACGGCCTGACTGCAGCGCACGCGCTGTCCGCAAGAGGTGGGCAGCGCGTGTGTTTGCAGCGAGAAGTATTTTCTCCGCCGCGTATGCTGGGGTTGAAAAGTTCCGCCTGTGATCTGTCAACGGTGGAGAACAGAAACAAAACGGTTACAAGAAATGGCGCTTATCTCACACATGATAGTTAATGATGGCGAAAAAGTGGATAAAAGTGCAGATGTGCCCACAAAGCGCATAGAAAATGGTAGCATCGACTGTGGATTGTTGGGGAATTTCCGATTTTTTGTCGACATTCCCGAAAGGATAAGGAGCGCAGACGCATGGCAAAACTGAAGGTAAAAACGACGCAAGAGCAGACCGTGGAGATCCGCGCCAGTCTCTCCCTGAGTGAGACATTTTTAGAGGCCGAGGCAAACGCGATTGCCTCCGGACGTTTTTCATGTTTTTTGCGGCTGAAAATGCGCCGCCGCCGCTCCGCATTGTATGTGGCGCCGGCCGGCCTGACACTGGATGCGTATCTGGCAAACGGGCTGACCCGCACGGCGTTTCTCAAAATCATCACGCAAACGGCCGCAGCGATCCGCGCGGCGGAGCGCGCGCATTTCAATCTTGCCAATCTGGAACTGGATACACGCTACACGCTGGTCAATGCGCTCAGCGGGCAGCTCTATTTTCTGTATCAGCCGATCCGAAGCAGCCGGCAGCAGAACCGCAATGGGTTTTTGCGCGAGGTGTGCAGCAGGAGCACGTTCCCGACGGAGGCGGACATGGACTTCCTGCGCACGTTTGAAGAGCTGGTCTCGCGTCCGCGGACGGTCACGACGCAGGAGCTGGAGGCCTATGTGCGCAGCTACAGCGGCAAGCGGGAGCCGGCTGATCCGGTGCAGACGGGCAGCGGTGTCTCCGTGCCGTTTATCGTGCCGCCGTTTCAGAGTCCTGCGCCGATCCCGCCGTGGGAGATGGCCGATGCGCCTGCACAGACACCGCCGTGCCCGCAGCGTGGTACGCTGCCGTTTCGGCAGCCTGATGGGATGCAGCCCGGCACGCAGCCGCTGCGTCCGGAGGAGCGCGGACAGGTCGCGGAGCTGCTTTGCCGCAGAACCGGCGTGCGTACACAGATCGCGCAGCAGGTGTTCCGTATCGGGAAATCCTGCACCGCGGCGGATCTTTGCGTCGATGACAACCCGACAGTCAGCCGCCGCCATGCGGAGATCCGGGTGCGCGACGGCGCCTGTTTTCTCGTCGACCAGAACTCCACCAATCACACCTATGTGAACGGCGAAGAGCTTGTGCCGCAGACGGAGTGCTTGCTCACGGAAGGCTGTGTAATCCGTTTTGCAGACGAAGAATTCATTTATCAGATACGGCGAGGGTGAACAACATGAGAGTGATCGCAGCGGCAGAAACGGATGCCGGTATTTGCAAACCGATCAATCAGGACGGCTATTGCATTAAGATCGCACAGACGCCGGCCGGACAGGTTGCGCTGGCAGCTGTCTGTGACGGCATGGGCGGTCTGGAAAAGGGCGAACTTGCGAGCGCGACGGCCGTGCGGGAGTTTTCCGCATGGTTCGATCAGACGTTGCCGGGGCTGCTTCCAGAGCTGGACTGGATGCGTGTCTCCGAGATGTGGAGAGTCATGATCCACGACGTCGACGTGCGGCTCCATGAATACGGCGCCGCGCATGGACTGGAGCTCGGTACGACCGTGACGGCGATGCTGATCTACGGCGGAAAGTACCTGATCGCCCATGTGGGCGACACGCGCGTGTATGAAGTGGGCGGTGTGCTCCGTCAGCTGACGGAGGATCACACCGTGGTCGAGCGCGAGGTGCAGGCAGGTCTGCTGACGTCGGAGGCGGCGGAGCTGGATCCGCGGCGCAATGTGCTGCTGCGGTGCGTGGGGGCGTCCGACCAGGCGCAGCCGGATATTTTCGGCGGCGATCTGGATGTGCACGCCTGCTACCTGCTCTGCTCGGACGGCCTTCGGCACGTGGTGCAGCCGCAGGAGCTGCGGGAGTACACCCGTCCGGATCGGATGCTGAGCGAGCAGACGATTCACACAAGTCTGCGCTATCTGATCGATCTGGCGAAATACCGCGCCGAGCAGGACAATATCACCGCGCTGCTGCTGCGCGTGCAAGAACAGGATGCGTGACATATGCCGATTGAGAAAGAAGTCGTTGAAAAAGAATGGATTGACGGAAAGGAACGGATCGTCTTAAACGGAGACATCGTCCTCTCGGAGCGCATTAGTGACGCCGGCAAGATGTCCAACGGCGTTTACCTGGCCACGGGACGCCGTCTGGATAAAAACTGGGCGGTCAAGGTTGTCAACAAAACCCCGAGTGAGAACGGGGTCAACTATGCCGAATGCGTCCGTGACGAGGCGCGCGTGCTGCGCAAGCTGGAGCATCCGTCTATCGTCCGCGTGACGGACGTTTTGCAGGATCAGCAGGCAGTGTACGTCGTGATGGACTACATTGAGGGCGAGACACTGCAGGAGCGCGTCATGCGTGAGGGGCCGCAGCCGCAGGAGCTGGTGCTTGAATGGGCAAAGCAGATCGCCGATGCGCTCGGTTATGTGCACTCGCAGTTCGGCGATGACGGGATGCCGCTGGTGCACCGTGACCTGAAGGCTGAGAACATCATGGTTCGGCCGGACAACTCCGTGCGCGTGATCGACTTCGGCATCGCGCACATCGCCGGCTTCGGCACGAAGGGCTACGCTGCGCCGGAGCAGTGCGAAAGCGCAGATATTGCCGAGGTCGACGGCCGCGCGGACATTTACGCCCTTGGCATGACGATGCATTTTCTGCTGACGGGGCAAGATCCACAGGCGCCCGATTATCAGTATCTCCCGATCCGCGAATGGGATCCGACGCTTCACGAGGGGCTGGAGAACATTATCGAGCGCTGTGTGCAGCAATCTCCGGATGACCGTTTCCAGACGTGTGATGAGCTGCTGTATGCACTCAATCATTATGAGCAGGAATCGAATGCGTTCCGCGCGCGGCAGAAAAAGAAGCTGGTCACGGCGCTTGCGACAGCCGGCACGGGCGTGCTGCTGCTGCTTGTGGGCCTGGGCGCATTCATCGCCGGAAAAGCGGACGTGCGCGCAAACTACGAGCGGCTCGTCAATGCGTCGTCTTACGGATATGCGCAGTGTCAGGAGGCGATGGAGTATGACTCCACGCGGCTTGAGGCGCTCAACCGCCTTGTTGACAGCTACGAGACGCAGGGCGTGTTCGATCTCGAGCAGAGCAAAGAGCTGACACAGGCGTACAACGAATATACCGGCGCGAAGAACACGCCGGAATATCTTGAGACGTGCTTTCAGATCGGCACGCTGTACATGAATTTCTACACGGAAAACGGCAACCAGTCGCTGCTGGCGTGTACGCGCAAGGCGTATGACTATTTCGAGCAGATCGAAAATGCCGGCGACGGGAAAAAGCTGAGTCGTTTTGAGCATTCGTCCGCCGCGCACAACTACTATGTGATCTCGAAGTTTTACAAGGAGAGCGGCGGTCTGAAGCTGGAGACACGGCGCAGCGCGCAGGATCTGGAGCAGCTGCTGGGCGCGTTTTCCGGCTGCATGGATTATCTCGACACCGTCATGCGCTCCGGGCAGGAGGAAGACTGCCTGCGGCAGTGCATGCGTCTGGCGGACGCGGTCAACGAGCTGCGCAGCGAGTGCTGTGCCAGCGGCGTGGACCAGTCGGTGCTGGTCTCGCTGCTCACGCGCATCCAGACGCAGGAGGCCGCCATATCGCTCTCGCAGCTGCAGGATATGCGTGCCCGCGCGCTGGATACCGTGGCGGCATATCTGGAAAATGTGGCCGTGACGTATTCGAGTCGTGGGGAGGCACAGGGAACATGAGTCTGCATAGCGTATACAACATTGTCGCGTTGGCCGCGTTTGCCTTGGGTGCTGCGGCGCTGATCACGGCGGCGATCCTGTTCGTGTCGCAGCGGCTCTGGGAAGTGATGAGCGACCGGCGCAAGCGGCCGGCGTCTGCACACAGAACCGGCAGTCACACCGCGAAAGCGCACACGCCGCCGCAGCCCGTGGGCGGGTGGAACACGACGGCGCTCAACCGGAGCGCGAATGCTGCCGATGGCACGAAGCCGATGAATGGGCAGGCAAACGTCGCCCCGGGCACGATGCCGATGAACGGTCAGGCAGACGTCGCCACGGGCACGAGGCCGATGAACGGTCAGGCAAACACCGCCCCGGGCACAAGGCCGATGAATGGTCAGGCAAACACCGCCCCGGGCACGATGCCGATGAACAGTCAGGCAAACGCCGCAAACAGTACGACGCTGCTCAATTCGCAGGCGGATGTCGCAGCCGGCACGACCATGCTCAAAACGAAGCCAGCCGCGCCTCCGACCGCATCCGGCGGCACAGTCCCGCTCAAGCCATCGAGCGCATCCGGCGGCACAGTCCCGCTCAAGCCATCGACGGCATCCGGCGGCACAGTCCCGCTCAAGCCATCGAGCGCATCCGGCGGTACAGTCCAGCTCAAGCCTTCGACTGCGCCCGGCGGTACAAACCCGCTCAAAGCGCCCCCGACCGCGCCCGGCGGCACAACCATGCGCAGAGTGACCCCCGGCGCATCGGCAACGCGCGTGCGGCGCACGCAAGACGCAGTCTCGGCGCACGTGCTCGGCGTGTGTGCCGCGCAGCCGGCCGCCGTACCGGCCCGACCGAACCGGAGCGAACCGCCGGCGGCGTTTCGCATCGTGAGGGATGAAGTGGTCGTGCATACGAGCGAGGTGATCTGATGCAGACGACACAAACGACAGGCGCGCGCCTGTATGCGGTGCTGGGGCTGCTGTTCGTCTCGAGTGCGATGGTGCTGTTCCTGCCGTTCTTTCCCCCGGGACTGCAGTGGCTGTTTGCCCTGCTGTTCTGGGCGCCGCTCGTGGCGGCGTATGTGCTGCTGCGGCAGCTCGACCGCCGGCGGCGGAGTCAGCCCGAGCCGCACCGCCGGCAAAAGCCGCCGAAGCCCGGTGTGCTGAGTCTGGCGCGGAATCCGGAGGGGCTCACGGCGGATGCCCTGCTGCTGGCAGCGGCGATCACGCTGGTGGTGCGCATGTGTATGCACATCTCAACGGCGTATTTTGACTATGTCCTCTTGGCGGCGGTGGTGTTCGGCGCGCAGGCGCGCTGCGTGCTTGCCGGCCGCAATTGGAATATGTGGAGACACCAGAAAAACAACAAGAATAAAGCGAGGAGAAACAAAAAATGAAACGTGGAAAAGCATTGTGCAGAATTCTGGCAGTTTTGCTGATCTGTGCACTTGTGGCCGGTTTCGCACCCGTGGCGGAGACCATTTCCGCCCCGGCGCAGGAGACGGCAGCGGGCGCAGAGCCGACGGAAACTGTGACGGACGTCCTGCCCTCCGGAGAGGATGGCGATCCGGACGCAGCGAAAGATCCGGGCGAGACGAAAGACCCGGGCGAGACGAAAGACCCGGGTGAGACGAAAGATCCGGGCGAGACGCCGAATCCGGGCGAGACGCCGAAGCCGGACGAGACGCCGACAGTGCCGACGATCGTGTCCGCAGAGGATACCACTGAGGCTGAGTGGGCGCAAAGCCGCACGGTGACCATCCAAACGTCCGGCCCTGTGGATAAGGTGCAGTATCGGGTTAAGGACACCGAGGAGTGGAAGAGCGCCGCTGCCGGTAAGAAGAACGGCGAATACCAGTTCGTGCTCACGGAGAGCAGCAACAAGGCTGTGACGTATGAGGTGCGCGCGCTCAATACCAAAGACAAACAGGAAAGCAAAACGTTCCCGGTCGATGTTGGCAAGATCGACGCGACCGCGCCGACGGTGGAAGTGTCCCATTCGGAAGCTTGGGATTATTACAAGGTAAAAGACTATTACGTTGAGATATCGGATAAGCTGTCTGATAATGAGCTGTCTGGTCTTGATTTAAGCTCAATCCAGATTCAGGTGTTTTATTATAACAGGAAAGGAGATAAGGAGTATCTCAACTCCAATGATTATCGCCTGAGAGACCTAAACAATAAATTCAATAAGGCAAAGAAAGAGTATAAAGGCGGTGTCTTTGATTTTCTTTTTACTATTCATAAATATAAGGATGCTCTCAACGAACACTATGAATTCGACATCGAAGTTAGTGTAAATGATAACGTCGGAAACAAGAGCAGCTACATCCCAAAAGCTTCTTCTGAGAGTTATGGCAACGTTGCTTGTAAAGTTACTCCGGAACTCACCGCTACCAAGCAGGAATTAGTTTACCTTGTGGGTGATCAAAGCAAAGTGAAGCTTACGGGGATGGAAGAAAATCAGGATATCTACATTTATGTAAGTAATTATAACAACGAGTATAATCTCAAATTGAGAACCGATGAGAATGGCGCCGCTACGATCAACCTCGGAGAAGAACTAAAAAAGATTGGGAAGAAAGTACCAGAAAATGTGCCGCTTTCGATTGTTCTGAAAGCAGGGAAGAGCGAAGCCACGCTGCCCGTATACTACGTAAGCGGTGCGCCGGCGGTTGATAGTGTGGATTTTTACAACGGCTCTGCGATTAAGAACTTTATCCACACGATCACGGGCGGTCTCATGTTCGCAAAGAATAATGAACTGAAAATCAAGCCCAAAGAGAGCGAACCCGCGGGTGAAAAGACCGTGGGCGCTGCGTATTTCTGGCAGACGGGCAACACGGCAACTACACCGGAAAACCCGACGCTGGGCGATAACGGACAAGGCGGAATCGAGCTGAAAGAAGCGCCCGATACGTCGTGGACAGAAGACAAAGATAAAGATATGATCATCCCCTGCCCGGATGAGGACTTCTCGGGTTACCTGCATGTGGTCGTCTGGAACGAAGTCGGCACGTGCACGCAGTATGTCTACAAAGCCGAGACGGGCAAGGAGCTGAAACTGACCAACTGCGGCGTCTTCAACGGCGCAAACAACGGTGTGGCCGTGTTTGTCACCACGCCGGACGGAGAAGAGGTCAAGCCCTATACTCCTGATCGAGATGTTCTGGATGAAAACAACAAACCGACAGGCGAAAACGAGGCCAACTGGGTCCAGCAGGTCGATTTTGATGTGCAGTGGGACGAAAGCGCGCTGACGACTTGGCTGAAAGAATGGGCTCAAGCACAGGATGACTACAAAGACACTGTTCAAAATGGCGTCGGCGATTCCTATGACTGGAACAAATTCGCGCTCGCCTCAAATGGTGTGGTAGTAACTGCAACTGTAAAAGCAGAAGACGGAAAAGCAACAGAAGACAAAGAGGTTGTTTCCGGTCAGAATTCCGGTCAAGCGAAATCCTTCACGATCGGAGGAGCAGTTGGAGAGAATGGAAAAAATGAAATCTCGCGCAACTCGCCGGTTCAGTTTACGGTGACGGTCTCTGCGACGGTTACGAAAAAAACCACTACCCTGAATAACGACGGAACCACGAATGAGAAAACCGATGACATTCACATCACGCAATCCTTTAGCACCGAGGAAATCCAGGTTTACGTCCAGAACTGTCTGAACGTGCCGACGGTGACGGCTGTGGCGCAGGATCCTACGAATCCGGGCGCGGATAATGAAACAAAGGAATCGATCGGTACAGTTTTGAAAGACGGCGAGACTTACGGCTGGTACAACGGCTATAACAACGTCCTGACGAGCCTGAAACTTACAAAATGTGCCGGCAGCACAGCGCCGTATACCATGAGCTATAAACTGGAGAGACCGGGTGGAACGGTAATAGACGATTCTCTTTCGTCGAAAGACCTTGGCAAGGACGGTCCTGGCAAGGACGGTCTGGAAGCGTTCAAGGATGACTACACGGATAACTTCAACGACGACGGCGTATACACGCTGCGCGTTTGGGCGAAAGACGCTGCCGGAAACGAGTCCGGAACCGCCGTCTACACGATCAAGTACGACGTGAACGCGCCGGACGTGCATGCGGTCTTCTCGCAAAAAGCCGAAAAAGACCCCTACTATGCAAAGCAGCGCACGATCGACATCAAGGTTTCGGACAAGCTGTTTAAAGGCAGCGAGAACGTGATCTTTAAGGAAGGCAAACCGGTTTCGGAGAACGGCGTCTACACCCTGACCGGAACGATGGAGAACACCAACCAGAGCGGCGTCAGCAACGTCTCGATCGAGACGACGATCCAGTACAAAAACGGCAATCCGCCGGAGTTTGACGGTGATGCGTGGAAGTACACCAGCGCTGGCGAAGGAAAACAGACGATCCCCTCGTGGTCCGGCACGTATAAGTACGGCGGCGTGGACGGCAACATCCGCGACGGCGACGACTACACGCTGTGCATCAAGGCAACGGACGAGGCCGGCAACGTCACCGAGACAAATGCCGATGGAAAATGCACGCAAAACGGCCAAGGAAATGATGAATTCTGCGCCTATACATTTAAAGGCGAAAAAGATGGCAAAACGGACTTCACCATCGACCAGACCAATCCGAAGGTGAGCGTGCGCTTTGACAACAACAGCGCCGTCAACGGCAAGTACTTCCCGGCCGGCCGCACGGCCACCATCACGGTCGTGGAGCACAACTTCTATGAAGATGGGGTCAATCTCACGGCGACCGGCGCCTCCGGCAGAACCAAATGGGTGGACGACGGCGACACGCACACGGCGACCGTCTCGTTCCTGAACGATGCGGACTGCAAGTTTGCGATCGAGGTCACGGACAAGGCCGGCAACATCTGCAAAAACGATGCTGTGAACTATGGCGGCAGCGCCGCCCCCGGCGAATTCGTGATCGACACCACCGCGCCCACTCTGGCGCTGACCGGCGTCAACGGCCCGTTTGCCGATGCCTGCACGCCGGGCTTCGAGGGTCAGGACGCGAACATGAGCACCGAGTATGAGCTGCGCCTGATGCGCAGCGTGCGCGAGAACGCAGCCGACGACGCCACCGCGCTGTGCAGCCGCGAGCTCGTGAACATCAGCACAACGGATATCCGCGCGGTGTTCCAGAACATCCCGGATATGCTCGACAACGCCGAGTACTACAGCGACGGCATCTATAAGCTGAGCGTGACCATCCGCGACATGGCCGACAACACGACCACGCAGGAGGCCACCTTCGCAGTCAACCGCCACGGCTCGTTCTACATCTACGGTGAGGCGCTGGCAAACCTCGTCACGAAGCAGTTTGCACAAAACGACTTCGTCGACGCGCAGACCGGCGCATGGACGATCATGGAGTACAACGCGAGCCCGGTGCAGCCGGACTCCGTGCAGCTGCAGATCTACCGCGACAACGCGCTCGTGACCTCCGTTACGCCGGAGATCAGGGGCGGCATGGATGACGCCACGGGTCTGTACCGCTACGTGTACGAGCTCGACCGCAATATGTTTGCACAGGACGGTCTGTACAAGGTGCAGGTGCGCTCCACCGACGAGGCGGGCAACCTGTCCGAGAACATTGACGAGGTGGACGACAACGGCAACGTGACCACACCGGAGAAGTACCAGTGCACGCTCTCGTTCGTCATCGACAACGTCGATCCTGAATTCAAGCAGATCACCGGTCTGGAGAAGAAACGCTACCGCGAGGACAGCCACGAGATCAACTTCGCGGTCGCCGATACCTACGGTCTGGCGCGTGTCTCCGTCCTGTCCGGCGAGACGGTCGTTGCGGAGTATCTGTGCGCGGCGGAGATCGACGCGCTCGGCGGTGAGACCAAGCTGGCCGCCAACCAGAAGCCGATGCCCAACGAGCTGACGCTCGAGAGCGTGTCCGGCGACGTGATGCTGCAAGGCGGCAAGAGCGCGCAGACGATCACGTTCGTTGCGGTCGACAAGGCCGGCAACACGTACACGACCGGCAGTGCGGATCAGAAGCCGCTGGGCTTCCACCAGAAGGTGACGATCAGCACCAACGGCTTTGTGCTGTACATCCACAACACGTGGGCAGTCGTTCTGACGGTGGTCGCGCTCGCTGCGATCGCGTTCGGCGTCTGGTACGGC
>ERZ838118.4905-NODE-4905-length-11081-cov-3.713405_pt1 | contig 11081 bp, 11 predicted proteins | sample MGYA00519863_ERZ838118 | MGnify/ENA primary metagenome ERZ838118 (study PRJEB31850, sample SAMEA3708827) | human gut metagenome | biome: human gut; feature: human-associated habitat; material: faeces | place: China | collected 2014 ...
GGTATGTAACACTTTGCTTAGAATAAGAAAATTATCTATACTTGGAAGTGACCGCCCTGAAATCCATTTATATATGGCTTGAGGATTTTCAAATCCCATAAATTTCTGAATATCTTTTACGGTATATCCATTTTTCTTTAACAATTCCCTGATTCTTTCACCAGTTGCTTTTTGTTGAATAGATAAATAAACAGGCTGCATTTCTGTTCCTCCTTAATCTATCCCGAACTATTTTAATTTTAACATCCCACGGCTAAATTTTCCATAATTGTTTCATATATATTCTTGCAAAAATCCTGATACTCATTTCCAAACCTCCATTTCTTTAACACATTACATATTTTATAGTATGATATGTAATATGTCATTGAACCGGTGGTTTAAAATAAGTAACTATTACTTTATTCTGATTTTGCTTTATGTGGAAATAATATTTCAATAAAATCCTGCATAAAATAAACTTCCTCTCGTGCATTTAAAATATTATTTATTAAAATAATAAGTAAAACGGTCGCAACTATAATCAGTGAAATTAAATCTACACATTCATTATATATATCCATATATATTGTCATTACAGTAAATTCAAGCGGAATAACAACTATTTCAAGCATATCTTTTGTATCTGTCTTATTTCGCAAAATTTTATTTAGAAATCTATAAAAATCCTCACAGTTTATTTGTTCGTAATATTTATTTTGTATTCCGTCTTTCCATTCAGAATATTTATTGTACTTTTTTTCTTCTTTCGTATTTTTCCCAAATAAGTGATAATCTTTTAATTCATCTTTATAGCAAAAATTATACTCCAAATTTTTTGATAATTTATTTATCTTATTAGCATTTATAATTAAATATATGTTTAACGCTATTAAAACAATACCAATGACAACTACAGCTTTTGAAATATCATCCCTCAGGATTTTCAATCTTCCATTTATATTATTTTTTGTGCACAACCATACCAAAAAAACTATTATTTCTAAAATGGCGCCAAAAATAATGAATATTATATATTTTTTAATTGATACATATTTACCCATAACTTTTCTCCAATCTGTACTCTTCATCTTCACAACACTACACTCTGATATTTCCTTGCTATCTCCATCGCTTTATTTATAGCCTCCGCAAAATTATCCGCCATGACAAATCCAACGGCATCAAAAAAAATCGATAACATCGGGGCTGTATTTTCAGTCTGCTTAGAAGCCGCATCAAGCATGTTTTTAAATGCCCGCCTTAATTCCTCCCGGCACTGCTCCTTATTTGGGGCAGCAACATTACGGCTCCAATAATCAATATAATTATTTTGCATATTTACACGATTGGCATATATATAATTATTGTTGCCGTAATTCCACGCATTTTCCGGTATCTGCCTTAAATACATAATCGGTCTTTCACAGCAAATGCGTCCGTTTTGCAAAAAAATCACATTTGTATACACGTTTCTGCAAAATACACAGTTCCCTACATCAATTACACCATACATCTTTTTCTCCTCCTTTGCTTACCTACATATATACCACCCACAACGCAAAAAAAATGTCGAACCATGCGATTCGACATTTTTATTTCCGAAAATTTCCAATACATTAAAATTCACACAAACAAACTCATTAAACTGACAGGAACAAGTGCATTTGAGTATGTACCTGCAAGTACAGGTTCACTGTAACCTCTCAAAATGAAAGATATTTTTTCAAAATAACAAAAACCTCTTTAGGTGACAGAGCACTGGCCAGCATAAGTTCTCCTAATTAATATCAATATCAGCTAAAGCGTCTATCAATTTTACATTATCTTTATGTGATTTTATGGCAATTCTGTAATACCCGTCTGTGAGATTCTTATAATTGCTGCAGTCTCTTATAAGTATTCCTCTTTTTAAAAGTTCTTCTTTAAGACCTTTTTTGTGCATAAAAAATATATAATTTGCGTCACTCTCCCAATACTTAATATTCATTCTTTGAAAATTAGTACAGATAAATTCTCTCTCTTTACTTATTAAACTTACTGTGTCTGCAGCAAATTTATCCTCATCAAGAGCAGCTATTCCTGCATTTTGTGCCAGAACAGAAACATTCCACGGCTGCCCGACATCATACATTTTGCCAATAAGCTCTTTATCATATGTAATGCCATATCCAAGCCTTATTCCCGGTATTGCATACATTTTGGTAAATGCCTTCAGAACAAACAAACCTCTGTATCTTAATATATTTTTAACGTATGAAAGTTTATCTTCCTGCCCTGTAAAATCAAGAAAACATTCATCCAGAAAAATACGCACTCCGTTCCTGTCACATTCCTTTATAATTCTTTCAAGCAAACGGTCATTTATAAGTATCCCTGTAGGATTATTAGGATTACATAAAAAAATCATATCAGGTTTATACTCAAACATTTCCATAAAATCATCTTCTATTTCAAATGTGTTGTGATTGATCTGATAATATTCAACTTTTGCCCCGACACATTCAAGTGCGGCTTCATATTCTGCAAAACATGGAGCTGCAACAACCGCATTTTTCGGTTTTATGGCAAATACATATCTGTACAGCACATCAGAAGCTCCGTTTCCGCATATAATGAAGCTACTGTCAACTCCATATCTTCTGCCAATCTTTTCTCTTAAATCATCGCAAAACATCTGCGGATAATTTTCACACATTTCAAGCGAATTAACAACCGCTTCACGCACGCTTTCCGGAATTCCCATAGGATTAATATTAGCTGAAAAATCTGTCACATTTTCATATTTATAAATATCTCCGCCATGTATGTTTTTCATGAACATTTCCATTCCTTAACAGATTTTTCAAGGCGTTTAAGTCCATCTTCAAGCATTTTTTGTGGGCATGCAATATTAAATCTTAAAAATCCACCGTTGCTTCTGTAAGCAGAGCCGCTGCTTACATACAGCCCGCTGCGTTCACATATAAAGTCTTTTAATTCATCAGAATCACTTGCAATATCTGTGCAATCAAGCCACATAAGATATGTAGCGTCTGACTCCACGGGCTTTATCTGCGGAATTCTTTCTTTTATAAATTTTTCTGCAAACTGCCTGTTTTCCCACAGATATTCTCTAAGGTCGTCAAGCCACTCTCCACCTTCACTATATGCCGCAGCCGCCGCATCAGCCGCAAAAACATTAGTCTCTGCCAAATTGTCTGTCTCAAGTCCTGTGATAACACGATGTCTGATATTTTCATCAGCCACGATAACTGCCGCTGTCTGGATTCCGGCAATATTAAATGTCTTTGTCGGTGCAACACATGTAATACAATTATCTCTGCACACATCTGATACAGATGCAAACGGGATATAGCTGATACCTGGTTTTGTTATATCACAATGAATCTCATCAGACACAACGAGCACATGATATTTTTTGCAAAGTTTTCCTATTTTATCTAAAATATCTCTATTCCATATATTTCCTGTAGGATTATGCGGATTACATAATATCATCATAGATGTCTGTGGATTTGCGAGCTTTTCTTCCAAATCCGCAAAATCTATGCTGTATTTTCCATCATTATATACGAGCCTGCTTTCAAGCACATTTCTTCCATTATCCAATATCGAATCAAAAAACATATTATAAACAGGTGTCATAACAACAACATTTTCTGCCGGTGTAGTCATTTTGCGGATAATGCTTGATATAGCCGGGATTACACCGGTTGTAAATATAAGCCATTCCTTATTAATAGAAAAATTATATCTGTCTTTCCACCATTTCTGATATGCACAATACCACTCGTCCGGTATGTCAGTATATCCAAAAATCCCATTTTCTGCTCTTTTGATTATCGAATCAGTTACCGCCTGCGGTGTACGAAAATCCATATCCGCAATCCACATGGCAAGACCACCTTCTTTAACCCTGTCCCACTTTATTGAATGGGTACCTGTTCTGTCTGTAATCTCATCAAAAAATTTTCTGTTTTTCATACCCGACATTCCTTTCACATATTTATTTTCTAGCAAAACTGATTAATCATCAATTTTCTTAATATCAATAAGCTGCGTTACCATAAATGCATGCAGCTGCGTCTCAAAATCATGTAATAAAACCTATTTTATTTATTTTAATATTTCATCCTCTATTTTACAATAGCTTAACAGGGTAATTACTGCGATGTTTATTAAGATATATAAAATATAAAAATGTTGTTAAATTATATGATATTTAACAAATGACGATTTACGATTATATAAATAATTATTATAATAACTTTTTAATATATCGTTGCTGAAAAAATCCCTGGAGTGTAGATGGAGCGGCTAGGGGCGGATTCTGGAAAAATGACCTTGAATATTTGTAAATTCAGGATTTTTCTTTTTAAATTTAAAAGGATGTTACGCAAATATCTACCCTTTCCAGAATTGGAAAGGGAGTCTATATTGTGGACACCCTTTCGGAGCAAGCTGCGAAAACCACATTGCAGGGTTTGGGGTAGGCATACACCCCAACAAGGACAGTCCGATTGTGTCCGTTTGTGGACACAGGACGATACTTGCTCTTTGATTTCCTGTTAAATTTAACAAAAAGAAAAGCCCTCCCGAATGGGAAGGGCTGCTGTCAATCTGTTTTACTTCTTCTGTTCTGCCTGGACTAGTGCAACGTACTTTTTAAGCGTATTACGGCTGATTTTGTGTTTCTCCATCAAAGTGACTTGTTTAATGCTGCGGTCATTCAGATAGTTTAGAATGTCGCTGTGCAGTTCATCGGTCATTTTATCAAGTTGGCCGGGCTTGCGTCCCTGCTTCTTGCCGCTGTTCTTGATACCGTCTGTGATACGCTTAATCAGAATCTTGCGCTCCTGCTCTGCTCTATCCAGTTCCACGATAAGCAGTAGTTTGACGGTGTTTTCAAGGCTGGTCTTTGCTACAAGGTTCTGCTTCTCTGCCACGTTGAGCAGTTGCTTAATATAGGTGGTGCTGACGGTCGGATTATCAATAAAGATAAGCTCAACGCCCTTATTCATAAGCTCCATGTACTTTGCAAGGCCGTTTTCTGCTTCTCTGGTGAATCGGCTGATGTCTTTAAAAACGATGGTATCACCTGGTTGAGCTGCTTTTTCGATGTCCTTCCAGGCGGGGCGGTCAAAGTTCTTGCCAGACGCATCGTCTTGATATGCTCCAACACAATGAATGTTGTTGTCCTGGGCGTACTTTTCCAGCGCAGAGGATTGACGGTTGAATTTCTGCATCCCACGCTCTTCCTTGGTGCTGATACGCATATAGCTCCAATAGTTCCCCATGATGCAATGACCTCCACAAAAGAATGAATTAAACATATGTTATTTTGCACTTTCATTCTACCATCATTTTACCCTAATGTCAATAATAAATTGACAGATTTGCAGAAAACCTATCTATAAAAAATATTTTGACATACCATCTTAAATTTAACAGAAAAATCTTGACTCATACATATGTAATAATTATAATATAAGTATGGAAAGCATACAATTTGAATGGGACGAAAACAAGAACCAGATTAACCAGCGCAAGCATGGTGTTTCGTTCTCAGAAGCAAAAACGGTATTCTATGACGAAGAAGCACTAGTGATTGATGACCCGGAGCATTCAGAACAGGAGGACAGATTTATTATTTTAGGTCTTAGCAATAAGGCAAATCTGCTGATTGTGTGTCACTGTTACCGTGAGTCAGATACCGTCATTCGCTTAATCTCTGCCAGAAAAGCCACTAAAACAGAATCTAAATACTATGGAAAGTGAGGTCTGTACTATGCTCCCTGAATATGATTTCAGCCACGCAAAGAAGAATCCCTATGCAAAAGCCCTGAAAAAGCAAATCACAATCAATATTGACAGCAACACGATTGATTATTTCAAGGCACAGTCTGAAACGGTCGGTATTCCTTACCAGACCTTGATTAACCTGTATCTGAAAGACTGCGTAGCAAATAAGCGTCACCTGTCTATGTCCTGGCCTGAATCCAAAATTGGGTAACAAAAAAGCCGCTGCACACGGCAACGGCTGATAGATGGACTATTGCACCGCCTGACTTTCACGCTGGGCGGTTTTTATTTTGCGCTCTCCATCTCTTTATAGATGTCTGGATACTGCTTTTTCACGAATCTGAGGGCTACAGCGTGGCCCTTAGGCTTTATGCTGCCATCCTTGTTGATATGTGCACTGGGTTCTGCTTTGACTGCTTCATACAGTTCCTTTGCCTTGTCATAATCCCCGCCTGGATGCTTTTCAAAAAATTCTGATACAGCTTCCTTTGTGTAGGGGCTATTCTGCCGTTCTGCTGCCTTTGCTGCCCAATACTCTGCGGTGTGCTTTTGCACCCTGACAGGCTTGATATTATCGGCTACAGAATCAGCTAAAGAACAGTTTGCAATAACGGTATCTGGATTCTTGCGGGGTCTGCCTGGCTTTCTTAGAGGGGTGCTGTTTACCTTCAATTCATAGCCAAACAATTTATAATTGCTGATGGTGCGTAAATCTTGTTCTGTTAAATTTGGCATATCTGCCGCATCAACGCTTAGAATCTTGCATTCGTGGTCAATAATCATCGGTTAAACCTCCCAACGGAAAGATGCTCCTGCGGACTGCTGATAGGTCTGATAGCCCTGTTCTGCAAGCCACTGATTAGCCTTGTGGTCAAGGTCGGTGCGGTCATAGCTGCTAAATGCCTTGATGGGCTTTTCTTTCTGCCCTTTGATGTAGATTCTTACTTGCAAACGCTTGGGCTTGCTGCTATCCTTACTCTTAATCTGCACACGGTCTGGCTTTACGGCCTCCGCTGCTTCCTTTTTTACGGAAAAAAACTTTTCTGCTGGCTTTATCTTTGGCTTATCTTGCTTCACGCTGCACGCTGCAATCTGGACTGTTTCACGCTCTGGTGGCTGTACTGCAGTGGCTACCTCTTTTAAGAAAACTTTATCGGTTTCAGCGATATTAGCCAGAATATCAGCTGTCTTTTGCCTTTCAATATGAAATTCAAGCGCATACACGATTCTTTTTTTCTTCAGAGGATTTACAGATACAACAATATCAGTCTGAGAATTGATTTCATCGACAGATTTGTCGATAATGTACCGCTTGAAATATTTGTACTCTTGATATGTTTTCTTCTCTGCATCCAGCAGTTTCCTAAGTTCTTCTAAATCTAAAGTGACTGTGTACGGCTTTAAGTCGTTGAAATGGTAGGATTTCAGAAGTTCATATAGTCGTGGGGTTGTGCTGTGCTTCATTCGTAAGGTGTACACAAGCTCGTATTTCGTGAAATTCTCGTGTAGGTGGAGTAGATACGGCTTCATGGCCTTACCTACTGTTACAGATACAAGCCCTCTGTCCTTATAGAATGTAACATCATCCAGCCACCTAACAAGTTTTTCAGTGTTCCGGTCAACCATAATATAAAGGCTCTTATCGCTAAGTTCCTTTAAGGCTGCTTTCAAGGTTTCATAATTGTTGCCGCCGATTGAATCAATACCGCACACTTTGCAAAAGTCTCTGATTTCAAATGTGTAAGGGGTAAAATCTTCATCGGTGGTCTTAATCTGACTTACAATAAAGAGGATAGCTTTCTGCTGTTGCAGATTTAGCTTAAATCGGCTTCTTTGTATCAAATCATTCGATTTAACAACAAATTTATCCCTTATTTCAAGATAGCTGTTCTCGTCCATGGTTGAAACCTTTCCTATAAAGTGATAACGGACAGCTCAATTATAACTCTTAAAGTGGTATCTTGCAAGATAAATATAACCTGTTGATGGATTTCTTATCACCTAAGTATAAGTGATAACGAATTTGTGCAATATCACCCATAAAGGGGTAAACAAAATTTATGGTATCACCTGTTAAGGTGATACCAACTGATTTAAATATAACCTATGAATGGATTTCTTATCACCTAAGTGCATGGATTTTGTATCACCTTTCCTTTGATTCTGGGATTTCTTACCCCCTAAGTGTGGATTTCTTACCCCCTAAGTGTGGATTTCTTACCCCCTAAGTGCGGTATACATTATAAAGAAAAGAAAGAAAAGAAAGAAATATAAGAAAGACTGTGTAAACTGCATCATCGCTCGTGTCATTCCATTGACGTATTTGCATTCGTAGGATTACAGATAAGAAATCATCATCACTTGTACTTTCTATAACTTGACCGCCAGTCCGTTAAAAAGAGAATCTAACTAAGATTTCCACACTTACTGTGGATAAATCGCAGGATAGGCGGCTGACAAGCCCTATACAGCCTTTTTAATTTAACAGAATGATTCTATACTTTTGCTAAATAAAAAACCCGTCAGGGGCGATTTCTCGCGTTCTGACAGGTCATAGTTCTTGCTTTCGCATAGTTTCTTTTGTAATTTTCTTTTTATGCCAGGCTTGCGTACCTCCTGCGCCGCTCTGCATCGAGCTGGGCGTGTTCCTCTACTGATAGAGGGATATACAAATCTAGGCAAGTATTTTCTTCTTTTGTTTTTAGATGATGAATTGCCAAATCTTGGAAAATTTCAGGCGTTATCCACATCTTTCCTTCGACCTGGCGCACAAAATAGAATGCTTCCAGTCTATGTACTTTAATGTGGACTTGCTTGCCATCTGATTGCGGCAGGATTTCAAAGTATCCAGCTGCATTCTCATACTGGTGCAAGATTTTGGCATTGTAGCCGGTATAGGTCTTTATCCTACAATAGTTGGATATTAAGAGGGCTTCCCGGCAATTCCTTAACCCTTTTAGAAACCATTCGTCTATAAAGTACCATTCCTCATTGGGTTTATCTGGTATTTTATCTTGGCAGTATTCGCTATCATATTTAGCCCGAACAATATTTTTTATCGTTGGTCTGATAACTTTACCGTCTTTATCAATAAGCCTTACTTTACCATCCGCATAAGGGACAACTTCTTTATTCTTTAGATTGTCCCACATCTCATAGTATGCCCGGCTGTCAAGAATGGTTTGGCAGATAGTGTATCTACCCTCTGCCAGATTAAAACAATCACTTAGGTCTAGTTTTAGGCCTGATAATGTCATATCTATATTTTTGATATACATAAGTATTTAATTTCCTTTTCATGTTAAATTAACCCCTTTCATTCCATGATGGTATAAACCATCTATATTTATTTGATATATCGTTATTTTCCAGCCTTGCGGCTGGGTTATGCTTTATATAATATATACATATATCCTCCTGATTATAAAATTAAGTTTTCATTCGTACAATATATAATAAATCAAGTAATATATAGATATACTTGATATTATTATCAAATTCAACAGAAAATATTATTCATAATGTCATTAAATATATCCCTCCATGAAGAAAAATTATAATAATATTTCTTAATACCTGTTACTCTATTGACTAGAATCAATCCAATATTATCATAATCAACTTTAATATAATAACAATTCTTGTTAAATTTAATAAATAGCTTAGAGTTATTGCTATTAAATTTATAATAAAATGGATAATCAGATAGTATATTTAATAAGTGGGATTTAACAGAATCTAAAGAAAAATCATTATAACTAATCCATCGTTTAGACCTGTTACTACACGGATTTTTCTTAATATTGACCACTCCTTAAATCGTGTCGATTTAAAATATTAACAATATGTGAATATAAGTATTGTCTTTAATACTAGTAAGAATTATTTTCAGTAATTTAAATTCTAATTATATGAGTTTATAATGTCATATCCTCTTAACGATGAATGCCAAAAATGCTAGGAATCAAGCCACTTTTTGAGATGGTTTACCGCAAACTTTGCGGTGGATTATCCATTAAGCCAGTCGGTGAGGAGCTGGCGCATCCTGGGCGCAGGAATGTAGATTGTGACCTTCTTGCCGTTACGAATAGCAGAGCGCCAAATCCATTGCAGGAGGGCAGACAGAGCATAATCATCCTCATTAAATTGAAAATTATCATTTTCCAGATAGTTCTTGAAAAGCGGATTAGGGAATACGTTAAGCAGATACACAAGAACAGTACGGTCAGCGTATTGATTTGTTGCCTTTGTGTTCCATGCCAGCCAGTTGCTTTTTCGGCTTTGATAGGTCAGCTTGTCAGAGGTCAGAGCGTCCGCATAATCCTTATAGGATGTCCATAACACATCCTCTTTGTGCGCTTTGCATTTATATCTGACAAAATTATAGGCATTATTCCGAAGCTGGTTGATTCTAACGCTATTGCTTTGCTTGCTAAACCAGTTTTGCGAAAGTAGGAATCTATCATCTTTTTTCCTGGTTTTACCGTACCAGTTGTCGTTGTATGACCCTTCATAGATTTCAATGAGTTCTTTAAAACTGGCTTTTTCCTCTTGTGTTACTCTTTTGTATCCATCCGCAAATGAACCATTCTCAACGTGGCAGAAATCAAATGATACATCATTATTTATCAGATACCCTGCCATGATGCTACTGGAAAACAGGAAGGTCAGGATATAGACAGATTCAAAGGCTTTCAGAACGTCCAGCTGGAACAGCCACATCAACACATTGTCCTTGACAAGATAGTGCGGTTTGCGCTGGATGTCCTCTTTGTAGTGACCTATCAGCTTGCTTTTTTTGTTATCTGGATTTGTCCAGCGCACTTCTTTGGTGTTTTGCTCTACCTGGACAAAATTATTTTTCATCAAAAAATCAAGGTCAGCGGATTCGATAGAAAGATTTTCGATGCAAGATAGTTCTTCATCAAGAAATAAGATGTACTTAAATTTTTTGATATACTCCACATCGGAATCTTTCATTAAACTTAAAAGTTCGTGCGTAGTTGTGATATTTTTTCCTTCTGAAAGTAAGCGGAGGAGGTCGGCAGATTTTGTTTTATTCTCCTGCGGCTGCTGAAAATCAAGCTCTGGTGCGCTTGCCTGGATTCTGCTGCATTCATCAAGATAGGGAGTCACATACAGGTATTTCTGCTCTGGATGTTGCCGCATCCAGGCAATACAGGCTTGTGTTTTGCCGGTTCCCATCACGGAATCAACGATGTGGATAGCGTTGTTATCTATAACAATCACTCCTTATTTAGTTTTGATTCTACACATATTATTATATAAAAATATGC
>ERZ838118.4926-NODE-4926-length-11047-cov-5.218432_pt1 | contig 11047 bp, 10 predicted proteins | sample MGYA00519863_ERZ838118 | MGnify/ENA primary metagenome ERZ838118 (study PRJEB31850, sample SAMEA3708827) | human gut metagenome | biome: human gut; feature: human-associated habitat; material: faeces | place: China | collected 2014 ...
CCCCCCCCCCTCCAAGCCTCCCCCTCCCCAAAGACTTTTGACCTTATCGAATCCCTGTTGCAGGGGAGTGCGTATGAAAAGGGACCTTCTCCGTTTCCGGGGAAGGTTCCTTTTTTTGTTTTAAGAAAAGGGAGAAGGCAGAGGAGTGGGGTAAATTATACTATAAATTGAAGAGGGGGCAGGCGGGTGTGTCTGCCCCTGCAACAAGAATAGCTTTTCCAGAAAAAGGCGGCATTCCCGATAAAAAGGGAACGCCGTCATGGGGGATTCGATAAGGTCAAAAGTCTTTGGAGGGAGAGAGGAGGGGGTGTGGGGGAGGGGACCTCTCTCCAGAAAGGTCCCCTCTCCCCTCCCCCACATTTTCCCTACGGGATCATCTGCCCAAGAACCGCGCCGAACTGGGCGAGAAGGGCGCTCTGGGCCTGTACCATCGAGGGGATGTCGGGACCGGCGGGGGCGTGTTGCACAAAACGTCCCGACTTGAGTTCTTCGCCGCTCTCGTTCACAAGGCTCCAGCCTGCGTCGAGCATGACGCTGCCGTTGGGCGCACCGTCAAAACGGGCGATATCCACGGCAATGCGCCACTGGAAAGGCTGCTGCGAACGCATGGGAGAGGCCAGCCCTTTGCGGGGGGTCAGGGATGCGGACACGGCGTCGCAGAGCACCCGGGTCACGCCCTCGCCGAACGGCTCGCTCCAATGGTTGAACTCGGCCAACTCGACTTTGACGTCATTGCCGTCGCGCAGGAAGAGCTGGGGCCTGTCCAGATAGCCCGGAATGGACACGGGTCCGATGGCGACGCGTGGCCCGGAGATTTTTTCTTTGCCGGACTGGACCACATTTTCCACGGGGGAGGACAGCATGTAGAAATCGGGGCGTGGGCTGCGGCCGAGGGAACAGCCGCCAGCGGTGAGCAGTCCGGCCAGCGCCAGCAGGGCCAGCAGCAGGGAAGGGGCGCGCTTTTTCATATGGCTTCCTTTTTCCTTTAAGATGGGTAGCAAATGACCATGCTCAAGCGGCACAGCGTGTTTCCTTCATTGGCATAGGCGTGTTTCCGATCCGCCTTGAAACGGATGGAGTCGCCATCGGCGATCCCCCAGCGTTCGCCGTCGAGCAGTACGGTCAGCGCGCCGGAAAAAACAGTGATGAACTCCTGCGTCCCTTCGGGGTGCGGTTCGGCGTCAAGCCGGGCGCCGGGGTCCAGCTCAATGGCATACATCTCGAACCCCCGGGAACTGTCGAACGGAAAGACGGGATAATTCCTGTATTTTCCGTCTGTTTCAACAAAAGGCGTTATGGCGGAACGCGGGACGACTTCGACGTCCGTTTCCGGGCGCATCATGAGCGAAGTAAATGAAATCTTGAGCCCGTTCGCGATCTTCCAGAGCGTCGAGATGGTCGGGTTGGTCACGCCGCGTTCGATCTGGCCGAGCATGCTTTTGCTCACTCCGGAACATTTCGCTACGGCGTCAAGGCTGAGCTTCCTTTCTTCCCGCAGGCGTTTGAGGTTCTCCGCTACGATGTGGCCGATATTTTCCAAGGGCGTTATCCTGTCCATGTTTGACATTATAGTGCACAGATCGTATGCTCTATCGCACAAACTCAAAGGAGCTTCCGCCATGCCGTCGATTGCCGCTTTCCTGTCCTTCGCGTGCATCATGTCCTTTACGCCAGGCCCCAACAATATTATGGCGCTTTCCAGCGCGAGTGCGTACGGGCTCCGGAAGGGGCTCCGTTTCTGCTTCGGCGTCCTGCTGGGCGTTCTGGGGCTCATGACGGCATGTGCGCTGTTTGGCGCGGCGCTGTTCCGGTTTTTGCCCGACGTGGAACCCACAATGCGTGCCGTCGGCGCGGCGTATATCCTCTGGATGGCCTTTGGCGTCTGGCGGTCGGGATCAGGAAACGAAGATTCCCGCCTTGTACCGGTCAACGGCGTCGTTTCAGGGATGCTGCTGCAATTCGTCAACCCCAAAGGCATCCTCTATGGGATAACCGCCTTCTCGTCCTTTGTGCTTCCTTACTACGATTCCTTTATGGCTTTGGCTGTTTCCATCGGCGTGCTCTCGGCTGTCGCCTATGCCGGGACATGTTTTTGGGCGCTTTTTGGAGCCGTATTCCGCCGTTTCCTCCAGAACCACCATACCGCCGCCAACGCGAGCATGGCGCTCCTGCTGGTGTGGTGTGCCGCATCCCTGTATACCTAATTATCTCACATGGATGTAATCCGCTTCCGCGTCCTTGGGCCCATCGCGTCATTTTTAAGGATACAGTCCTGTGCCCAATCAAGCGCACAGGACTCCGCTTTCAACCCGGTCCCGCTACGATTTGAACTTCCCGACACCCTACCAGTCGAAAGTCTTTGGTAGAGGAGGGGAGGAGCCCCCTTTCTGGAGAAAGGGGGCTCCTCCCCTCCCCAATACGTTCCTTTACCGTACCTTCCCGCGCAGCACTGCTTCGGGATTGCGTTCAAGCGTGTTGGCGAACACGCGAACGGCCCGGGCCGCTTCGGTGATTTCGCGGATGGCCTGATTCAGTTCGATGACGGTCGTACTGTTTTTGCTGACCACGCCACGGGCGGAAACGACAGTCATCTCCGTCTCTTTGGCTACGTTGTCGATGCGGCTCAGGACATGCGACGCCTGTTCCAGCGCCGCGGACAGCCGCTTGTCCGTATCCTGCGCCAGCTTTGTATACGGTTCTGCAAGCCCGCGGATGCTCGTCAGCGTCTTGTCGAGGTTGGTCCCGATATCCTGAAGCTGGACCACCAGCTTGTCGATGTGGCCGATCAGCTGTTCCGTCCCAGAATTGCTCAGGATTTTTTTGACGCCTTCCGTAATGTCGAGGACATTCGAGGCGATGTCGTCATACGGCAGCGTCGTGAGCGTTTGCAGGATGTTGTCGAATTGCGACGGGATGGTGGGAATCTCGGGCACGTCGTCGTATTCTTTGACTTCCTTGATAGGATAAGGGATCTGGCTTCTGGGGTAGAAATCCATCTCGATCATGAGCTGGCCGGTGAGCAGGCTCTGGGTCGCCAGCGTTGCCCGCAGGCCGTGGCTGACCAGGCGATCGAGATATTCTTTTTTGGATATGTCGCCGTCGGAAACGGAAAACCGCCCTTCGTCCTTTTTGTTCAGTTCGATGAACACCGGCGTCTGGAACACTAAATTATCAAGGTCGCCCGTGAGCCGGATTTCGACGACGCGCCCCACCGGGACGCCGCGGAACAGGACCGGAGAGCCTACGGAAAGCCCGCTGATGGAACCGTCGAAAAAGAGCACGTAACGGCTTGTCGTCTGGAACAGCTTGCCCGAGCCGAAAACGGCGATAGCGAGCAGCAGGAGGGCTGTGGCCCCGACGACGAAGGCTCCGATGAGGGTTTTGTTGGCTGACTTGCTCATGAGCGGTATCCTTTGGAGGAGGTGGGGCAGGAGTCGGTTTTGCCGCGGTTCAGGAAACGGACGATGTCGGGGTGCGCCTGATCGCAGCGAAGGACATGGGGATCGCCGCCCGTGATCATGGTGTGGGTCGCCGCATCAAGGAATACGCTGTTGTTGCCGATGGTAAAGATGCTGTCGAGATCGTGGGTGACGACCACGACGGTCATGCCCATGTTCTCCTTGAGTTCGAGGATGAGCTCGTCCAGCAGGGCGGCGCTGACCGGGTCGAGCCCGGCCGAAGGCTCGTCAAAGAAAACGATTTCGGGGTCCATCGCCAGCGCGCGGGCGAGCCCGGCGCGTTTGCGCATACCGCCGCTGATTTCGGACGGGTAATAATCCTCGAATCCGGCAAGGCCGACGAGCGCGAGTTTGAGGGAGGTCTGTTCCCTGATCTCGGCGGAGGAAAGCTTCGTATAGCGCTGCAAGGGCAGGGCCACATTCTCGGCGAGGGTCATGGAGCTCCACAGAGCGCCGCTCTGGAAGAGCAGGCCCACGCCGCTGAGAAGTTTTTGGCGCTCGCTTTCGGTCCCGGCCCAAAAGTCCTGTCCCCTGTAGAGCACTTGCCCCTTTGTAGGCTGGAGCAGGCCCACGAGGACGCGCAGGAGCGTGCTTTTGCCACATCCGCTCGGCCCCATGATGATGAATACGTCCTGACGGTTTATTGTGAAGTTGAGATCCTTCTGCACGACGTAGCTGCCGTAGCCGACCGTAAGGTCCCGCGCTTCGATGATGGGTGTGGAGGTATTCATATATTCAAAATATTGCAGAGGATGGTGAGGACAGCCGTGGACAGCACGATGCCCACGATGGAATAGACCACGGCCGAGGTGGTCGCCTTGCCGACTGCTTCGGCATTGCGGCCGCAGCGCAGGCCCTGGTAACAGCCGGTTATGGCGATGAGCATACCGTAGACCGCGCCGTGCACCATGCCCACCCAGAGGTTGTTGATGTTGAACCCTTTCTGGGTAAATGTATAGTATTCCATGGGATCAAGGCCGAGTATCCCGACGCCGACGATGAAGCCGCCCATGATGCCCATGAAGTCGGAATAGAGCACGAGCAGCGGGGTCATGGCGGTAAGGGCGAGGACGCGGGGCATGATGAGGTAGTCGGAAGGGGCCACGCCGAGCGTGGTGAGAGCGTCGATTTCCTCATTGACCTGCATGGTCCCGATGACGGCGGCATAGGAGGCGCCGGTGCGGCCCGCGAGGATGATGCCGGTCATGATCGCGCCCATGATGCGGGTCATGCTCACGGCCACGAGGCTGGAAACGTAGATTTCCGCGCCGAACATCTTGAGCTGGATCACGCCGACGAAGGCGAGGATCAGGCCCACGAGCAGGCTGATCAAAGAGACGATGGGCAGGGCGTCCACGCCGCTTTCCTGAACGGCGAGCCAGACGTTTCCCGACGTGCAGGAAGAGCGGCCCCGGAACAGCCTGCCGGCGCTGAGGACAAGTTCGCCGATAAAATCGAAAATGTCGTGTGCCATGCGGGGCACCGCCAATGTAAAGCCGCCGACCCGTTCGAGGAAGGTCGTCTTTTGGGCCTTACGCTGCGCGGCGGTGTTCGGGGGGACCGCAAGGGCCAGCTTGGTCAGGTTGCGGATGCCCTCGGGGAGGCGGGCGTCATCGAGCGGGATGTTGTGTTCTTTGGCGAGGGTGACGAGCCGGGTGGTGACGACGAGCACGCCGCTGTCCCATTCGCCGAGAGCCTCGCCGAGGAGTTCGACGCTGCGGGCCTCTTTGAGGAGCCTCTCCGTTTCACGCAGCGCTTCGTCACGTTCCGTAAAAAAGTTCGGCCCAAGCAGGTCCCGTTTCCACTCGCCGCTGAAAACGACGCGCAGGACGCCCTCCGAGCTCTCGGCGCGTAACGCGCCTCCGAGCGAGGCGGACGCCCTGCTTTTTGTCATCGGTTCGGCTGCCATCGTCAGGCGGGCTTGCGGCTGACGGATACTTTGGCGGGGCGCAACAGGCGGTCTTTCAGGCGGTAGCCGCGCTGGTGCAGGGTGCTGACCAGGCCGGGTTCCATGTCATCCCGCTCTTCATAGGAAACGGCATCATGGACATCGGGGTTGAAGGGCTCGCCCACTTCCCCGGCAACGTCGAAGCCGTGGTTCTTGAGCGCGTCGAGGAGCAGCTTCCGGGTCATGATCACGCCGGTGAGCAGGCTTTTACAGGTTTCGTCGCTGCCGCCGTATTGAATGGCGAGATCAAGGCTGTCCAGCGCGGGCAGGAGATCCTTGAGCACCGGCTCGCTGGCGTAGCGCATGTATTCGTCATGGTCACGCTGGATGCGTTTCTTGAAATTTTCCATCTCCGCGAGGGCGCGCAGCCGGGTTTCGTCCGCTTCGGCCTTGACCGTGCAAGTGGGGCAAATCTCTTCGCGGAACTGCTCCTCAAGCGTTTTTTCAGGGGCCTGCGCGGTTTCCGCGAGGTTCTCTTCGGTGGCGCCGTTCTGTCCCTTTTCGGTCTGGGGATCACGTGTATCGGTCATGCTAGCTCCTTAATGATCATATTCGGCGACGCGCCGTCTCCGTGACGCATCTGCCAACACTCTATATAGGACTGAACCCGTATTCGGCAACACTTACCTTGCTTCGGCAAGCCAGCAGCAGACCTCCCGGGCGCCGTCGGCCCCGGCGGATTCGATGACGGGCGGAGTCTTGAAACAGCGTTCATGCGCTTCCGGGCAGCGCGGCCGGAAGGGGCACCCCTGCGGGAGATCGCCGGGCGAGGGGACTGTGCCGGGGATGGCGTCCAGCTTCGCCGAAGGGGGCGTGTCGAGCGTGGGCGCGGAGCGGATAAGGCCCCAAGTATAGGGATGGCGCGGTTCGGCGAACAGAGCCCGCACGGGCGCGCGCTCCACGATGCGCCCGGCATACATGACGCCCACTTCGTCGGCCATTTCCGCCACCACGCCGAGATCGTGGGTGATGAGCAGAAGCCCCATGCCGCGCTCGCGGGAAAGATCGCCGAGCAGGGCGAGTATCTGGCCCTGTATGGTCACGTCGAGGGCCGTGGTCGGCTCGTCGGCGAGCAGGAGGCGGGGTTTGCAGGCCAGCGCCATGGCGATCATGACGCGCTGGCGCATACCGCCGGAAAGCTGGTGCGGGTAGTCGCGGACGCGCATGTCCGGCGCGGGTATGCCGACCAGCCGGAACAGTTCCACGGCTTCGGCGAGCGCGGCCTTCTTTGGCAGGCGCAGGTGACGCATCAGCGGCTCCGCGACCTGCTCTCCCACCCGGATGACCGGATTGAGCGAGGTCATGGGTTCCTGAAAGATCATGCCGATGTCGCGCCCCCGCACGCGTTCCATCGCGGATTCGGACAATTCGGCAAGATCGCGGCCTTCAAAGAGGATGCGCCCGGCGGCGAGGCTCCCCGGTTCGGGGATGAGGCGGAGCAGGGACAGCGCCGTCATGCTCTTGCCGCAGCCGGATTCCCCCACAAGGCAGAGCGTGCGCCCCGGATGCAGCGTGAACGACACGTCGCGCACCACGTCGAACGGGCGTTCGCAGGCGTCGAACCGCACGGTGACGCCTTCCGCCTGCAACAGCGGGGCGGAGGAGGCCGGGATTGGGGAAGATGCGTTTGCGGAAAGGGACATGGGGCGCTCCGAAGAAAGTTGCGAATAAAAAAAGTATAGACGAGATGCGGGTTAAGGGCAAGAAACCGGGGATGCCGGGCAAAATGTTCTCATGCCGCAATTGACATTTATTTTCAAAAATCTATAGAAAGGGCAGATCCAATTGGTATCATAAGGGAGTGGGTATGGACGCGGAGCCTGTTTTCATCACTGGAAGCGTTTTTTCGTGGGAATCCCTGCTCGCCGTGTCGATCATCGTTGCGGCGTGGTTTGTATGCCGCAGGATCAATGTCATGAAACGTCCGGTATGCAACGGCGGCTGCGCCGGTTGCCACGGGGCCCGTCAGGGCCGGGGATGTGCTTTCCCAGAGGGGCGGCGACGCCGGATGTGACGATAAAGTTGAAGCTGGGGGACAATATGTTTGGATTTTGCCATAGAAAGCGCGGAGGGCATGATTGCGCCGAAGCCCGTTCGTGCGGCGGCGAAGGCTGTCCCATCTCTAAGGAGATGCTGGAAGCCGGGCTCATTTCCCTGCGCAGGATGAAGGAGGGGCAGAAAGCCCGCATCGCCCATGTGCAGGCCAGCGGCGAGCTGGGGCGGCGCATCCGGGACATGGGGCTCATCCCCGGCGCGGAAGTGGAAGTGGTGGGGCGCGCCCCGCTGCGCGATCCGGTGGCCCTGCGCCTGCCGGGGTTCACGCTCAGCCTCAGGAACAACGAAGCCGACTACATCGTCGTCGAACCGCTGGAACAGGCGGGCTGAGGCGTCATGGATCCGCAGCTTACCATAGCCCTCGCGGGCAATCCGAATTCGGGCAAGACGACGGCCTTCAACGCGCTGACCGGTTCGCACCAGCATGTGGGCAACTATCCCGGCATTACCGTGGAGAAGAAGGAAGGCTTCATCAAGATGCCTTCCGGCCGGTGTGTGCGCTTCATCGACCTGCCGGGGACGTATTCCCTGACCGCCTACACGCAGGAGGAGACGGTCGCCCGGCATGTGCTGGCGCAGGAACGGCCCGACGTGGTCATCGACGTGCTCAATGCGGGCGCGCTGGAGCGCAACCTCTACCTGACCATCCAGCTTCTGGAACTCGGCGTTCCCGTGGTGCTGGCCCTGAACATGATGGATGAGGCCGCCAAGCAGGGCATGACCATCGATATCGAGCGCCTGTCGCAGCGTCTGGGCTTCCCGGTCATGGCGACCGTGGCCCGCACGGGCGAAGGGCTGCCCGAACTCTTGAAGGCGACGGAAGCCTATATCGAAACCAAGCGCGGCGAGCCGTGGGAGCCGCTGCATATCTCGTATGGGCCCGATCTTGATCCCGTGCTGCGGGATATGGAAGCCGCCATTGCCGAGGCCGGGCTGCTGGCTTCGGAATATCCGGCGCGGTGGGTGGCGCTCAAGCTGCTGGAGCAGGATGAGGAAATCCTCACCCGCAGCCGCGCCGAAGCCCCGGAGCTTGCCGCCGATCTGGAGCGGCAGGTGGATGAGGTGGCACGGCATTTGCGGGATACGTTGAATACGTGGCCCGAGGCCGTCATCGCGGATTACCGCTATGGGTTCATTTCTTCGCTGCTGCGGGACGGCGTGCTGGTCCGGCTTCAGGATATGCACGCGCGCATCCAGTTCTCGGACCGCATGGACAAGGTGCTGACGCATCCGTTCATGGGCCCGGCGATCATGCTCGGCGTGCTCTATCTGCTTTATACCGTTACCTTCACCATTGGGGAGATCCCGATGGGCTGGGTGGAACAAGGGTTTGCCCTGCTGCGCGAAGGCGCGGACGCCGTGCTCCCCGACGGCCAGCTCAAGTCGCTGGTGCTTTCGGGCATCATCGACGGCGTGGGCGGCGTCATGAGCTTTGTCCCGCTCATCATGCTGATATTCCTTCAAATCGCCTTTCTTGAAGATACCGGGTACATGGCGCGCATGGCCTACATGCTCGACCGTATTTTCCGTATTTTCGGGCTGCACGGCTGTTCGGTGATGCCGTTCATCGTGGGCGGAGGCATTGCTGGCGGCTGTGCCGTGCCCGGCGTGCTGGCGGCCCGCACCCTGCGGAGCCCCCGCGAAAAGATAGCGACGCTGTTGACCGTGCCCTTTATGGCCTGTGGGGCCAAACTTCCGGTTTTCATCCTTTTTTCCGGCGTCTTTTTCCCCGGCCATGAGGCGGCGGTCATGTTCGGCCTGACGCTCACCGGCTGGGTGGTGGCCCTGCTCACGGCGCGGCTGCTGCGCTCGACGATTATCCGTGGGCCGTCCACGCCGTTCGTCATGGAGCTTCCGCCCTATCGCCTGCCCACAATGCTCGGGCTGGCGATTCATACGGGCGAGCGCACGTTCGAGTATCTGAAGAAGGCCGGTACGGTCATCCTCGCCATTTCCATCATCCTGTGGGCGGCTATGGCGTATCCGCAGCTGCCGCTGGACACGCGGGCGCATTTCGCGGGCGAGCAGCAGACCATCGAAGCGAACCTTGAGGCGGCGAAGGCTTCGGGCGGCGATGTGGCCGCTCTTGAAGAGCAGCTTACGGCCTTGCACGGCGAGCGCGCGGAGCGGGCACTTCAACACTCGTTTGCAGGCCGCCTCGGCATGGCGCTGGAACCGTTGACCCGTCCCGCCGGGTTTGACTGGCGCACGGACATCGCGTTGGTGGGCGGTTTCGCGGCGAAGGAAGTCATCGTCGCCACGCTCGGCACGGCCTATTCCCTCGGTGACATCGATCCCGAAGATCCCACGCCGCTGGCGCAGCAGATCCGCAACGACGGGCGCTGGACGCCCGCCACCGCCTTGGCTCTGCTGGTGTTTGTGCTGCTGTACGCGCCCTGTCTGGTGACTGTCGCCGCTATCCGGCAGGAGACGGGTTCGTGGGGCTGGCCTGTGTTCAGTATGGTATTCAACACGCTGATCGCGTTCGGGGCCGCCGTTGCCGTGCGGCATGTGACGATGTTGTTTCTATAGGTGAAATAAAGAGAGAGGGGAGATTTTTTCGAAAAAGAGAGGTACACCCGAAACTCTTTCCCTTTTTTCACGATACATCTCCGTGTGTTGATATAAGAGCCTCTTTATTGGTTGTTTTTGTTTTGCTGATTCAAAAATGAAAATCCCCAGAGTGGGGAAGCTGATCTCTCAAGAAAACGGATAAGGGAGCATTCGTAGAAATGCTCCCTTATTTTGTAAAAAGAGCGTATTGGGTTTACATCATTGTTGCGAGGGTAATAGACCTTCGCCGAAGGTATGTTCTTCTTTTTTTCGGGAAGGTACTCTTTTTACGTCACCGGACAGTTTGCTTTATGCAACTATATATTGTTGAATAAAGTGGTATTGTTTTTTGTATGCCGTTTTATTCAGCGCAGTGCCGCTTCTTTGTGAAACCTTCATTAAGAAACAGCTAGGATATTTTGCGAATAGCGCTGTACGCGGATATCGAAGGCCTTTACTTGAATCACGAGGTACTCTATAGATGAAAAAGATTCTATCACGAGCCTCATACATGTGATTTTTCCGTTCAGGCTTAAGACGTTTTCAACATTTGTGGATGGAGGTCTACGATGCGAAAGGACAGGGGACAGCAGGGCTTCACGCTCATTGAAATCATTTCCGTCTTGGTCATCCTCGGCATTCTCGCCGCTGTGGCCGTTCCGAAGTACTATGATTTGCAGAAAGAGGCCCAAACCAAAGCTGCAATGGCCGTTGTTGCCGAAGTGCAGGCCCGTGTGAACCTGAAGTTCGGGCAGGAAATTTTGCACGGTGGTTCCTGCACCGAAGCGGTAACGGCAGCTGATGGTCTTGTAACCGACCCTACTGATTTGGGAGGGTGGACGCTCACTTCAACCAAAAAAGATAATATTTATACCGTTACTAAAGCATTGCCTCCAGGAGGTACTGAAGATACGGATGAGGTTTCCCTCACCGATGCGAAGATCAGTCTTCCTGATTGCACGCAGGCGACTGATGCTCCTACTAACCCGTCGTAACATTTTATTATAAATGAAAAAGAGGCGATTCCTTAAGG
>ERZ838118.4934-NODE-4934-length-11039-cov-4.432629_pt1 | contig 11039 bp, 8 predicted proteins | sample MGYA00519863_ERZ838118 | MGnify/ENA primary metagenome ERZ838118 (study PRJEB31850, sample SAMEA3708827) | human gut metagenome | biome: human gut; feature: human-associated habitat; material: faeces | place: China | collected 2014 ...
CCCGCCAATGGGCGTTGCCCCTTGACCCCAGCAGTGCGCTGCCGCCCCTGCACCCCGGCACAAAGGGCTGGCTGCCCTCTGTACTCCCGCACCGGCGAAGCTGGCCTTCACCGCAGAAGCGGTTTTTGCCAGTTTCACCGGCTCCGTATCCGTACATTTACGCCCATAGGCGAGAAGTGGATACAGAATACGCCTGCGGAAATTGCCAATCAAAACAGCGGGTGCAGACCCGATATTTTTTCGTAAATCGCCCTCATTTTAAGCGATTTTTTCTTCTGTCTGTATGACCTGAAAGCCATGCTCTTTTGCGTACTCCCTTGTAGCTGCCAGCCGTTCTTCGCTGTACGGCGGCACCAGCCGGATCGAAAGTCGGGACTTGTCCAGTACATAGGTCACGCTACCTTCCGGCGTACTGCGTTCCAAGCGGCACAGCAGAGGGTACTTCCGGCTGAAATCCTCCAGTCTGCGTTTCAAGCTGGCATTGAAGGTGTAGATACTGGCAATCGTCTCGCCCTCATTCCAGTTGATGATGGTTTCTTTTTCATATTTAGACAGCTTCCTCATACAGTTCCTCCTCATAATCGGTGTTTGCTTTCAGCGCACGCAGACTGCGTCTAATCCGGCGGTATTCGTCCATCTCCATACGCAGATGATGGTAAAAGGCTTCGTACCACCTTTCCTCTGTCTCTGTCTCAATTTTACGAGCAAGATGAAGCATCTGGCTTTTCGCCTCCGGGTCAACAGTCAATGCTGTCAGCCATTTCAGCCTTGTCACTGTGTTGTGATGGCTGGGGCAGGCGTAAGCGTAAAGTATTTTCTTTTCCTTCATATTCAGTTTCATAATGATCTACCTCCATTCATTTGATGCGGTATGTCCCGCATCGTTTATTTTTCTGTCTGCCGGTCTGTCTGCAAAATATTCCTGCCCGGATTCTCTCCCAGCGTATTGTCCTCTTTGGTGCGCTCTTATCGTTGCGTCACTTCCCCGGAGGTCATCCCCCTTGCAGTCGGTCATTCATTTTTCAAGGTTCTATGTCTCCTGACAAGAACCAGTCTACCGAAAAAAGAGGGCTGCTCCCGTATGTCCAAGACGCAGGAAAATCACACGAAAACCGCATATTTCCACGCTCTCGGAAATGTGCTATAATGGAAAACAAAAACCGTTGGCAAGGAGGTGCTTTGATGTACACAAAACTGTCGATCCCGGAACGGCTCAAAGACCTGCGGGTGGTGGATAAGCACCTGACGCTGGAACAGCTGGCAGAACAGACCGGCCTGTCTAAGTCGGCACTGGGAAAATATGAGAGCGATGACTACAAAGACATCAGCCCATTTGCGATTGCGACACTGGCAAAGTTTTACGGTGTGTCCACTGATTATCTGATGGGTGTGTCAGAAAATAAAAATCACTCAAACACGGAGCTTCAAGCTCTGCATCTGAGTGACGCTATGGTGGAACTTTTGAGCAGCGGAAAGATCAACAACCGCCTGCTTTGTGAACTGGCGACTCATCCAAATTTTTTGCGGCTGATGGTTGATATGGAAATCTTTATTGACCAGATCGCTGATATGCGAGTGAACCAGATGAATCTGATTCTGGAAGCTACCCGGCAGACCATTCTGAAAGAACACGCACCGGGAGAAAATGATCTGTATATGCGGACGCTGGAATTGGGTCAGGTACAGGAGAACGATTTTTACAGCCATATCCTTCATGATGATCTGGACAGCATTGTCCGGGATATACGGGAAGCCCATTTGAAAGACAAGACCACAGCCGACCCACAGCCAACACTGGATGAGGTCAAAGAGAATTTTGAACAGGCCATACAGATGGGAACCGACACAGAAGCTATGATCCATGAGTTCTGTGATAAAATGCAGATTCCTTTTGAAAAAATTTCATCCGAGGACTTTTCGGCTTTTCTGCGGATACTGAGCCTGTCCAAACTGCTTAAAAACCCAAACAATATGCGGGGAAAAGCCAAGTCACAGCCGTATTATATGCCAAAAAAGAAAAAGCGCAGGTAGCAAAAAGGCCATCCACTATAAAAGTGAATGGCCTCAGTTTTTCCACCTTCTCAGACGAAAATCATCTCAGACCGAATGACTTCCTCTGCCCGGTGGCGTATGCTGTTCATGTGACCGACCCATGCAAGCTGGTCTTTTGCTTTCAATTCCTCCGTGACTCCCTCTGTTTCTTTTATCTGGGCAATGATACAATCCAGACGGTTCTGTGCCTGCTCATCCAGATCGGCAAGATATGTCCACAGCTTTCCAGACAGAAGCAATTCATTGTACCGGTCGGGACAATACTCTTGCAGATATTCCCTGTGCATCCGTCCCCACCGTCCGATTGGGCGGCTTTCCTCCGGCAGCTGTAAGTCTGGAATATAGTAGTCTCCGACCAGAACATAGTCCAGACCGTTACTGTCATCATGGATATGCTTTTTCAATTTCTTCATAGCGACCTCCTGTTTTCGTTTTATCCGAATCCAGTTGATCGTGTCCCTGTTCATCTGTTATTCAAGGCAACTGAACTCGTCACCATGAATTATGGCATATCCCGACCCGTCTGCTGGTAGCTGACGGAACTGGAGCCGTGGGAGCCGCGGGACACGCTGCGGTTGCGGGTGTCCAGGGTCTCCTTGCCCAGCAGCTCGGAGATATACTTGTGGGTGGACGGCTCATTTCCGCCCAGATACACCAGCGTGTCGGCGTTGCCCAAAAGCCCTTCCCAGTCATCCTTGAACAGGGCCTTGAGGGCGGAAATGTTTTGGAGTACAATGGTAGACATGATGTTGCGGGAGCGCATGGTGGCCTGGAGCTTGCCAAAGTCATCCGGCAGGGAGACGTTGCAGAACTCGTCCATCATCAGGCGGACCGGGACGGGCAGGGCCCCCTGGTGTACCTTGTCGGCCTGGTAGTAGAGGGCCTGAAAGGCGCAGGTGTAGAGCATCCCCACCAGGTAATTAAAGGTGCCGTCGTTGTCGGGGATGATGGCGAACACGGCCTGCTTGCGCTCCCCCATGAGGCCCAGCTCCATATCGTCCCGCGAAGTGATGCGGGTGATCTGAGGCAGGATGAAAGCGGAAAGCCGGACAGCGGCGCTCAATAAAATGCTCTTGGCTGTTTTTCCGGCGGCCTGCTTGAAAATCTTATACTCCCGCACGGCCACATGATCCGGTTCTTCCTCCTCTAACGCCTCAAAGAGCATATCCAGGGGGGATTGAAAATCATCGTCATCCTCTCTGGCCCCGCCGTTCTCGATCATATACATGACCATCTCCAGATTTTGTTCCTCCGGCGGGGCTTCATGGAGCAGATACAGGATGAGAGCGGTGTCCAGGGCGATCTCGGATTTCTCCCAAAACGGGTCGTTGTTGGTGGAATTTTTCGGTGTGGTGTTCTTAATCAGATTGTTCACCAGTTTCATAGCGTCCTTGTCGTCCTTCAGGTATGGGAATGGGTTGAAGGCGTCGGAGCGGTCGGTGTCAATGAGGTCAAACACCTTGATAACATAGCCCTTTTCGATGAGCAGCGGGGCCACGGCCCGCATCGTCTCCCCTTTGGGGTCCGTGACCAGAAAACTGCAATTCGCCTGCATGAGATTGGGCTTGCAGAAAAACCTTGTCTTGCCCGCGCCGGAGCCGCCGATGACGATTTGCAGGAGGTTGCGGCGGTGTACCTTTCCATTGAGGCCCATGCGGACATTTTGTGTGAGGATGGTATTCTGGAAGGGTGCCTTGTCCCGGTACTTGCGGTCGAGCAGCTTGGGACTGCCCCACTTGGCGGAGCCGTGTTCCTCACCGGGCCTCCTGTTCTCCCTGGTGGAGCAGTAGAGCACCACGGAGAAGCCGTAGATCAGCAGGGCTCCCAGCATGAATTTGGGGGTGTGAGGCGTCCAGCGGATGGCAAAGGGCCGCTCCAGCAGTCCGCTGAAATGGCCCATCAGGTCAAAGACAGTCATACCCTCCTCATAGCCGGAGGCCAGGAGGGCCGCCAGATAGAGGACAGGCAGGGTGAGCGCCGCCCACAGGAGAGGGCTTACGGTGTTGTTTCTACGCATAGAGCCGCCCCCTCACCGCTCCGGTCCAGGCGGCCGGTCCCGGCTGGCCGGGGGATGTTCCGGGTCTTGCTCCCCCAGGGCGTGGAAAATGGCGTTACGGTTATACCGGACTTCCTCCTGGGTCGCCCCTCCCATCGTAATAGAAGCATCCTCCAGGCCCTCGATCCGGCTGTTAGGCAATCGTGTGATCCGGCCATAGGTACAGCCATCCAGACGGGCCCCGTTGAAGTTCAGCCGCCCCACGGAACAGTCAACTGTGTTGCAGCGGGTCATACGACTGCGGAGAAAGGCCGCGGAATGGATGGAGCAGTCCCGGAAATGCGTGTTTGCCAGTGTGGAATCCGGGAATAAAGTAAATTCGATCCGGCAGGAGTGGAACTCACAGCCATATAACCTCGTATCCCAAAATTTCACCCCATACAGGCGGCATACATGAAAAGAGCAGTCGGAGAAATGAGAAAAGTTACAGTTGGCATTGTCCGGCACACAATAGAGCGTCACATGGTCAAAATAGCTTTCCTGGAAGAAATTACGCGGAAAACCTGATTTCGCTGCCCGATCATAGATCTGTTGGTCAATGACCTTCATGGGCCGGTCCATCTCCAGTTCTATGGTCTTGTACTCGAATTGCTTATGGCTGGTCCTGGTATAGGGGACGGTCAGCAGGGCCTTTTGCGTTTGAAAGTCCCGGATAGACTGGCGGAGCACCGCCACTTTCCCGGCATAGGCCCCTCTATCCGCTTTTGCCGCCCAATCCAGCAGGGGTTCCAGCGGCATATCGTTCCGGCCCTGGATATAGTCGTTTACATTCCGTACACGGCGGGCCCGGTTGCTGCCGTTGTACTGGATGGGGTCAATGTCCTCCAGCAGGTCAGCGATATTCTTGCTGATCTCATGGCTGCTTAAAACGGCTTGATAGTCTGGCATACGTTCCTCCTTCAAAAGGGGAGCGCCAAAACTCCCCTCAAATTGAGGGAAGTTTTGACGCTCCAGGATTGCAGCTTAGTAGCCCGTTCTGGGCAGGGGCTCCGGCTTGCCGTACACAGTCGTTACCCAGCGGCTGACGGCCTGGACCCACTGGCCGTTATAGACGCCGCCCGCGTCCGCCACATTGGTAAAGGAGCCGGAGGGCAGGCTGCCCACGGCGGTACAATAGAGATAGGGGGTCTCCACCTGGGCAAAGCCCGCGGGGGCCTGGCCGAACACGAACATAACCTCGGTCACGCGCTCATTCGTGGCAAGGCCCAGAGCCGCGGCGCTGGCTGCCAGGATATAATTCTTGCTGGTGGAGAGGTTATCGGCCAGAGTGCGGTACTCCCCGCCGTTCACACGATAGGTGATCTTATAGGTGCCGGGGAAGTTATACGTGCCGGTGACAACAGTGTCCAGCCGCACCTGGGCGGGGATGGTATCCCTCCAATAAAAACTGTCCAGCCGGACATTGGAGGTATTGGCGATGCCGGAGAAGGTGTAGCGCACCGGCTGGCCGCCCATGATCTCCTTGGGGCCGGTCTTGGTGATGGACACGCCGGTGGTCAGGCTCTTGTTTGTCACTTCAAAGCGCACGATCTGGCCCTCATGCTCCAGGTAGGCGGTCAGCTCGGTTTCGTTGACACCGTAATGCTCCGGGGCCTTGACCTCCCGGATGGTATAGCGGGAGAGGGGGAGCTGTTTGGACACGGCCAGCCCCCGGCTGTCAGAGCGAATGGTATCAACCAGATTGCCCGCCTTGTCGTAAATCTCGAACACGGCCCCCTCCAGGAGTGTTCCGGCGGGCAGGCCGGTGGTGGGGTTGTAGTCGGCGGACCGCTTGATAATTTGGATCTGGCCGGTGATGGGGGTATTCTCCCATTCGATTTCAGTCACTTCCCCCGCCTTGACATAGACGGTTTTCAGTTCGGTGTCCGGGAGATAGCCCTCGTGCTCCAACTCCCGGAGATAGTAGCGGCCGCCCTCGGTCAGGCCGTCAATGTAGACATGGCCCCTCTGGTCGCTCACATACTCCCCGATGGGGGTATGCCGGGCGTTATACAACAGGAAATGGACGCCGGAAATACCGCTTCCGTCCGCAGACGAAACCTTGCGAATGAGTATCCCGGAGAAGGGCGCATTGGTCACGGTCTTACGGGTGGTTTCTCCATCCTTCACTGTGAAATAGATGGGGGTGTCATCCAGCTTGAAGCCTTTGGCACTCTCGGTTTCCACGGCGTAGTAATCGCCGCTCTCCAGGGGCAGATACACCCTTCCGCTCCGCCCGGTGGTCACGGTGTCCACCAGGGCGTCATCCGACACCCGGCGGATATCGAAGGTGGTGTTGGGGATGCGCTGGGTTTTGTCCGCCGCATTGACCTTGATGAGCTCCACGCCGCCAATGGGGGCGTTATAAAAGTACAAGGACTGCGTGTCATCGGGGTTGACCACCACGGTCTGTGTGCGGGTGTTCTCGTCGATGGTGTAACCGGAGATAGATTTTTCCTCCGTCACCACCAGTGTGCCGGTGACGCCCTTGAGAATGATCTGCCCGTTCTCATCCGTGTAGTACAGACCGTTGGAGCTGATTTTTCCGTTTTCGTCGGGGACGAACTCGCCGGTAGCCGTAGTGATCTTGAAGGTAACGCCCTCCAGCGGTTTCTTCGTCACAGCGTCCAGCTTGTTGATAATAAGCGCGCCCTGACGCTTGTTCCAGAAGGTCAGATTTTGCACCGTCCCTGCCTTGATGAGAATGTCCTGGGGTGTGCCGTCCAGCACGAATCCATCCACAGATTTGATCTCACGGGCAACTACGGTAGTACCGGGTTCTAAACCGTTCAAAACGATCTCACCCGCCTTGTCCGTGTAATATACGCCGTCATCGGGGCCAACGGCAGCGCCGCTGCCATCTACTACCTTGAAGGCAACGCCAGAAAGCGGCTCGTTCTCCGTTCCTTCGATATATTTGTGGATCACCAATGTGGTAGAAGGTTCGTTGTCAAAGGTCAGGCTGTTGGGTACACCGCTCCTGACCACAATGGTTTTTGGCGTCTCATCCTTGATATAGCCGATGGGCGCTTTATCCTCAGACACAATAATGGTGGCATTGGGATTCAGGGCAGTAATGGTCACAGTACCGTCAGAGCCGGTGACGAACCGTCCGTTGTCTGTTCCAATGGGCTTGCCCTCACTGTCCTTCACAATGAACTCCGCCTTTGCCAGAGGTTTCTTTGTCAGTGCGTCCCGTTTCAGAATGGTCAGGTTGCAGAGGGGCTTATTGTAGAATGTCAGAGGCGCGTTTTCACCCGCCTGTACTGTAATAGTCTGGGGTGTGCCGTCCAATGCGTACCCCTCCGGGGGACGAATTTCCTTTGCCACGATGGTCGTACCGGCAGGCAGCTTAGGAAGCTGGATAGCACCAGACTTGTCCGTGGTGAACTCACCGTTAGCGGTGCCGATGAACGTACCCTTATTGTCAGTGACGAGGAAGGTAGCACCCGCCAGCGGCGTTTTACTGGCATCATCCGCCAGCTTCTTGATGAGGACGGAGCCGTAAGGCTGGTTGCTGAACCGGAGCGTCACCACATCCTGATCCTTACCGCTCAGCAGCACGGTCTGGGGCGGCGTGTCGATGGAATAAAACGGACTGGCTTTGGTTTCTTCCACGATATAGGTGCCCGCTTTCAGACGGGTGAGGATGATGGACCCGTTTTCCGAAGTGGTGTAAGTGCCGATGACCGTGCCGCCCGTACCGGAAGTGCCGCCCAGATAGCGGATCTGGAACTCCGCTCCCTGTAAGGCCGCGCCGGTTTTTTCATCATACTTGAATATCACCAGCGCACTGAGAGGGCGGTTTTCCCAGATTTTGACCGCGTTTTCGTTGCCAGCCAGATAGAACTCCTGCGTCGGTTCGTCAGCGGGGGCGAATCCGGATGCCGGGGCCTCCTCAGTCCCTTTGTACCAGCCGCTCTTGAGGGCATCGCCCGTGAAGATGATCTCGCCATGGTCATCCGTGTAAAAGCTGCCGAGGTCATTCATGGCGCCGGTGCTTGTGTTGTCCGATGCCCACCAGATGTGGAACTTGGTGTTGGGGATGGGGTCTTTGGTAACTTCACACCGCTTGATGATTTTCAAAGAAGGCTTCATGGCGTTGAAGAATGTTACCGTGCGGGTCTCGCCGGGACCGAGGGCAATCGTCTGGGGAATGTCGCAGAGGATCACATCGGAGGGAACATTGACCTCCGTGACCTTGTAACTGCCCACGGGGATATTCGCCAAAAAAATACGTCCCGCGCCGTCCGTGGTCGCGGTGGTGGAGTAGCTGCCGTCGATCTGCTCAATTTTGTAGGTCACATGGGCAATGGGTTCCCCGGTGGCAATATTTTTCTTCAGGATCTCCAAACCGGGTTTTACATAGTTGGTGAAGGCGGCCTCCACAGTACCGGCACCGGCCAGCAGAGCGATGTCCTGATGAGTGCCGGTCTTGATATACGGTTCCTCCACGGACTGCTCGGTAATGCGGTACACACCGGGCTGGAGATCGGGCAGTGTCTTTTCGCCGTCCACGGTGACGGTGGTGGAGTAGTTGCCCGTCAGGGCCTCCACCAGAAAGGTCGCCTTGACCTTGGCGAAGGTCTGCGCGTCTGCCTTGGTAATTTTCAGGCTGGGCAGAGGACTGTTGCTGGCGGAAACAGTGTACTGCTTGTCACCATCGGTCACGTCCACATAGACGCTGTGGGGGGTGGGGTCCAGAGCATAACCCTCCGGAGCTTCCACCTCCACGAATGTCCACAGACCCTTGGTGACGTCCTTTACCTCGATAATACCGCCGTTTTTGGTCACATCACTGCCGACGATCTGACCGTCGCGGTAGATGTTGAATACAGCGCCATCCAATCCACGGTTAGTCCCGGCAATCACCTTCTTGAACGTGATGTCGCCATCTCCAGCAACGGGAGGGGGCGGATTGTCGCCGCCTTCCGGCTTATCGTCCGTCACAACCTTACGGGCTGTGTGATAGGCAAAGAAGCTCTGGCGGCCAGCGGTTCCGGAAGTGGCAAGAACGGCCCACTTGCCAGACACGTCCTCCACGATGGATGCCTGCTTGCCCTGTGCAGTATATTCCTCGATCTGTTTCTGAAGTTCCGCATCCTCCTTAGCTTTCTGTGCCCGCATCCAGTTGTAATAGCCAACATAGGTTTCATAGGTATCGGCGTTGGCAAAGCCACCGGCATCAATGTCGCCGGCGGTATCGCCGCCTGCGGATTTATCGCTTTGATGATCCCAGATGTAGGTCTGCAAGGCCATAAACAAGCTGCCGGGGATGTCGCCGGTATAATCAGCGATATAGGACATCATCCACTTGACGTTTTCCTTGGTGATGGTGTCCATCTCACCCAAGCCGGTCTTGGCAACCGCCTTTTCCAACAGGGCATCGGCATCCGCGCCGGTGGCGCTGGTGTAGGAATAACTATTGAGGAAACTGGCAGTTCCGTACCGATAGGAATAGCCGAGATCCATGCAATAGAGCTGCCTTCCGGCAGCCATAGGCGGGCGGTAGGAATAAGGCTGACCGGCGGAGGTCAGCCGGGTAGACCAGAGATTGGGGTTTGTGGTGGGCTTGATACCCATTCCACTGCCGGAGGCTGCCAAAGCAGAGGTGGGCAGCAGTGTCAGCAAGGTCAAAAGAGCCAACATTGCTGACATGATCCGTGTTTTCCATGTTTTCATACACTGATTTCCTTTCACATTTTCATAATAGAAAAGCAGGCCGTATAACACGACCTGCTCTTTCAGAAAAGAGATATTTACTTGTTCATAATAGGTATATCTACCTGTGAGATCACACATCCATCATAGAGAAAGAGCTGAACGCAGTACCAGCTTTCCTCCCCAGCAGCATTGATGCCCTTGGCAATGCCCACACCGATAGCGTTTAGGCGTTCATTGCGTATATTCCGCAGATGTGTCTCGGAATTGGCCCAGCCATCGACTGCCGCTTCCGCGAGGCTCACATCATGTTGGGAAAGGTAACGTGTGGCGATCCGATGGATGTTTTCCGCCATGTACGGGCAGTCCGTGACCGTATTGAAGTTCCGACCATCCGGTCTGGTGTGGGAATAGACCGTGTTGGCGGCCATTTCGTCGGCTCGCACTTGCGCGGCCTGCATGAGCTTGTCGCTGGTGGTCAGGGCAGCAATGCCGCTTTCCTTACGGAGTGCATTGGTACGGTCCACGATGTCCTGTTTCATTGCATCCACATCGGCATCATTGGTAGGGGCTGTGGATTCTGGATGCGATTCCGGTTTATCGGGTTCTGCCTTTGCAGGCGCTTTGCCGGTGTAGGGCTTGCCGCTTTCCACCTGCACACAACCGTTAACGCTGTCCCAATAAACATTGAAACCGACCTGTTCGCCAATGTCACGGAGCTTGACGTAGTTGTTGCCTTTGATACGATAGGCTTCCATCTGTACTTCCCGTCCATCGACATAGATGCGATGGGTGCTGCGTTCCGCCATAATGCCAGCGGCATAGGCGGTGGTGCCGCTAAACAGGGCAACGCCAACCAGCAATCCGGTGACAAAGGATGTGTATGGTTTTTTCATGGCATTTCCTCCAGACATAAGAATGATTGGCATTTCTGCCTACCGTTATTATGTCATAATCTCACACAACTCGCAAAAAATCATCCAACGGCCACGAAATACATCGTCGAATTGTGTCTCAAATTGAGCCGCATTTTGACTGCCGCTATTCAGTTTTTAGCGCTCCACAGCGCAGACCATCCAGCGATATACCGACTGATCTCTGACGCAGGTATAAAGGGTCAGGCGGTTGTCACTACTGGCCGTTGTGCCGCTGGTGTCCGTCTCCAGCACCTTAGACACACTGGTAACGGTGTAGCTTCGTGTCCCCAGCTTCGTCGTGTAGGTGATGGTATCGCCTACGGTCAGCGTGTGGATCTGTCCAAAGGGATTGTTGACGCCGCGGGTGTGCCCAG
>ERZ838118.4940-NODE-4940-length-11025-cov-3.184230_pt1 | contig 11025 bp, 9 predicted proteins | sample MGYA00519863_ERZ838118 | MGnify/ENA primary metagenome ERZ838118 (study PRJEB31850, sample SAMEA3708827) | human gut metagenome | biome: human gut; feature: human-associated habitat; material: faeces | place: China | collected 2014 ...
AGGTGCGGATTCCCAAAACGAAGGGCGGACGCACGGAAACAGAGGATTATTACGCAGCGGATGTGCAGGCGAAATATGGCGTGACACCTGCCGAATTTATTGATATGAAGGCACTGATGGGGGATGCTTCCGATAATATCCCCGGCGTGCCCGGCATTGGCGAAAAAACTGCGGCGAAGATTATCACGCAGTATCACGATATTGAAACGGCGATTGCCCATGCGGCGGAAATCAAACCGAAAAAGGCATCCGAAAACCTTGCGGCATATCAGGAGCAGGCAAGATTGAGTAAATTTCTGGCGACGATTGTGCGGGATATGCCTTTAGAATGGGATAAGGAGTCCCTGAAAATCGGCGATATGTTTAACCAGACGGCATACGAATTGGTAAAACGTCTGGAATTTAAGAGCATGTTCAGCCACTTTGAGGGGAGTGCTTCCGCGCCAAAGCAGGCAGAGCAGACCTATCGCTTTGTTGCGGATAGGGAAGGCGCGAAGGAGGTGCTTGCCGCGCTCAAAAAGGGCGAGGTCGGGTATGCCTTTGTTTACGAAAACGAGGAAGGACAGGGGCTTGCGCTCTATCAGGAGCAGCTTGGCGGTGTCTGGATGGAAGCATCCATGGCATTTTTGATGCAGGAGCTTCTGGAGATATTTCAGCCGTTTTTTGCGGACAGCGCATACCGTAAAATCGGACATGATGTGAAAAAGGATATCCGTTTCCTGCGCAGCTATGGCTATGACGGCTTTACGGCGGAATTTGATACCGCTATCGGGGCGTATATCCTCAATGCGACAGGCAGCTCCTATGAATATGACGATATTGCGGCAACCTTTCTGAATGAAACCTATCCTTCGCAGGAGGAGGTTTTCGGGAAGGGCAGAACGAAAAAGACCTTTGCGGCGTTGCCCGAAGCAGAACGTACCGCCTATGGCGCAAGGCAGGCGGAGATTTTCTTCCGTGCGAGAAAAGTGATGGAGGAGCGGCTTGCGGAAAATGAGCAGAAAAGCCTGTTTTATGATATGGAAATGCCGCTGATTTACGTTCTGGCGGATATGGAAAAATACGGCATCAAGGTGGATAAGGCGGCGCTTTTGGCGTATCAGAAGCGTCTGGGCGAAAGTCTGGACGGCATGGAAGAAGAAATTTACGCATTGGCAGGGGAAAAATTCAACATCAATTCCCCGAAGCAGTTAGGCGTGATTTTATTTGAAAGGCTGGGGCTGAAGGGCGGCAAAAAGACCAAAACGGGCTATTCCACCGCGGCGGATGTGCTGGAAAAGCTGCGGACGGCGCATCCTATTGTGGAGCGGATTTTGCACTACAGACAGCTGGCAAAGCTGAAAAGCACCTATGCGGACGGACTTCTGGCGGTGATGGATGCCGAAACGGAGAAGATTTATTCTACCTTCAACCAGACCATTACGGCAACGGGACGGATTTCCTCAACAGAGCCGAATTTGCAGAATATTCCTGTCCGTCTGGAGCTGGGGAGAGAGCTTCGGAAAATTTTCATTCCCGAAAGTGCGGAATTCTGCTTTCTGGATGCCGATTATTCGCAGATTGAGCTGCGCGTACTGGCGCATATCTCCGGAGATGAAAGCCTGATTGCAGCGTTCAAAAGCAATCAGGATATTCACCGCATGACGGCTTCGCAGGTGTTCCATGTGCCGTTTGACGAGGTGACACCATTGCAGAGAAGCAATGCCAAGGCGGTTAACTTCGGCATTATCTACGGCAAGGGCGCGTTTAGCTTGGGGCAGGATTTAGGCATCAGCCGCAAGGAGGCGGAGGAATACATCAACGCTTACTTCGCGAGATATCCCAAAATCAAGACCTTTATGGAGGATACGATTAAAAACGGGGCGAAAAACGGCTATGTCTCTACGCTTTGGAACCGCCGCAGAAATATGCCCGAATTGCAGAGCAGCAATTTCATGCAGAGGGCGGCAGGTGAACGCGCGGCAATGAATATGCCTATTCAGGGCACTGCTGCGGATATTATTAAGCTTGCCATGATAAAGGTGCATCGTGCCTTGCAGGAGGGCGGCTATCGTTCTCGTCTGATTTTGCAGGTACACGATGAGCTGCTGATTGAAGCATATAAAGAAGAAAAGGATGCTGTCGCAAAAATCCTGAAGGAAAACATGGAGCATGCGGCGGATTTGCTGGTTCCCTTGGATGTGGATGTGCATGAGGGCGCATCGTGGTTCGAGGCGAAATAAAAAAGAGGGGAAACGAAATGAAGGTAATCGGTTTGACAGGCGGCACGGGCAGCGGCAAAAGCGTTGTCAGCAAAAGCCTTGCGGCGGCAGGCGCAGTGGTGATTGATGCGGATAAAATTGCACATGAAATCATTTTAAAGGGCGAGCCCGCATATCAGGAAATTGTGAAGTATTACGGAACGGGAATTTTGGATGCAAAAGGAAATATCATCCGCAGAAGGCTGGGGGAAATTGTCTTCCATGATGCCGAAAAGCTGGCATTTTTGAACCAATGCACCCATAAATATATCTGTGCGGAGGTGGACAGACAGATTGCCAAGGCGGAGAAGGAAAACACCGCCAAGGCAGTGATTCTGGATGCGCCGCTTCTGCTTGAGGCAGGTCTGGAAAGCCGCTGTGATATGGTCTGGGTGGTCTATGCCGATCCGGAGGTGCGCGCAAAACGCGTGATGGCACGCGATGGTGTCAGCTATGACCTTGCCAAGGCGCGCATTGCCAACCAGAAAATCTGGGAGGAATATAAGAAGTCGGCATCGGTTGTGATTGATAACAGTAAAGAGCTTGCCTATTTACAGGGGCAGTTGGATGAAATTTTAAAAACAATATAAAAGGAAGCAAGGAACAATGATTCGATGTATCAGGAAATTGTTTACGCTGGCGGTGGTTCTGGTGCTGCTGGCGGCGTTTGGCTATAGTGTGGTTTTGCCGCGTGTGCTGCCTTTGCAGTATCGGGATATTGTGGCGGAATATGGCTTGGAGGAGGCCTTTGTGTATGGTGTGATTTTCTGCGAAAGCCATTTTGAGCCGGATGTCATATCTTCTGCGGATGCCGTTGGGCTGATGCAGGTGACGGAGGAAACGGGAAAATGGGCGGCGGCACAGATGGGACTTGATCCCGCAACCATTGACCTGACCGATCCGGATACGAATATCCATATCGGTTGCTGGTATTTAAGCTGGCTGAATGAGAAATTCGGCGGTGTTTCGGAAACGGTTCTGGCAGGCTATAACGCAGGGCATGGCAGTGTGGCGCGGTGGCTTGCGGATGAGGAAATGAGCTGGGACGGCATTACGCTGGATGAAATTCCATACGAGGAAACGAAAAGCTATGTGAAACGAGTGAAGCTGGCGGAGCAGGCATATCGGCTGCGGCTGCGCCTGCAAGCGTATCTGGAGGAAACTCCGCTTGGTGTGTATGCAGACAGAACTGCGGATTTGGAAGGAAATGAAGAATGATGAAAAAAAGGATTTTTCTCCTTTTGCTGATTTTCTGCCTTGGGCTTGGCGGCTGTGGCAAGAAGGAGGAGCAAACGAAGAAGAAAACGACAGCAACAGAGGAGACGGGCGTTGCATCCAAAGAGGCAATGCTGACGCTTTCCATGCGGATTCCGGAAACGCTGAATCCGTTGCTGAACAGAGAAGAAACGGTTGATCGTATCCTCAAGCTGCTGTTTCTGCCGCTGGTTGATTTTGACGAAAGCGGCAAGGCATGCCCTGCCGTGGCGCAGGACTGGGAATTTTCGGCGGATGGCAGAAGCCTTTCCATGAATCTGAACAGCAATATCAGATGGCAGGATGGAACAGCACTGACGGCAGATGATGTGGTCTATTCCGTCAATACCCTGCGAAATGCTCCGGAGGATGCGGTGTATAAGCAGGTGATGAATTATGTGAGCGGCTGCAGCAAAACGGGAACGAATTCCGTTGTGATTACCTTCCGCGACAGCTTCAGCTCAAATATTGATGCGCTGCGATTTCCGGTTATTCCTGCCGGCTATTACAGCGGACAGGGCGATACGGGCACGAAGCCTGTCGGGGATGGCCCGTATGAAATGGAATCCTATCAGCAGGCATCGGAAATGAAGCTGAAGGCAAGTGCGTCCTATTATGGGAGTACGCCGCAGATTTCCGAAATTCGCGTGAAGATGACTGCCGGAGAGGAAACGGATATCAACGCGTTTGAGCAGGGCATGACAGATGTGCTTGTGACAAACGCTATGGATGCAGGCAAATATGCGGACGAAAGCGTTTCGGGGATGCACCAGTTTACCTCAAACCAGTATGATTTTATCGGCTTTAACTTCCGCAAGGAGCTTTGGAAGGATAAATCTGTCAGACAGGCGGTTGCGTATGCGGTGCCACGGGATAACCTTAAGGAAAGCGTGTATCTGAATTATGCCGCCATGACGAATACGCCCATCAACCCGAAAAGCTGGCTTTACGAGGAAAACGTGGCGACGTACGAATATAACCCCACAATGGCGACAACCTTCCTGAAAAACAGCGGCTGGACGGATGCGGATAAGGATGGCAGGCTGGAAAAGGAAATCAGCGGCATAAGGCAGAGCCTGCGCGCGACCATTCTGGTAAATCAGGAAAACACGGGTCGGGTACAGATTGCCTCGAAGCTGAAGGAGGAGCTGACGGCGATCGGCTTTGAGGTGACACTGGACAAGGTGGACTTTGCAACCTATCAGCAGAGATTGGAGAGCGGACAGTTTGACCTTGTGGTGGGCGGCTGGAAATGCTCGGAGGTGACGGATTTAACGCCGTTTTTCGGCACGGGCGGCAGTTTGAATTATATCGGCTACAGCGACGCGGATATGGATACCCTGCTGACGGCGGCAAGGACGGCAGTCGGCGAAGGGCAGACGCTTCTGGCTTATAGCAGCCTGCAGAAAAAGCTTGCCGAGGAGCTGCCTTATATCAGCATTGCCTACCGCAATCAGGCGGTTTTTGCATCTAAAAATATCGGAGGAGAAGTGCATCCTGTGGAAAGCAATGTGTTCCGTGGGATTGAAGCGTGGACGTATCAGAAGGGGGAATAAGGATGTCTGAAATCAGAACAAATCCTTTTACGGGCGAGATGTCACTTTATGCGGAGAACAGAAGAAATCGCCCCTATGAATTTGTCCATAATACAGAAAGAAAACATGCAAACAGCGAGAAATGCCCCTTCTGCGGCGGACATGAGGCATGGACACCGGATGCCATTTATCAGGATGGCCCCAACGGGGCATGGCAGATGCGCGTGTTTCCGAATAAATTTCCGACTGTCCGAGAGGATTGCACGGATGCGGCAGAGGAGCTGTTTTATACCCAGACCGCAGGAAGGGGAAGGCACGAGATTCTGGTGGATACGCCTGACCATGATGCTACGATTGATACCTTTGATGCGGCGCATATCGCAAGCATTTTGCAGGTATTACAGGATAGACTGCATTTTTTTCGCAATCGTGCAGATACGCAGTATGTGCAGATTTTTAAAAACTGCGGGCCCTCCGCAGGGATGAGCATGCACCATTCGCATTGGCAGGTGGTGGGGCTGCCTGTTGTGCCGAAGCGTGCGGCAACCATGGCGGAGGCTATGCATAGAGAGGACTGCCTGTTCTGCAAAATGCTTGCCTACGAAAAGGAAACGAACAGGCGTATTGTGGCGGAAACAGAGCATTTCCTTGCGCTTACGCCCTACGCCGGACGCTTTGCCTATGAGCTCTGGCTTGCTCCGAAGGCACATCAGCGTGATTTCGGTGAGATGAGCGCGGAAGAACGGCAGGAGCTTGCGGCACTTCTGCGGAAGATGCTCGGAAGGGTGACGGGGATTCGTGAGGATATCGGCTATAACATTTGCGTGATGGATGGCCCGAGGGATACGGATTTTCATTGGCATATCGAGATTTTGCCGAGAATCGGCGGCTTTGCCGGCTTTGAATTTGCGACCGATTGCTATATCTGCATGGTCAGCCCCGAAAATGCCGCGGTGTATTATCGGAAAGAGGAAGCAGAATAAAAAATAGAAAATGAAAAAGGGCGTTTCGCAAAGAAAGAGAAACGTCCTTTTTGTTAGAGTGATTTTTGTTACAGCAATTCCTTGTAATCGCGGAAGGAGCAGTCTGCCAGTGCGGTGATTTTATCCACATCCGCCTGTCCGCGAAAGTCCTCGTCCAGAATGGCATATACCCGGAAGCCTGCCGCCTTTGCACCTCTTACTGCATAGAGTGCATCCTCGAATACAGCAGTTTCCTCCAATGTGCCACCCATTTTTTCCATGGCGGTCAGAAATGCCTTGCCGTCATCCTTGTATACCCCCAGCTCTGTGCAGGTCAGGATGCAGTCGAAATATTTGCGGATATCCAGACGGTCTAACGCAGGCTGGATATACCATGCTTCGGATGCCGTGAGGATGCACATCTTCACGCCTTTTTTTGCCATTGCCTCCAGATATTCCTTCGCGGAGGGACGCAGGGGAATGGTGTATTTATATGCATCTGTTACATAGGATGTAATTTCATCTACAATCTGCTGTGCATCAAACGGAACGCCTAAATCATGTCTGAAATATTCCGCCGTCTGGTAAAGCGTCAGTGTTTTTACAACATCATGGATATCCTCCGGCACTGCAAAGCCGTGTTTTTCCAGAAAAGCTGCGCCGGTGCCGTGCCATGTGGGCATGGAATCAATAAGAGTGCCGTCTAAATCAAAAATAATATACTTCATGTCTAAAATTCCTTTTCTTATCTGTATTTGTCGATTTTTTTCGTTGGTGGTCAATACGCCTGCAAAAATTTTAGCATTTTTCATGGAAATTGACAAGAGTGAGATGGGTGGCGAAAAATGGCGATTCTGATTTTTTTCCTTCGGAAATATATTGTTAGAAAAAACAACACGGAGGGAATTTCGTATGAAGGCTTGGAAACGGATACATATTACAAAAAAACGGGCGGTATGCGGCGTGCTGGGGCTTTTGCTGCTTGCGGCAGCGTATATGGGCGTGCCAAGGGCGGCGGAGAAGGTTTTTGCCGTTGCAGAGGGGGAAAGAAGGCTGCCGATTTATTGCGTGCAGACCGATAAGCCACAGGTTTCCGTCAGCTTTGATGCGGCTTGGGGTGCCGATGATACAGATGAGCTGCTGCGGATTTTGAAGGAAAATGACGTAAAGGCAACCTTTTTCCTTTGCGGCTATTGGGTGGAAAAATATCCGGAGGAGGTCAAAAAAATTGCGGCAGAAGGGCATGATTTGGGCAACCATTCCGCAACCCATCCCCACATGAGCCGGATTTCCTCCGAGGAAATCGCGCAGGAATTGCAGAAGTGTCATGAAAACGTGAAGAAGCTTACGGGAGTGGAGATGGAACTGTTTCGCCCGCCCTTTGGGGAATATGATAACCATGTGATTGAAACAGCGGAGCAGAATGGGTATTATACCATTCAGTGGGATGTGGATACACCCACAACAAAAAGAAAGGCAGTCAGAGCCCTTGAAAAATCAAGGTTTGTGACCGCCGTTTTTTATATTAAAGCTAACGGAAAGCCCATCCTCAGAGAGATAAACAGTGCGAATGAGAGAGCGTGCAAGCTGCCGTTTCTGTTCAATATCCATCTGTTCCCAATCGGTAGCGGAAAAGGGCGTAACCTCATTGATATTATATTCGGAAATGGTTTCGTTGTAGCGGTGCAGGAGCAGCTGCTTTTCGTGATGCAGGGCTTCAATCCTTTGGTTGATATACTGTGCGGAAACGTGGCTGACGCTTTCCAGAGAGAGAATCAGATTTTCGATTTTGGCATCAATTTCGGAAATCCTGCTTTGAAATTCCTTTGCAGCGGCATCCGTATTTTGCCGATGAATGAGGTTATAGGAGGCGGCATGTTGAATCAAGCTTGCCTGCACCTCTGCCTCAATCTCCCGTACTCGATGGGTTTGCTTTGCGGTACAGGCCTTATGCAGATATTTCCCCGAACAGCAGAAATACGGCACCTGTCCCTCCTTTGTTTTGCTGAAGCGGATGGTAAAGGCATAGCCGCAGTGAGCGCATTTTACTAAGCCTGTCAGCCAAGAGTGCTTGCCCTTATATGTATTTTTGATTTGCCTATTGCGTGACAGCTTTTGCTGACAAAAGAGGAAGGCTGTGCTATCCACAATGCCTTCGTGGTGTCCTATGGCAAGTAGATGATTGGAAACATCCTTATATTTTCGCTCGTTGGCATCCCGCTTGCCGACCAGAATACAGCCGTGTACGCCGTCGAAATCCTCCGGTGGGTTCGCCAGAATTGCCCCCTTGGCTTTGTAGAAATTATAAACGGCGGTATCCGCACGGACATAAGCCGGGTTTTTTAGGATAGAGGACAGCTTGGCGTTATCGAAATTCACGCCGCCGGAAGAAACGGAGCCATCCTGTATGAGCTGCCGCTGCACATCCGCAAGGCTGGAATAGGGCAGGGCGTACAGCTCGAAGATACGCTGCACAACGGAAATCTGCTCATTTGGCTGACAGATGGTTGCCTTCTTTCCGTCAATCGTGGTTTTCACAAGATCGAACCCGAAGGCAGCAGGGCCGCCGCCCCATGCGCCTTTTTTCACACGGGCATAGTAGTTATCCCGCACACGTTCCGCAATGGTTTCCCGTTCCAGCTGGGCGAATACCACGATGATATACAGCATGGCACGTCCCATGGGGGTAGAGGTATCGAATTTTTCCGTAGCGGAAACGAAGGAAATGCGGTTCGATTCCAAAATGTTGATGAAATCCGCAAAATCCAGAATGGAACGGCTGATACGGTCTAAGCGATATACCACAACCTTCTCAATTCTGCCACTCTGCACATCTGCCATCATTTCGTGGAAGGCAGGACGGTTCGTGTTTTTGCCGGAATAGCCGCTGTCCTGATAGATTTTGAAATCATCCGAAAAAACCTCCCGCTTGGCATACTCAATTTGAGACTCGATGCTGATGCTGTCCTTTTTCTCGACGGATTGCCGTGCATAAATCGCAATCATAAAAAAGACCTCCTTCTGTCTATAAAAATGTATAGCAAAGAAAGCGGTCTTATGATACAATACTGTTGCGAGGAGTGGTTGTATCATGCGACCGCTTTATGAATCCTCTTTCCCTGCGCCAACAGGGAGAGGGGATTTTTTATTTAAATTTCTTTATAGTAATCAGATAATTTTTTCAGCACCGGCAGGAAGGATGTAGCAATATCCTTTGCGATGGCAGCGGCAACATGATCATCATAGATATGCGAGGTGCTGTTTCTGGAGCTGAGCATTTTCAGCCAGACTGCTTCATCATCAATCATGTGGTTTTCATAGGCGGCACGCAGCACCTGTTTGGGAAAATGCAGGTCATTGGAAAAGCCTTGGTCAATGAGGTATTCTTTGGAGGCTTTCCATGCCAACTCAAATGTAAACTCGAACCGCTGAATCAGACCGTCACGAATGACATCGTTATCGGGATGCTTGCGGTATTCTATATTTGCTTCATCCAACCGCTGTACAGCTTTCAGATAATTTTCAATCTTTTTCATAAAGCACAACACCATCCTTTTCAATATTCTTTATCAGCTCTGCATCGGTATAGGCTGTTACATGGACAAGGTCGCACTTCAGCAGGGTTGGTAGGTCATCAATATCACACCAGAAGCGTGCTTGATTTTCCTCCGGCATACCGTAGATAGCAAGGTCAATGTCGCTGCGTTCGTGGTTGTCTCCTCTGGCGCGAGAGCCAAAGAGAAGGATTTTTTCTGCGTTGTATTTCTCGCCCAGGGCGGCGATGAGGGAGTATAGTTTTTCCATGGAAACCTCCTTTCTTTGTTTTATGGTATGATTTAGATATTTGGATGCCATTTAAAAGCCCGTCGGAAGCCCTTTTCCTCAGCTTCCTTTACAGTGAATGCAAAAAATTCCCCTTTTTTATCAATTTTTACGGAATCATATTGCTGGTCCATTGGTAAATGGTATATTTTAGTTGTAAATCCGTATTCATCTCTGCCGATATTGCATTTAATTCTCGGAAATTCACCGGATTCATAATTTTCAACGGCTGTGACGGAGAGATATTCTGCAAATTTTTTTGCCATATCGGAAAGAGAGGTATTTGTTATTAAAATAGGGGTTACAGTTTCAAAGGCAGTATTATTTTGCAGAGAATAGCATATTGCTGTACCATAAAGCTGAGCGATATGTTTTTCGTGTATATATTTTTTTTGACTCCAATATTTGCACTGAATAATCAAAGTTTTTCCATCTTTTTTCGCTATTAAATCTCTACCTAAATCTTCCAGACCCATATAGGAGCCATAGAAATCAACTTTATATCCTTTTAAAGAATACTTATATCCAACATATAGTTCATAATCCCTTCCTATTTGCCATTTTGTCTTTTTTCGGGATTCGATATATCTATCTAGTGCCAACTGATTTTTTTCGCTTTCAGAAAGAGAGTGCCATTCCTCTTTTGAAATATAATTTCGTATAGGGTCATATTCAGAAATAGTGGTTTTTGTGAAAGTTAAATCCTTGTAGTCGGTTTCAAGAATATCATCAATGGCAGGAAATAATGTTCTTAAATACTCAAGCTGATAGGTAGCTATTTTAGATTCTTCTATTTTGGCTTTTGCATCGGCACGTATTTCTCTGATAGATTTTACTTTTTTTTCTCTTTGAATATTGCTCCCCCAATCAAGTTTTTTTGCAAGTATTTCTAAGTCGAATGTAAGATAATCTGCAATCATACCAGCAAGAAAGGGAAATGCTGTTAGGTTTGAGGATAAAAAACATTCCAGCGTTTTTTGCCTATGTTCAAGATCAGATTTGAGTTTTGTATAATCAGTAAGCACTGTATCATACTCACGATGTAACTTTATAAATTCTGGGTTCAATTTGGCAAATTGGCGAGATACATCCATTAGCCGTTGCTGATTATTTGAAAAGTCAGATTTAACTTGGTTATAATCTACGAGTAATTCAGAGAATTTAAAATAAACATCTTCTAATTCCTTTTGAGTTTTTTTTAACTCATCTTGA
>ERZ838118.4944-NODE-4944-length-11013-cov-2.450265_pt1 | contig 11013 bp, 4 predicted proteins | sample MGYA00519863_ERZ838118 | MGnify/ENA primary metagenome ERZ838118 (study PRJEB31850, sample SAMEA3708827) | human gut metagenome | biome: human gut; feature: human-associated habitat; material: faeces | place: China | collected 2014 ...
GTTATGTTAGAAACAAGCATTTTAAATCAAGTACGCAGTGTCTTCCAAAACCTAGAAGCACAGTACACTTTTCATATCACCTGCCATCCCCGGCACGAAAGCGCACAGGAACTGACAGAGTTGCTGAAAGATGTAGCAGGATGTTCCGATAAACTCTCCTGTGAGGTAACTGAAACCGAAGAACCGAAGTTGGAATTCTCTTTACTGAAAAACGGGAAAGAAACCGGTGTCAAATTCCGCGGAATACCGAACGGTCATGAATTCACATCTTTGCTTCTGGCAGTACTGAATGCCGATGGAAAGGGGAAAAATCTTCCTGATGAAGCCATCAGCCGACGCATCCAGGCGTTGAAAGGACCTATTTCATTGCAGACTTATGTATCATTGACATGTACCAACTGCCCCGATGTGGTGCAGGCCCTGAATATAATGGCTTTGCTGAACGGACAGGTCACACACGAAATGATAGACGGTGCTCTTTTCCAGGAAGAAGTGGATGCATTGAAAATACAAGGCGTACCGTCCGTCTATGCCAACGGTAAATTGCTTCATGTAGGACGCGGCACCTTAGGCGAACTTCTGCAAAAGCTGGAAGAAATGTTCGGCTCCGAACCTGTGGGAAATGCAGAACCTATCTCACGGACTTATGATGTACTTGTATTAGGCGGTGGGCCGGCAGGTGCCTCAGCTGCGATTTATTCAGCCCGCAAGGGATTACGGGTAGCTATTGTAGCTGAAAAAGTCGGTGGTCAGGTAAAGGAAACCGTAGGAATCGAGAACCTGATTTCCGTACCGCAGACTACAGGTGCACAGTTGGCAGACAATTTAAGAAGCCATATCAATCATTATCCCATCGACTTGTTTGAAGACCGTAAAATAGAGAAGGCGGAGCTTCAAGGAAAAGAAAAGAGGATTTCAGTAGTGGGCGGTGAAGTATTCATATCTCCCAGTGTTATCATCGCCACCGGTGCAAGCTGGCGCAAACTGAATGTGGATGGTGAAACGGAGTATATAGGCAGAGGAGTAGCTTTTTGTCCGCATTGCGACGGGCCGTTCTATCAGGGAAAAGACGTAGCCGTTATCGGTGGAGGAAACTCCGGTATAGAAGCAGCCATCGACTTGGCAGGTATCTGCCGGAAAGTGACTGTCTTTGAATTTGCGGATACGCTGAAAGCTGACCAGGTACTGCAAGAAAAGGCGAAAAGCTTGCCGAATGTAGAAATCTTCACTTCTTCACAGACCACAAAGGTAGTGGGAAACGGTGATAAGGTAACAGCTATCCGCGTCAAAGATCGTGTAAGTAGTGAAGAACGGGATTTCCCATTGGATGGTATCTTCGTACAGATTGGTTTGGCAGCCAATAGCGCTCCTTTCCGTGACATGCTGGAAACGACTCCAATAGGCGAAATCAAGATCGACGCTTTTTGCCGCACCACACTTCCGGGAGTTTATGCGGCAGGAGATGTCTCGAACGTTCCCTACAAACAGATAGTAATTGCAATGGGTGAAGGTGCAAAGGCGGCACTGTCAGCATTTGATGACCGCATCCGGGGAATTGCATAATAGGTACGCGGACGACGCGGATAGAGTATCTTAGTTCTCCTCCTCCAGTCGGAGGAGGAGAACTAAGATAGTACTGTCAATCATCTACCTATCTATTTACAAGAAAGGAATTCAACGATATCCTCTTTTTCTGCCATGTCCAATTTCTGCCGTATGACCGTCTTACGTTGATACACCGTCCGTATGCTTTGCTGGATAACCACGCTAATCTCTTTCGTCGAAAAGTCCGACTTTAACAAACAGCAGAGTTGCAGTTCCTTTTCATTCAGGATATTTCCATACTTCTGACTGATACGGGTATAAAAGCCATCATGTACCATGTCGATAGTCTTATATAAATCACTCCAAACCAGCAAATCATCCACCGCTACATCTTTATTGGCTATCCGTCCCATCTGTACCAATAGCTCCTGATGATCGGAACTGGGATTCGTAGCCACAATACGTATCAAACCTAACTGCTGAAGCAGCATCTTCTTGACAAACTTATCATTATTGCCGCTTTCATCGCCTTCCGTCTCATGCAGCAGACGGCGCAAGGCCTCCAGTTCTTCTTCCTTTTCCACGAGTAAATGCTTTCTTCGCTGCAAATACCAGACGACAGTCAGCAACAACAAAATACAGAGAGCCACCACTCCGACAAAGAAGGTCCGTTCTTTCTGTTTTTCCAGTTGCAGATTCATATTCTGCTGTTGGAGTAACAATTGCACCTTCCCTTTTTGGGCTATCACCCGTTGGTCACGGATAAAGTTGTTATACAACCGGTTTGAGAAGAACGCCACATCCCGGATTGTAAAAGAACGGCTATCTATATAATTCATCAACGTTTTCTGTACCAGATAAAAGTTAGCCAACGATAAGTCCTGGTCAATATAGGGCGAACGCACACTATCCCCCATTTGTATATAGTAGCGGGCGGAATCCACCTGCCCCATATTCAGGAAATAACGTGAAAGAGCATAATAAGATAAGGACTCGAAAGGATGTTTCGTCTCTTTATACTCTTGTAAACTATGGCGTTGCAAATTGATAGCTTCCTGATTCTTCCCGGAGTCACTCAATATATCAGCATAGTTGCGCATCACATAGTATAACGCCTTTAGAGAGTCTGCGGATGTATACAGGCATTCGGTAGCTTTACGGAGAGCCAGCAGCGCAGAATCATTCTGATTTGCACAGTAGTATGATATCGCCAGACTGTTGTAATTGGAATATCGCCGGGTGGAATCAGGCTCTATAGCTATCAATTGCTTCTGCAAGCGTATCAGACCTTCAAAGTCATCATTACCTTCCCCTATATTCGCTACGGACCGCAGCAAATCAAGACGGGCTGCCGTATCACCACGCAGGGCTGCAATGCGATTCCCTTCGGCCATCATCTCAGTGGCTTCTTTATATCTCTCGCTATCGTAGAAGTAATGCGCCGCCAGTTTATAGGTACGCAGTAACTGCAATGTGTCGCGTACGTCCGGCCTCCCATAATAATCCAGAGCGTATAATAGCAAAGAGTCTTCATTCATCACCCAATGCGCATTATAGTGGGCTTGCCCCATAGCCAATGCAAACCGTGCCCGCAATGAATCCGGCAATATTTCGGGATCTTTCACCGACCGAAGCAGAGCAATCGCCTCCTCTGCATTCTGCTGTAACATCTGCTCCGCCTTTTCTATCTGGATGCGTTGCGACGGCAGGGCCTCTGCACATGCTGCCAATGCCAACACGCATACCCAACCTATCAAACCATGTTTCAATGCTTTCATGCCGTCCTTCCTTCTTGCTTTAAGTCTTTGCAAAGATAGATATTTATCAATTAACGGAAGTTACGGCATCCCATTTTTTGCACTTTTCTTTATATATAAACTTGAAATAGGAAGATATAAACTTTTCTATAAACCGCAGTTCAAAACACTTTAATTATCAGACAGTTGCAAAATCCATTGCACTTTATTTAGTGCCACATATAAACCGCTTTTCTCCCCCGATCCCCCTACCTTTGTCATGTTCAAAGAACAGAAATAATCACTAAAAATAATAAGAAAAATGAAGAGACTAAGTATCATTTCAGGAGTATTATTCCTATGTACCTCCCTGATGGCAGCAAACAAAATCACAGGGAAAATCATCGATGAGAGTAACAATCAGCACATCGAGTATGCCAATGTCAGCCTGCTGACTCAGGATTCAACATTTATCACCGGAATTGCCACAGATAACGGTGGCGGCTTCCTGCTGAAAGAAGTAAACGATGGAGATTATATCTTATGTATCTCATGCGTTGGATATGAAAACTCCTATCTCTCCATCCGCAACCTGCAAGCCAATCTGAATCTGGGAGAACTACCCTTATCGCCCGACAATGTAATGCTGGAAGGTGTTACCGTCACAGCCAGCCCCATCATCAAAAAGACCGACCGGCAAATTATCCTCCCGACCGAAATGCAGACTAAAGCCGCTTCCAACGGAGTTTCCTTACTGAGAAATCTACAACTGTCGCGCATCCTGATCAATCCGATAGACAACAGCATCACGATTCCCGGAGGAGACAATGTGCAACTTAGGATTAACGGCGTAGAAGTGACTCAAGCTGAAATAATTGCCATCCGCCCGACAGATGTGATCCGCATCGAATATATAGACAATCCCGGCGCACGTTATGGAAATGCAGGAGCTGTATTGAACTACATTGTAAAGAGAAGAGAATCAGGAGGGAGTATCTCTGCCGATCTCACCAACGGAGTATCCGATACGGGATATGGCGAACATAACCTCACCGCCAAATACCACTTCAATAAGTCAGAGCTCAGCACTACCGTATATTGGGGACAGAGAGATCTGAAGTGGACACGCGAAAACTATGAAAGTTTCCACTTCCCGGAGGCTTATCAGGAGAACAGAGAAGTGGGAGAACCTACCAAAGTAAAGTATGATAACCTTAACTTCAACCTCAATTACAGCTACCAGGATAATGACAAACAACTTCTCAATATTGCTCTCAGAAATCAATACAGCGATACTCCCAGTTCCATGTCGGACAGAATCAGTACATTGTATGAAGGAGACACCTCTTACTCCATATCCGACCTTTCTACCTCCAAAGTAGTTATCCCTTCGTTGGATATCTATTACCAGAGAAATCTGAAAAACAAGCAGACAATCTATGCAGATATAGTGGCTTCTTATCTGGACAGCAAGAATGAACGGACTTTTATTCAGAAAGCCCTTAATAATGCCAATAACGATACGGATATCTATTCAGAAACCAAAGGTGAGAAGTACTCCATCATTGGAGAAGGTATCTACGAAAAACAATTCAGTACGGGTAAGTTTACCGGAGGCATCAAGCATACACAGGCCTATTTGCAAAATAGATATTCGGGTAATATAGAGAATAAAATCACGATGAATACGGCCGAAACGTACCTATTTGCCGAATATCAATCAAAGATAAAAGCTCTGAACTACACAGTAGGGATTGGAGCCATGAGAACTTATAACAGTCAGGAGCAGTATTCTTCCGAGAAGTATATAGTCAAACCTTCCTTAAGCCTGTCGTACTCTATCAACGGGAAGTGGTTTTTCAGATACAACGGATACGTGTCGGGCTATGCCCCTTCCCTGTCCGACTTGAACGACATCTCGCAAGCAATGGATAAGTATCAGATACGCAAAGGAAATCCCGACTTAAAGTCTGTTACATTCTATGCCAATACACTGTCTGCCAGTTGGCAAAGCAAGTATGTATCTGTCGATTTATTTGGAAGATATAGTTATGACAATAAGCCGATTATGGAAAATACCTACTACGAGGACGGGTATTTTGTCCGCACTACCGAGAATCATAAAGGTTTCCACCGGATCAATCTGGAGACAGCTATACAAATACGACCTTACAAAGAGTATATCTCCATTAAAATCACTCCGTTTCTGAACCGCTATATCAGCTATGGCAACACCTACACGCATACACACACCAATGCAGGACTGCGAGGCAGTCTGATGGCAATGTACAAGAACTGGGTACTGATGGCAGAAATGAATACCAGCAACCACACTCTGTGGGGTGAAACACTGACTAAAGAGGAGAAGCTGCACACCATCATGGCAGGATATAATACGGAGAAATGGAGCCTTTCTGCCGGAGTGTTGAACCCGTTTACCAAGAAGTATGAACAGGAAATAGAAAACTTATCAAAGTCGGCTCCCTACCGCCAGTTAGCGTATTCCAAGAACTTAAGGCTTTTGTTCATGGTAAATGCATCCTTCAGCCTTGACTTCGGAAAAAAGCGCAACAGCCAAGGCAGAAGAATCAACAACAGGGATACCGATACCGGAATCTTGTCCGGAAGCAAGTAATTGTCTCCCTCACGAAAAGCAGGGATCCGTCCACTAATTGAGAATATTCAATTCCTGGATCAGGTTCCCTGCTTTCCCGTATTTCTCAATCATAAATAAAATATAGCGCACATCCACTCCAATGGTACGCTGCATCTTCGGTTCATAAAGAATATCACTGCCCATAGCTTCCCAGTTTCCATCGAAAGCCAACCCCAGCAATTCACCTTTCGAATTGAACATCGCACTACCACTATTGCCACCCGTAATGTCATTATTAGAGATGAAGCACACCTTCATTTCGCCCTTTTCATCGGCATATCTTCCGAAATTGCCCGAAGAGAGTAATGAAAGTATCTCCGGCTGTACTGCAAAATCAACATCACCCACATGAGCTTTCACTTTCTCCAGGACCCCCTTTGTCGTTGTATAATAATCATATTCCGCTCCGTCAAAAGGAGTATAACCGCATACCGTTCCAAAGCTCAGCCGCATGGTGGAATTGGCATCCGGATAAAAGTTACGAGACGTATACATCCGACGGATAGCCCCATTCAGCAAGCGTTCCCCACGGATGATCTCCGTAGTAGGTGCCTGCATCTGCATATTCATATCGAACAACATCGTCAGCATATCAATGCCCAACGAGATAGCCGGATCATCGAAAATCTGATAGGTAGTATCCCGTTCAAGAAAGCGTTTCAAACCACGGAGAGTAGTCAACTCAGAACTTGCATAAAGACTATCTACGAAAGCTTTCTCATCCCCATTATATTTCTGTGCGATAGTATGGTAGATTTCCGGCAGGAAAGTGGTATCCACTTTTGAGCGATACTCCTTCAACAGTGCCGTAAATACTTCCTTGTCTATATCCAGATCCAAATTAGAGTATTGCTCAACGATATCTTTCAAGGCAGCAATAACTGTTTTCTGCTCCCCTTCAAAATCGAAGTTCAGAATCTTCAGTGCAAGCTGCACTAATTCCGGTCCATATAAGAAGGACTCGATAAAGTAAGCCTGTGCACGGTTTACCTCCCGGCGGTTCTTATAATTCAGTTCCAGGTCTGTAAACAGTTGAAGAAGTTTCTCACGTTCGTCCGGGTTTTGCTGTATCCATCGACGAATTTCCTGTTCCATTTCACGCTTCTTCTCCAGTATTCCCAGCTTACGGATAGCACGGTTGACACCGATACTGTTCTTCCAGTAATTGGAGCTTTCATCGTATTTGGAAGCATACTTAATGCGTATGCTGTCTTTACTGTCCATTTCACGTTTCCAGATGGCTTGCTTCACACCACGGATGTCAATCTGCGCCTGATTGGAGTTATTCATCATTTCCTCGATACCGAATGAAGAAAGGTAACGTTCCGTACTTCCCGGATAGCCTATCGTCATACAGAAAGAGCCTTCCTTATAGCCATCCAGTGAAATCGGCGCTACATATTCAGGGTGATACGGGACATTGTCGGGGGAGTAATCGGCAGGCTGGTTCTTGCGGTCTGCATAAATACGAAACACACAGAAATCTCCTGTATGCCGAGGCCACACCCAATTATCCGTATCCCAACCGAACTTACCGACAGAGGAAGGAGGTGCAAACACCAGCCGCACATCGTTGAAATCGCGGTAAACGGAGAGCCAGAACTCATTGCCTCCATAATAAGCATCTACCACGCCAAGCAAAGTGGAGTCTTTCAGGGATACCTCACCGCCTATTACCATCATCATAGAGTCTACCGCACTGGAACGTTCCATCTCGTTCATCGAAGGTTTAACGGCTCCCAGCACACGTTTGGTTACATCTTCCGTACGAAGCAGAAAACGAACATAAAGCTCCGGATTAGGCAATTCCTCTGCACGGCTACGGGCTACGAAACCATCTTTCAGGTAATCATGCTCCACCGACGAATGTTGCTGCACACTACTGAAGCCGCAGTGATGATTGGTAAACACTAACCCGTCTTCCGACACTACCACACCGGAACAAAACCCTCCAAAGCTGACTACCGCATCTTTCAACGACGGTTTCTTCGGATTATATAGTCTATCGGCAGGCATTTGCAGGCCGAGTTCTTTCATAGTCTTACGGGTCTGTTTATTCAGGTTTCCCAGCATCCACATACCTTCGTCCGCCTGTCCCGTCAACGTGAAGAGGCTGCAAGCTACAATTAGGATACACTTTAGCTTCATTCTATACTTGGTTTAAATTACAATTTATATCTTAAGTTAAGAGTATATAAGAAATATCTAACTCACTTCCCCTCCTTCGAGAAGGAAGGGTGCCCAAAGGGCGGGATGGTAGGTAAAAAAAATCCTTATTTTATGACTAATAAGTCCTTTATAACTTCAGCTACCACCTCCCCCTACGGGTACTCCTCCTTCTCGAAGGAGGAGAATTTAGTTAGATTTAGCTCATGGCATACTCTCATTTTGAATAATTTAGTATGATATACTTTCCAATTGCGTCATTCTGCAATCAGTCTTAGTTTTTTCGCTCCAGTACGTGCTTTCAGCCATTCGGTAATCTTCTGTTTCTCATGGGCGTCGGGATGTTTGCCAAACTTCAGCACAGCAAGCGTAATGGTATCTGTCCGTACCGAATCAACCGTCAGTTCTATGGCATGAGAGATAGAAACAGTTTTCACTGACGGATAGAGAACTTTTAGCTCCGGAACGATCGTTTTGCCCAATTCATCGAAAGATTTGTATCTTGCCAGACTCTGTTCCAGCACTGTAATTTTCTTTGTTTGTTCCACCAGTCGTTCCTCACTGTTTTTATAGAAATCTTCCATCACCATGGCGCGGATAGAAGAAATGTCTACCGCCTCGTTATTCATACCTTGAAGTACAACCAGTTTGGTGTTTTCCAACTTATACTCTTTCATTTTACTACGTGCTATGGCAATAGAAGCTTCCGGCACTTCCTGACCTATCAAGACCACGCGTATCTCATGATGCTTACCTTCATGGTGGATTTTCTTATCCAATACCTGTGTATTCTCAAAAGAAAGCTGTTCGGCAACAAACCGATTGGCGGCACTCTCATAGAAAGTACTCTGAATAATGCCTACCGTCAAGTAGACGGCCGGACACATAGTCAGCACGGCAATGAGTATTATGTATTGGCGTACTTTCTTCTCCCGCTTCTTGTCCACAAACTCTTTACGCTGGAAGTGCATCACACGCACACCGGCAAACGTGGCAAGACTGATGAATACCGAATTAATGAAGTAAAGATAGAATGCTCCGAGGAAATAAACCAGATTCCCCGTTGCCAATCCGTAACCTGCCGTACAAAGCGGCGGCATCAAAGCCGTAGCAATGGCAACACCCGGAATCACATTTCCTTTCTCCTTTGTAGACAGGGCAACTACACCGGCAAGACCACCCATCAATGCGATGAATACGTCATAAATCGTAGGTGAAGTACGTGCCAGAAGCTCCGACTGCCCTTCGGCAACAGGGCTTACAAGAAAGAAAATAGTAGCCGTAGTTACACTGAACAGGGTGGTTATCAGAAAACTCTTCAGTGAACGCTTCATCAGTTCGAAGTCATTCAGACCGACAGAAAGTCCCACACCCATGATAGGTCCCATCAATGGGGAAATCAACATCGCACCTATGATTACAGCTGTAGAGTTGACATTCAGTCCCAACGATGCCATAAAGATGGCAAAGATCAAAATCCACAGGTTAGCCCCTTTAAACTCTACTCCCTTGCGGATGGAGTCTACTGTTTCCAGCTCATTGTCCTTGTCCTTCCTCAGATCAAGGTACTCGCTCAGGAACTTTTTAATGGCAAAAACATTCCGGTTTTGTTCAGGTGTTTCCATCATATCATTTACAATTTGACGATTTACAATTTACAATTTACCATGCGGCTCATTTAGTGTTTTAAGAGTTTGTTCAGGATTGGTATTTGGTTCAGCGGTAAATCACGCTTAACGACATACGCAATAAACAGTAACAGCAAAACTGTACGATATGCCATACGCAAATAGATATTGTCTATCGATACATATTCGGCAGCTACATAAAGCACAGCGGCAAGAAGTACATACATGCCTATCGCCTTCAAATCGTACTGTATCGGATATTTCTTCTGACCGACAAAGTAAGAAAGCAGCATAGCAACGCCGTATCCTGTAAACCCAGCCCAGGCACAAGCAATATAACCATACTTCGGAACCAGGAAGATATTCATCAAAATCAGGATGATACAGCCCGTCAATGAGAAATAGGCTCCCCAACGGGTCTCATCAATCAATTTGTACCAAAAGGATAGGTTGAAATAAATCCCCATAAAAATTTCCGCCGCCATGACGATAGGCACCACCCGTAACCCGTCCCAATAATCACGTCCGATGACATGACGCAGGATGTCCAGGTAGAACATCACAGCCAGAAAGGCAAGCAAGGTAAAAATAATGAAGAACTTCATAGCCTGGGCATACATTTCACGGCTGTCTTTCTCCTTACTCTTACCAAATACAAAAGGTTCATAAGCAAAGCGGAATGCCTGGGTAAACATAGCCATAATCATGGCTATCTTACTGGCAGCTCCGTAAATACCGAGTTGTATGGTAGCTTCCGCCTCATCGGGATAAACGAAAGGAAAGATAATCTTATCAGCCACCTGATTCAAGATGCCTGCCACACCCAGAATTACCAACGGCAGAGAGTACCGAAGCATCCGTTTCAATAACTCTTTATCCAACACATAGGTAAATCCCCTCAGTTCCGGTATCATGCACACCATAACAACAGAGGTACATACCAGATTAAAGAGGAAGGCATACCCCACATCATTCCCTTCCAATATGACATAATAGAAAAGATTGAGTGCAATATTGAGGAAGATAAACAGCAACTTCAGTGCAGCAATCTTGATAGGGCGTTTTTTATAGCGCAAATAAGCGAACGGAATACTTTGAATGGCATCCATTGCTACCACAATCATCATCATACCGATATACCAGGGATGTTCGCCGTATTCCAGCCATCCGGCAATAGGTTCCAGAAACAACAATCCCAAAGCAACGAATACCAATGAACCGATACTCACGCTCAACAAGGTGGTAGAGTACACCCGCATCGGGTCATCCTGCCCTTTATTGG
>ERZ838118.4950-NODE-4950-length-11004-cov-2.882729_pt1 | contig 11004 bp, 8 predicted proteins | sample MGYA00519863_ERZ838118 | MGnify/ENA primary metagenome ERZ838118 (study PRJEB31850, sample SAMEA3708827) | human gut metagenome | biome: human gut; feature: human-associated habitat; material: faeces | place: China | collected 2014 ...
ATGCTCCGCTGTCAGCGGATAAAACTACGATTATGATTATAACACAAAATAGATTGCAGGTATAGCTAATTTTTTGAAATCTTTTGCATAAAATCCTGTATTATTTCACAACACGGAAGCTGAATCCATTCGTTTTCAGCCCGACGGAAACCTTATCTCCCGCTTTGATATTGCCCAGAAGATATTCCTCCGCGAAGGCATCTTCAATCTTAGACTGGATGGCTCGGCGCAGCGGTCTTGCGCCATACGCCTTATCATAGCCCTCCTCGGCAATTTTTTCGATTGCTTTTTTGGTAAAGGAAACCGTGATATTCATATTTTCTTTTACACGCTTTGCCATCACATCCGTCAGAAGCCGCACAATTCTTGTGATTTCCTCCTGTTCCAGCGGATGGAACACGATAATATCATCAATACGGTTCAAAAATTCCGGCTTAAAGATGGTCTTGATTTCATCCATCACGCCCTTTTTCATCATTTCATAGCTCTGCTCCGGTGTTTCCACACTTGTAAAGCCAAGACGCTTGGGTGCGGCAATGCTGCGCGCGCCTGCATTCGAGGTCATGATGATAACCGTATTTTTGAAATCAACCGTTCTGCCCTGTCCGTCCGTAATGTGTCCATCGTCCAGCACCTGCAGGAGAATATTGAATACCTCAGGGGATGCCTTTTCGATTTCATCAAACAGCACAACGGAATAAGGATTGCGGCGCACCTTTTCGCTCAGCTGACCACCCTCCTCATAGCCGACATAGCCCGGAGGAGAGCCGACCATTCTGGAAACGCTGTGCTTTTCCATATATTCGGACATATCAATCCGCACCATGGCATTTTCGTCCCCAAAAAGCGCTTCTGCCAGTGCCTTGGAAAGCTCCGTCTTGCCGACACCCGTAGGGCCGAGGAACAGGAAGGAGCCGATGGGTCTGTTGGGGTCCTTCAAGCCGACACGCCCACGGCGGACAGCCTTTGCCAATGCCTTCACTGCTTCCTCCTGCCCGATGACTCTTTTGTGCAGAGCTTCCTCCAGATGGAGCAGACGCTGACTTTCCTCCTCCTGCATGCTCTGCACGGGGATTCCCGTCCAACGGGAAACGATTTCTGCGACATTATCTGCCGTCACCACAATTTCGCCGCTGTCATGCGTGGATTCCCATGCACGCTTTGCCGCCTTCAGGCTGGTACGCAGACCATCCTGCAGCTTTTTGATTTCCGCCGCCTGTTCAAATTCCTCTGTCTTGATGGCAGTCTCCTTTTCCTGTTCCAGCTCTGCAATTCTTGCCTCCAGCTCCTTGATGGAGGTGGGCGCAGTATACGCGGAAAGACGCAGGCAGGAGGCTGCTTCGTCAATCAGATCGATAGCCTTATCCGGCAGGAATCGCTCCGTTACATAGCGTGCGGAAAGCCGCCGCGATTGCTTCATCCGAAATGCGTACCCTATGGTGCATTTCATAGGGGTCCTTCAGTGCTGTCAGCATTTGCACGGCAACTGCTTCTGTCGGCTCCTCCACGCGCACAGGCTGAAACCGCCGCTCAAAGGCGGCATCCTTTTCGATATGCTTGCGGTATTCCTCAAGCGTGGTTGCACCAATCAGCTGAATTTCCCCTCTTGCCAGTGCCGGCTTGAGAATATTCGAGGCATCAATCGCGCCCTCTGCCGCACCTGCGCCGATGACGGTATGGATTTCATCAATGAAAAGAATGATATTGCCTGCCGCCTTTACATCCTCCAGAGCCTTTTTCATGCGTTCCTCAAATTCCCCACGATATTTCGAGCCTGCGACCATAGCAGACAAATCCAGAGAAAGAATCCGCTTATGCCGCAGGGTATCAGGCACATTGCCATCACTGATTTTCTGCGCCAGACCCTCCACAATCGCCGTTTTCCCGACACCGGGGTCTCCCATCAGGCAGGGGTTATTCTTCGTTCTGCGGCTCAGAATCCGAATGATACGCTCAATTTCCTGCTCTCTGCCGACAATCGGGTCGAATTTTCCCTGCTTTGCCAGTGCCGTCATATCTCGGCTGAATTTATCCAGTGTTTCCGTCTCGGAAATTTCTTCCTTCGGGCGTTCGTGCATCCCCTGCACACCGGCAGGCTGCGCCTCGCTTTCGCCCAGAAGCAACATGATATCCTCATACAATGTTTGAATATCTACGCCCAAATCCTCCAAAAGCGTGATGGCAAGCGTATCCGGTTCACGCAGAAGTGCCAGCAGAATATGCTCTGTCCCGACATAATTTGCCCCCAGACGCACCGCCTCCTGCTTGCTGCGCTCCACCACACGCTTTGCGCGCGGTGTCATATCCAAGGGGAGATAAAATTTCTGCTTTTTCCCCTGCATTTCGCAAATGCGCTCCATCACCTGATGGTAGGTCACATTCTGCCCCTCCAACGCCTTTGCGGCAACGCTCTGCTGCACCAATGTCAGCCCAAGCAGGATATGCTCTGTGCCGATATATTCATTGCCCAGCTTTGCTGCGGCCTCCTTTGCCCTTTGCAGCACATCAAAGGCCTTTTTTGTATATTTCTCCTGCATCCTATTCACCTTCCTTGGTTTGGTTTGTTAGCCATCAATGATTGTGATTGCTAATTTATTCCGGAAAGAAAAGAACCGATACAGGTTCTTCTCCGTAGGTTTCTTCTGATATTCCCATATTATATACCAACTTACTGGAAATTGCAAAGGATACTTCTTACAATTCCGTTAATTCTTCCGAAAAAAGTGAAAACGGCTCCCCTTCGGGCTTGGCGGTAAAGGAAAACGGCTGTTTCGTATCGGGATGGATGCCCTCCAAACGGTAAGACCAGAGCGCAATCTCCGTTTTGCCGCGCTTCGGAACGCCTTTGTTATATTTTTTATCCCCCCAGATGGGCACGCCTGCATGCGCCGTCTGCACGCGAATCTGGTGATGCCTGCCTGTTTCCAGCTCGATTTCCGCCAAGGTCAGCACGCCCTGCTCCGTTTCTTCCTCCGCAAGCCGCCGATACCGCAGAGCGGCACGCTTTGCGCCCTTTCTCTCCTTGGAAACCACTTCGGAAAGGTTCGTGCGTGCGTTTTTCAGAAGATAATCCTCTAATCCTCCTTCCGCCGCAGGCAATCTGCCGCAAAGCACCGTCAAATAGGCTTTTTTCAGCCGATGCTCCTGTATTTCCTTCGCAAGAAAGGCTTCTGCCCTTTTCTCCTTCGCAAACAGCATTACGCCGCCGACAGGTCTGTCTAAGCGATGCAGAAGCCCAAGCGGCTGTCCGGTATATTCCTCCAAGGCGGAAAGCAGATCCAAATCTCCTGTTTTATCCGCCTGCGCAGGCATCCCCTGCGGCTTCACTGCCGCAAGCATGACTGCATCCTCATATAAAATCTTCATTCTTTTTCTTCCTTATATAATTAAAATATATTAAATGTCTCTTAATGCCATTGCGCTTTTCGGCGGCAGGGGCAGCAGCACATTCCCGTTTCGGACGGGATAGGAAAAGCCGAACTCCGTAAAGCCGTCCCGATTCGTCATGAGACAATTTTGCAGCGTGCCTTCTGCCTGCACGCCCATCTGCCAGACAGGGATGGACACCGTCCGGATTTCCTCTGTATTATTCAGCGCAACCAGAATTTTTTCTTTTTCATCGAACCGCCCGTAGGCAAGCACGCCATAAGCCCCATAAAGCTGCTTCAGCGAGCCATGGCGCAGAACGGGATACTCTTTCCGCAGGGAAATTGCTGCCTTATGGAAGGCAATCAGCTCCATATCCTCCCTGCCCCAAGGATAGGTGCGGCGGTTATCGGGGTCTGTCCAGCCTGTTACGCCTGCTTCATCCCCGTAATATACGGTCGGCGCACCGCTCCATGTCATTTGCAGCAAAACGGCTTCGCGCAGCACTGCTTTTTCCACATTTGCATCCGCCGCGGCACTGCCCTCTGTTTCCACTCTGCCGATTTGGCGATTGGTGCGCGTGAGAAAGCGGGAATGGTCATGATTGGAAAGCTGATTCATGGCAACAGAAATCGCCTGCGACGGCAGCTTCCCCATCTGATAGCTCATGGTTCCCCAGAACACATCCGCATTATTATACATATCCTCGCGCTTTTCGGTGCTATGCTTGGAAACCCCCGTCAGAAACCATGTGACAGGCTCCATGAAGGCATCGTAATTCATAATGGAATCCCATTGATTGCCCGTCAGCCAAGGGGCGGCATCGCCGTAATGCTCCGCCAGAATCAGCTTATCGGGAGAAACCCCCTTGACCGCAGTGCGGAACATCCGCCAGAAGGCATGGTTGAATTCCTCTGTTTTTCCTAAATCCGCGGCAACATCCAGCCGCCAGCCATCCGCATCAAACGGCGGCGAAACCCAACGCCTTGCAATCGCAAGAAGCTCCTCTCGGAGCGCCGCACAGCCCTCCACATTCAGCTTCGGATGGTTTTCATAGCCCCACCAGCCCTCGTAGGTACCATCCGCGTTCCAGTAAAAATAATCATGATAGGGGCTATCCGCATGCCGATATGCGCCGCGCAGCTTGCCCCTGTAAAGTCCCTCTCTGTCGAGCCATTTATGAAAGGCTCCGCAATGGTTAAAAACGCCGTCCAGAATGACGCGCATCCCTCTTGCGTGCGCCTGCTGTATCAGCTCTGCGAAAAGTGCATCCGAGGCGGCAAGGTTTTCGTCCGCTGTTGTGCGAGCGGCATAAAGCGATGCGGTTTCATTCGTTTTGGCATCTGCCGCCAGAACAGAACCGCTTTCTCTGACGATTTTCCCGAAATGGGGGTCGATATGCCAATAATCCTGCGTATCGTATTTATGATTGCTTGGCGAAACAAAAAGCGGATTGAAATAAAGCACCTCTACGCCCAGCTCCGCCAGATAGTCCAGTTTATTGAGCACGCCCTGCAAATCGCCGCCGTAAAAACGGTTGATATCGCTTGCAGCAGGCAGGCTGCTCCAATCCGTGACCTGCTCGGTTTTCTGCTTCAGATAAATATATTCATTCGTTTTCACATCATTGGAGACATCCCCATTGGCAAAGCGGTCGGGGTAAATCTGATACATCACCGCCCCCTTCGCCCAATCGGGCGTTCGGTAATCGCGGAAAATCCGAAATTCCCCCTCGTGCTTATATTCCGAAAAAAAGCCGTATTTTGTATAATAGCCTACTGCTTCGCCGCATTGCAGGCGGAAATAATAGGTCATTTCCTCCGCAGTCGGGGGCAGGGTTGCCTGAAAATAAGAAAAAGCCCCCTGCGTTTTGGCCTCCTCCATGAGATATTCCCGTTCATTCGTGCAGAGGAAAACAGCAGAAACCGTCCCTCTCCCGACACGAATACGCACATTGACCCAATCCGCCGCGGTCGGCTCCGCAGGAGAGCGGAACTGCCTTGTTTCATCGCTATAGACTGCCTGTATGCGAAATTCCTCCGCAGACAGACCGAAATTATCATCCATCGGCTTTCACCACCTTCCTTTGCACATCATCGGGTTTTATTATAAGGGGAAAGGACAGGAGGTGTCAATTTTTCCGAAAAATTCCCCCGCAAGCAAAAAAAGAGCGACCGAACAGTGCTTCAATGCAGTCATCTGCGGTCGCTCCCTCTTTTCTAAAAAAGAGAAGGTATGATGGGTGAAAAATATTGGGGAGTTTTCACAAATCCAGTATAGCATGTGGGGCAATTTTTGTCCAGAAAGGAAAGCCGCTTTGGAAATAAGATAAATTTATAGTTTTCTTTTTACAATAAAATCTTCTTATTAGAAATAAAATCTTCTTATCAGAAATTCCTTATGACATAAAATCCGCAAGCACCTTCGCCAGATTTTCCTCCCCGATGACGCGCATCCCCTCCTGAAGCTGTCTTGCTTCGCCATCCGGCAAAGCGGAAAGCGGCAGCTCTGTCCGCTCCTTCAGGCGCAGCTGCTTTTTCCCATCCTCATAGAAAACCGCAAGAAAGCCGTCATCCTCGCCCAGAACATAAACCTCATCACTCATCCCCTCAATGCTGCACCGCAGAATCACCTGCTCCGAGGAGAAAAAGACCACCTGCCAGCCGGTATAAATGCTCTTTAGCTGTTCCAGATCCAAGCCCTGCAGAAATTCCGGTGCCGGCTCGATGTGCTTTTTCATCACCCTATCCTGCGTATAAAAATATTGATAAACGATTTTCGTTCCGGCATGAATCCGCTTTTTTTCTTCCAAAACGGCATGTGCCTGCGTTTCTGCCGGATGCTGCTCCCCTCTCCAAAGGGCTGCGTAATACCCTGCCAGCAGGCAAACCAGAAAGCTGAGCAGAGCTGCAATGACTGCTGTTTTTCGCATTGTATCACCTCTTTGGAGGGAGTATGGACACAAATATTACAATTTATACCACAATAAAAAAAAGCCATGCGCGAACATGGCTTGCATATCCTTAATACAAATGCAGATGTACGGGAACGCCGTTTTTATAGGTACAGGGCAATTCGCCTTGAATGAGGGGCAGAAGATATGTAAGCATTTCCTCTGTCACATCGTTGCCCGCCTCGTTAATCCATGTATCGGGAACGGTTTTCACATGGTTTGCAATCTGCCCGATATCCACGAAATCAATGCCGAAGCGGTAAGGCTGCTCAGAGGTACGACGGATGCACGCCATTTTGCCCGTGCCGCCGCTGATGGCATAATCTGCCGCCGCCGCGCCAATCAATCTGGATTCATAAATATCGGATGCGGATGCCACATGAGACGCACAACGCTGCATCACATTCAGCTCAATGCTTCTGACCTTGCAGCCGATTTCAAAACGAAGGATTTCCTCCAGATAGCGCGCCGCACCTGCCAGAATTTTATGCCCGAATGCGTCCGCCGCTCTGTTCTGCAGGGAATCGGTCACATAATCGCCCTCCTCGTTGCGCAGACCTTCGCTGACCGCAATGACGATAGAGTGCTTTTGTGCCATTTTTTCACGCACATCCTCCAGAAAACGGTCTACAAGGAAGGGTCTTTCGCAAAGATAAATCAAATCGGGCGCAGAATCTCCGTTCAATCTGCCAAGCGCAGAGGAAGCCGTCAGCCAGCCTGCATCCCTGCCCATGATTTCCACAATCGTGATGGAGGGCTGCGCGTATACGTTACAGTCGCAGGCAATTTCGGACATCGTTGCCGCAACATATTTCGCCGCAGAGCCAAAGCCGGGGCAATGGTCTGTTTCCATCAGGTCATTATCAATCGTTTTCGGTGCGCCGATGATTTTGACATCATCAACATGCATGCGTTCGCAGAAGCCTGCCAGCTTATGCACGGTGTCCATAGAATCATTCCCACCGATATAAACGAAATAACCGATATCATATTTACGGAAAATGCCCAGAATCTTATCATATTCAAAGGTACTTTCCTCCCAATCGGACAGCTTCATGCGGCAGGAGCCAAGCGCAGAGGATGGTGTCTGGCAGAGCAGCTGCAGGGTTTCGGGGTCTGCCAGTGCCTCTGTCAGGTCAATCAACTTATCCGTCAGGATACCCATAATACCGTTTTTCGCACCATAAATTTTACCAACATTCTGATTGGTCATTGCTTTTTCCACAACGCCTGCCAAGGTCGCATTGATGGCAGCAGAAGGCCCGCCGGATTGGGCAACCAGAAGATTTTTCATAGTAACCAGCCTTTCCTGTCCCTGAAAAAGGACATCTCAAATTCATTTCCCAGCAATTTTTTAGCAATTTTTTAACGGGTAAACCAAAAAAAGAAAACCATGCCCGAAAAAAATACTTTTCAGGACATGGTTATTATAACACGTTTTTATGAAATTGCAAATCAGCCAAGAATCAGCTTTAAGAAGAACAGAATTGCAATGATGACGATAACGGGATTCAGCTCACTCTTTCTGCCGCCGAACAGCTTCAGCAGAACATAGGAAATTACGCCGAATACCAGACCCTCGGAGATGCTGTAGCATACAACCATCATCAGGATTACCATGAATGCAGGGAAGCCCTCTGTGTAATCAGAGAAATCAATATCTCTTACGTTTTCAACCATCATCAGACCAACAACAACCAGTGCGGGTGTGGTAGCAAAGGAAGGGATGGTTGTCAGGATGGGAGAGAACAGCAGTGCAACCAAGAACAAAATACCTGCTGTGAATGCTGTCAGACCGGAGCGACCGCCATCGGAAACGCCGGATGCAGATTCAACGAAGGTGGTTACTGTGGAGGTACCCAAAACAGCACCGATGGTTGTTGCCAATGCGTCCGCAAACAATGCGCCTTTAATCTTGGGCAGCTTGCCCTCCTTATCGAGGAAGCCTGCCTTTGTGGATACGCCAATCAGTGTACCCAGTGTGTCGAACAGGTCAACAAACAGGAATGCAAAGACAACAACGATAAAATCGAAGATAGAAATACCGGAGAAGCTCAGCTTGCCGGCAATGGGTGCGATGCTGGGGGGTGCGGAAATCAGACCTGTGGGAATCAGGGAATATACGCCTGCTTCCACATCAACCACATAAACCCCTGCAAGCTGGCAGATGATACCCAGAATCCATGTAATCAGGATACCAACCAGAAGTGCGCCCTTTACCTTTCTGATAACCAGCACCAGTGTGATGATGGTACCAATCAGAGCAAGCGCAACGGGAACGGTTTTCACATCGCCAAGGCTGACACAGGTAGAAGGATTGTTGATGACAACACCTGCATTCTGCAAGCCGATGAATGCGATAAACATACCGATACCAACGCTTACTGCTTTTTTCATATTTGCGGGAATGGCATTGAAGATTGCTTCACGCACATTGACTGCGGATAAAATAATAAAAATGATACCTTCCACAAATACTGCCGCCAATGCAACGTGCCAGCTATACCCCTTCTGCGCGCAAATGGTAAAAGCAAAATACGCATTCAGCCCCATACCGGGTGCCAGAACAAAGGGATAGTTCGCAAAAAATGCCATAAAGAATGTACCTAAGGCAGAAGCGATACAGGTTGCTGTCAGAAGCGCACCGGCATCCATGCCTGTTGTAGAGAGGATGCTGGGGTTAACCACGAGGATGTACGCCATCGTCATGAAGGTGGTCAAGCCTGCCATCAGCTCTGTTTTGAAGGTTGTTTTATTTTCCTTCAACTTGAAACACTTTTCAATAAAATCCAAAAGAAACCCTCCTTTTATAATGATAAAATACCAACTCCCACATTATACCTGGTTTTTCTTGAACTTTCAACTCCTTTTCCCTTGTGTTTCCACAAAAAACTTTTATCCGTCCCATAAAATATTCTTATCTGTTTTTCGGAAAAATACACTGATAGTGCGCTGCTTTCTCTTGTCAATCTTTTTTTGCTATGGTAAGATAGAAAAAAGAAACGATAGTAAGCAGACCGTCGGCACTGCCGGCGGTTTTCTCATTCTTTTTCTATCATGAAAAAAATAAAACTTTTCATAAAAACGGAGGGATATAATGAATCAAGAAATGATCCTCATTCTGGACTTCGGCGGTCAGTATAATCAGCTGATTGCCCGCCGTGTCAGAGAACATCATGTATACTGCGAAATCATGCCCTGGAAAAAATCCTTGGAGGAAATCAAGGCGAAAAACCCCAAGGGCATCATCTTCACAGGCGGCCCCAACAGCGTTTACGATGACGCTTCTCCTAAGGTTGATCCTGCCCTGTTTGCGCTGGGCGTGCCCATTCTGGGTATCTGCTACGGCTGTCAGCTGATGGCGTACACACTGGGCGGCAAGGTTGGACATGCTGCCGAGCTGAGTGAATATGGCAAGGCTGAGGTTGCCTTCGATACCACAAGCAAGCTGCTAAAGGGCATCGGCGCAAATGAAATTTGCTGGATGAGCCACACGGATTATGTGACAGAGCTGCCCGAAGGCTTCCGCATCATCGGGAAAACCCCTACCTGCCCCGCGGCTGCCATTGAATGTGAAGCAAAGTGCTTCTATGGCGTGCAGTTCCACCCTGAGGTAAACCATACACCCAAAGGCTCTGCATTGATTAAAAACTTCCTGTTTGAGGTCTGCGGCTGCAAGGGCGATTGGACAATGACAAACTACATCGAAGACCAGATTAAAAAAATCCGCGAGCAGGTTGGCGACGGCAAGGCTTTGTGCGCCCTCTCCGGCGGCGTAGATTCCTCCGTTGTTGCGGCTCTGGTTTCCAAGGCTATCGGCAAGCAGCTGACCTGCGTTTTCGTTGACCATGGTCTGATGCGTAAAAACGAAGGCGACGAGGTAGAGCAGATTTTTGACGGCTATTTCGATTCTCATTTCGTAAGAGCAAATGCACAGGAGCGCTTCCTTTCCAAGCTGAAGGGCGTAACCGACCCCGAACAGAAGCGTAAAATCATCGGCGCGGAATTTATCCGTGTATTTGAAGATGAAGCAAGAAAAATCGGCAAGGTAGATTATCTGGTGCAGGGAACGATTTATCCCGATATCATCGAAAGCGGTCTGGGGGATTCCGCAGTCATCAAATCCCATCATAACGTAGGCGGTCTGCCCTCCGTTGTTGATTTTGAGGAGCTGATTGAGCCCCTGCGCCTGCTGTTTAAGGATGAGGTGCGTCAGATGGGTCTGGAGCTCGGTCTGCCGGAATATCTGGTATATCGCCAGCCCTTCCCCGGTCCCGGTCTGGGTGTGCGCGTGATTGGCGAGGTAACAGAGGATAAGGTTGCGATTTTGCAGGATGCGGATGCGATTTTCAGAGAGGAAATTGCAAAGGCAGGTCTGGATAGAGATATTAACCAGTATTTCGCGGTTATCACAGATGTGCGCTCCGTTGGCGTTATGGGCGACTTCCGTACCTATGATTATACCATTGCCCTGCGCGGCGTAACCACAACCGACTTCATGACTGCCGATTGGGCAAGAATCCCCTATGAGGTACTGGATAAGGTTTCTACCCGTATCGTAAATGAGGTAAAGCATGTCAATCGTATCGTGTATGATATCACCTCTAAGCCACCCGCAACGATTGAGTGGGAATAAATCGAGTTGCTTAAAAAAGCCAGTGTTTATGCGGGTTTCAGCGATTTCG
>ERZ838118.4967-NODE-4967-length-10955-cov-10.571743_pt1 | contig 10955 bp, 5 predicted proteins | sample MGYA00519863_ERZ838118 | MGnify/ENA primary metagenome ERZ838118 (study PRJEB31850, sample SAMEA3708827) | human gut metagenome | biome: human gut; feature: human-associated habitat; material: faeces | place: China | collected 2014 ...
CCGCCGGTATGGAAGGTACGCATGGTCAGCTGGGTACCGGGCTCACCGATGGACTCTGCGGCAATGATACCGACAGACTCACCGACCTTGACGCATTCACCGTTGGACATGTTGGAACCGTAGCAGTGGGCGCAGACGCCGACATGCGCACGGCAGGTCATGACGGAGCGGATCTCCAGCTCGGTAATACCGGCGTTGACGATCTTCTCGGCGTCGAACATGTCCATCATCTTTTCCTTGCTGACGAGCAGCTCACCCGTGGCGGGATCGTGCACATCATGCAGGGAGTAGCGGCCGTTCAGACGTTCCTTGAAGCTCTCGACAACAGAGTTGCCCTCGCTGATCTCGCGGACCCAGATGCCCTCGGTAGCGTGGCAGTCCTCCTCGCGGATGATGACTTCCTGAGAGACATCGACCAGACGGCGGGTCAGGTAGCCGGAGTCAGCGGTACGCAGAGCGGTATCGGCCAGACCCTTACGAGCGCCTCGGGAGGAGATGAAGTATTCCAGGATATTCAGGCCCTCGCGGTAGTTGGCGCGGATAGGCATCTCCAGCGTCTTACCGGCAGTATTGGCCAGCAGGCCGCGCATACCGGCCAGCTGCTTGATCTGGTCCATAGAACCACGGGCACCGGAATCGGACATCATATAGATGGGGTTGCGCTGGTGGTTCTTCTTCAGGTTGTCGCTCAGAGCCTCGGAGACCTCCTCCGTGGCGGCCTGCCAGATCTCAACCGTCTTGCGATAGCGCTCCTCATCGGAGATCAGGCCGCGGTTGAAGTTCTTCATGACCTTCTCGATCTTCTTATCGGCGGCAGCCAGAATTTCCGGCTTCTCGTCAGGCATAATAGCATCGGGAACAGCGACGGTGATGGCAGACAGGGTGGAGTACTTGTAGCCCTGGGCCTTGATGGCATCCAGCATCACGGCACAGGTCTTGGTGCCGTGCTTGGTCAGGCAGCGGCTGATGATGTCGGGCAGGCCCTTCTTCGTCAGCTTGTCGCTCTTGCCGCCGGATGCGATCTTGAGGGTGCGGGGGTTCATCTCGTAGTCGAACTTGGTGGCGGGATTGGTGCGATCCACGTAGCCCAGATCCTGCGGGATGGGGGTGTTGAAGATGATCTGGCCCATCGTGGTATCGACCAGGCCGGTCTCCGCAACGCCGTCAAAGACCATCGTGCGGCGCACCTTGATGGGTGCCTGCAGCGTGATGAGGCCCTCGGAATAGGCCATCATGGCCTCGTCCTCGTCGCGGAAGATCTTGCCGTGGCCCTTATCGTCGGGGTTGACGAGGGTCAGGTAGTAGCTGCCCAGGATCATATCCTGCGTGGGCACGGTGACGGGCTCACCGTCAGAGGGCTTCAGCAGGTTGCCGGAGGCCAGCATCAGCATCTTGGCCTCGCGCTGGGCCTCGGTGGACAGCGGCAGGTGGACAGCCATCTGGTCGCCGTCGAAGTCAGCGTTGAAGGGGGTGCAGACCAGGGGGTGCAGCTTGATGGCACGGCCCTCGACCAGGACAGGCTCAAAGGCCTGAATGCCCAGACGGTGCAGCGTAGGTGCACGGTTCAGCAGGACGGGGTGGCCCTTGATGACGGTCTCGAGGGAATCCCAGACCTCGGGGCGGGCGCGCTCGACCATCTTGCGGGCAGACTTGATGTTGTTGGCCTTCTCCTTCTCGACCAGGTCCTTCATGACGAAGGGCTTGAACAGCTCGAGGGCCATCTCCTTGGGCAGGCCGCACTGATACATCTTCAGCTCGGGGCCGACGACGATAACGGAACGGCCGGAGTAGTCAACACGCTTGCCCAGCAGGTTCTGGCGGAAGCGGCCCTGCTTGCCCTTCAGCATATCGGACAGGGACTTCAGTGCGCGGTTGTTCGCGCCGGTGACCGGACGGCCGCGGCGGCCATTGTCGATCAGGGCGTCAACGGCCTCCTGCAGCATACGCTTCTCGTTGCGGACGATGATATCGGGCGCACCGAGCTCCAGCAGACGCTTCAGGCGGTTGTTGCGGTTGATGACGCGGCGGTACAGATCGTTCAGGTCGGAGGTCGCAAAGCGGCCGCCGTCCAGCTGCAGCAGGGGGCGCAGATCCGGCGGAATGACGGGGATGACCGTCATGATCATCCACTCGGGGCGCTGGTTGCTCTCGAGGAAGCTCTCAACGCACTCAAGGCGCTTCAGCAGGCGGACGCGCTTCTGGCCGTTGGCATGCTCGAGCTCCTCACGCAGCTCCTTGCTCAGCTTGTCGAGGTCGATCTCGGCCAGCAGCTTCTGGATGGCTTCGGCACCCATGCCGGCTTCAAACGTATCCTCGTACTTTTCGCGCATCTCCTTGTACTCGCGCTCGGTCAGCAGCTGCTTTTTCTCCAGCGGCGTGAAGCCGGGGTCGGTGACAATGTAGTTGGCGAAATACAGGACCTTGTCCAGCTGACGGGGGCTGATGTCCAGCATCAGGCCGATGCGGCTGGGAATGCCCTTGAAATACCAGATGTGCGAGACAGGCGCGGCCAGCTCGATGTGGCCCATGCGCTCACGGCGGACCTTGGCGCGGGTGACCTCGACGCCGCACTTGTCGCAGATCTTACCCTTGTAGCGGATGCGCTTATACTTGCCGCAGTGGCATTCCCAGTCCTTGGTAGGTCCAAAAATGCGCTCGCAGTACAGGCCGTCGCGCTCCGGCTTCAGGGTGCGGTAATTGATGGTTTCGGGCTTGGTGACCTCGCCGTAGCTCCAGGCACGGATCTGGTCCGGGGAGGCAAGGCCGATCTTAATCGAATCGAATTCTTTATTTTCCATTCAGCGAACCCTCTCAAATTCAATATGACACACGATGCAATTCGATCAATCGTCGAAGGAATCAGACTCGATGGCGGCGAGGTCGTCAGCCGTGGGGCCGGCATCCTCATCCAGATCATCGTCAAAGCCTTCGTCGGCGTCCTTGACGCTGTAATCGTCCTGCAGCTCACTCTCGACCATGACGTTATCGCCCAGGTCGTAGTCATTGTTCTCAAAGCTGCTGTCATCGTCGTCAAACTCCTGACGCATATCGACGGCGTTGCCTTCCTTATCCTGCACAACAATATCCAGGCCAAGGCTCTGCAGCTCTTTGAGCATAACGCGGAAGCTCTCGGGGATACCGGGGCGCGGGATCGGCTCGCCCTTGACGATGGCCTCGTAGGTCTTGACACGGCCCACGACGTCGTCGGACTTGATGGTCAGGATCTCCTGCAGGGTGTAAGCGGCGCCGTAGGCTTCCAGCGCCCAGACTTCCATCTCGCCGAAGCGCTGGCCGCCGAACTGCGCCTTGCCGCCCAGAGGCTGCTGGGTGACCATGGAGTAGGGGCCGGTGGAACGGGCATGGATCTTATCGTCGACCAGGTGATGCAGTTTCAGGTAGTACATATAGCCTACCGTGACCTTGCTGGGGAACTGTTCACCGGTACGGCCATCATACAGGGTTGTCTTGCCGTCATCGGTCAGATCGATCTTGGAGAAGTCGATGACATGGCCTTTCTCGCCCATCAGGCGGTCCAGGTGGGTCGGGTACTCGGGCGCATTTTCGCCGTGCCACTTCTCGCGGGCCTCGGCGAAGCAGTCGCGCAGGTCGGACTCGTGCGCACCGTCAAAGACGGGGGTCTGGACCTTCCAGCCCAGTGCCTTGGCAACGTAGCCCAGGTTGACCTCCAGGACCTGACCGATGTTCATACGGGAGGGAACGCCCAGGGGGTTCAGCACGATGTCCAGCGGGGTGCCGTCGGGCAGGAAGGGCATATCCTCCTGCGGCAGAATGCGGGAAACAACACCCTTGTTGCCGTGACGGCCTGCCATCTTATCGCCGACGCTGATCTTACGCTTCTGGGCGATGTAGCAGCGCACGCACATACGCACGCCGGGCTGCAGCTCGTCGCTGTTCTCGGGGGTAAAGACCTTGACGTCGACAACGATGCCGTAGGCGCCGTGGGGCACACGCAGGGAGGTGTCGCGGACCTCGCGGGCCTTCTCTCCGAAGATGGCGCGCAGCAGGCGCTCCTCGGCGGTCAGCTCGGTCTCGCCCTTCGGGGTGACCTTGCCGACGAGGATGTCGCCGGTCTTGACCTCGGCACCGATGCGGATGATGCCGCGGTCATCGAGGTCTTTCAGCGCGTCATCGCCGACGTTCGGGATGTCGCGGGTGATCTCCTCGGGTCCGAGCTTCGTGTCGCGGGCCTCGGTCTCATATTCTTCAATGTGGATGGAGGTGTAGACATCCTCGCGGACGAGCTTCTCGTTCAGCAGGACGGCGTCCTCGTAGTTGTAGCCCTCCCAGGTCATGAAGCCGATCAGGGCGTTCTTGCCCAGGCTGATCTCGCCGTTGCGGGTCGCAGGGCCGTCGGCCAGCACGTCGCCGGCCTTGACGGTCTCGCCCACATTGACGATGGGGCGCTGGTTGTTGCAGTTGCCCTGGTTGGAGCGCATGAACTTGATGAGCTCATAGGTGTCGGCGGAGCCGTCGGCGCAGCGGACAATGATCTTGTCGGCGTCGACATACTCAACAGTGCCGTCATGGGCGGCCAGGACGCAGACACCGGAGTCGGTGGCGGCCTTGTACTCCATGCCGGTGGCAACCAGCGGCTGCTGGGTGACCATCAGAGGCACGGCCTGACGCTGCATGTTGGAGCCCATCAGTGCACGGTTGCAGTCGTCGTTCTCGAGGAACGGGATGCAGGCCGTAGCGACGGAAACCATCATACGCGGAGAAACGTCCATGTAGTCGACCTGAGAAGCGTCGAACTCCTGGATGTCGTTGCGGTGGCGGCCGGAGACGCGGGGACGGACGAAGTGGTTGTTCTCGTCCAGCGGCTCGTTGGCCTGAGCGACGATATACTCGTCCTCCTCGTCGGCGGTCATATAGACGACCTCATCGGTGACAGCGCCGGTGGCCTTGTCGACCTTGCGGTACGGGGCCTCAACGAAGCCGTACTTGTTGATCTTGGCGTAGGTGGCCAGATAGGAGATCAGACCGATGTTCGGGCCTTCAGGCGTCTCGATGGGGCACAGACGGCCATAGTGGGTGTAGTGAACGTCGCGGACCTCGAAGCCTGCGCGGTCACGGGACAGACCGCCGGGGCCCAGAGCGGACAGACGGCGCTTGTGGGTCAGCTCAGCCAGCGGGTTGTTCTGGTCCATGAACTGGGACAGCGGAGAAGAACCGAAGAACTCCTTGATGGCTGCCACCACCGGGCGGATGTTGATCAGAGCCTGCGGGGTGATGACGCTCTGATCCTGGCTCTGCAGGGTCATGCGTTCACGGATGACGCGCTCCATACGGGAGAAGCCGATGCGGAACTGGTTCTGCAGCAGCTCACCGACGCTGCGGACGCGGCGGTTGCCCAGGTGGTCGATCTCATCGGTGGTGCCGATGCCGTGGTCAAGGCCCAACAGGTAGTTGACGGAGGCAAAGATGTCATCGACGGTGACGGTGCGGCTGATCAGAACATCGTGGTTCTGGCGCAGCAGCTCCTTCTGCTCCTCCACATCGGAGGTGGTGTCGAGGATCTTGCGGATCTCGGCAAAGTTGGCACGCTCATTGACACCGGCCTCGGCCTCGACGTCGAAGCTGAAGAAGTTCTGGGCGTTGACGCAGCCGTTGGAGATGACAATGAACGGACGGGGCTCCTCGCCCTTCTTCTCAACGAGGATGGTAACGCGGGTAACGCCGGCGTTATCGATCTCCTCGGCCTTGGCCATGTTGATCTTCTCGCCCTTGGCGGCCAGCAGCTCGCCGGTCAGCGGGGCGATGATGTCCTCGGCAGCCTTATAACCGGCAATGCGGCGGGTCAGGCTGAGCTTGTTGTTCATCTTATAGCGGCCAAAACGAGCCAGGTCGTAACGGCGCGGGTCAAAGAACAGGTTGTTCAGGTGTGCGCGGGAGTTTTCCACCGTCGGGGGCTCACCGGGGCGCAGCTTACGGTAGACCTCGAGCAGGCCCTCCTCGGTGTTGTGGGTGATGTCCTTCTCGAGAGAGGCGTTGATCTTCGGCTCGGAATCGCCGAAGAACTGCTTGATCTGCTCATCGGTGGACAGGCCCAGGGCACGCAGCAGCGTGGTAACGGGCAGCTTGCGGTTCTTATCGATACGGACGTAGTAAACGTCAGAGGAGTCCGTCTCATACTCCAGCCAGGCGCCGCGGTTGGGGTTCATGGTGGCGGTGAACAGGTCCTTGCCGGTACGGTCCTTGCTGGAGCCGTAGAAAACGCCGGGAGAACGGACCAACTGGGAGACGATGGCACGCTCGGCACCGTTGGAGATGAAGGTACCGGCGTCGGTCATGAGCGGGAAGTCGCCCATGAAGATCTCCTGCTCCTTCACCTCGCCGGTCTGCTTGTTGAACAGACGGGCCGTGACGTACAGGGGTGCCGCATACGTGGCATCCCGCTCTTTGCATTCTTTAATAGAATACTTGGGGTTCTTGTCCAGCCGGTAATCGACGAACTCCAGCACGAGGTTGCCGGTGTAGTCCTCGATCGCGGCAATGTCGTGGAAGACCTCATGCAGGCCCTCCTCCAGGAACCAGTTGTAAGAGTTTTTCTGGATCTCGATCAGATTGGGCATACCAATCACTTCGTTGATGCGGGAAAAGCTCATGCGGGTCGTTCTGCCGTTTTGTACGGGCTTGACCTTTACCATAAAACGCGACCACTCCTATTCCATAGATTGACAAAGTTGGCGAAAGCGACCCGAAAGGCGGCTGTGAAACTGCGGCATATTCGTCGTTTTTCACAAACTTTTTGATTTTACAGATTTTGCAAAATTCCTTTAGGGCGCTCTATTCCATTTTTGTGATACTGTTTTAGTATACAGGGTAAATGGCTTGCTGTCAAGGGTTTTTCGGCTTTTTTATGAAGTTTTTCCGTTTCATCGAACGCCCGGGCGGGTGTAACAAAATTTCGGCAATTTGCTGATTTTGCACCGTTTCCCTCCGCTTGACAAATTCGGTACAGCGGTTACAGGGTGCGGTTTTTGGCAGTTTTCACAAGGTTGGGTGTGATATTTTAAACAGGTTGTCTCTTGACAGGCGGAGTGTTTTACGGGATAGTACTATACAGAATCCTTATTGTAATTAGAAAGGCGTTTTGCACATGAATCTTCTTGGCCAGAAAATCACCCTGCGGCGCATCCTTGGCATGATTGCGGGCGTCGTCATCATCGGCATCGGCATTGCGGTGTTCAAGTTCTCGCGTCTGGGCAACGACTCCATCAGTGCGCTGAACCTGCGGTTGGCGGAGCTGATCGGCCTGCCGTTCAGCATCGAGAATGTGCTGATGAACCTCTGCCTTTTCGTGCCGCAGCTGCTTTGGGGGCGGCGGTACATCGGGCTTGGCACCATCATCAACAGCTTCTGCATCGGGTTCATCGTCACGTTTACCGGCGATGCGATGACCGCCGTCTTTGGCTCTGCCGACACGCTGCCGGTGCAGCTGCTTTGGGTCGCTGTGGCGGTGTTGGTCATCGCGCTGGGGTGCTCGCTGTACCAGACGGCGGATTTAGGCGTCGCGCCGTATGACGCGCTCTCGCTGATGCTGGCAGACCGGCTGCCTGTCCCCTACTTCGGCTGCCGCGTGTTCACCGATGCGCTGTGTGCGGTGCTTGCCTTCCTGTTGGGCGGACTGATCGGGCTGGGCACCCTGATCTGCGCCTTCGGGTTAGGACCGTTCGTGCAGTTCTTTACAAGGCATTTTTCGGAGAAGGTGCTGCGGTACAAGCCGGAGAAGAAATAGAAGCATCGTAGGGTGAGGTGCCCCCGACGGCCCGGCAGCGCTCCGGCTGCCGCAGCGCTTCTGCGGGCGAGCAGTGCTCGCCCCTGCGATGCACTTTTCGACAGACTGCGGGTGCCTGCGGCCTCGGAGGCCGTAGGGGCGGATTCTATATCCGCCCGCGGAGCCTTGCCCTGCATCCCTAATAAAAGCAAAAAGGGCCGTCTCCACACCCGGAGACGGTCCTTTTCTGTCACATTTTAATGATTCCAAACGCATTGGCCACCGAGCTTGCCAGAATGACGGCGGCAAAGACCGGGCAGAGCCAGCGGATCATAAAGCGGAAAATCCTCTTGCGGCGGAAGGGCTGGCCGTCCAGCTCAACCTCCTGCTCGATCTTGTCCACGCCGATGACGCGGGAGACAAGCAGACAGGTCGCAATGGCCGCAATCGGCATCATGACCGAGTTCGTCAGGAAGTCGAAGAAGTCGAGGAACTGCATCCCGATGACCGTGACCCCCGCCAGCGGGCCGTAGCCCAGGCTGGACAGCGTGCCCAGCGCCACCATGATGACGCCGACAAGCACCGTGGCCTTTTTGCGGTCCCAGCCCAACTCATCCTCAAACGTTGAGACGGCGCTCTCGGTCAGGGCAATCGAGCTGGTGACCGCTGCAAACAGCACAAGCACAAAGAACAGCACACCCACCACCGTGCCCAGCCCCATGCTGGCAAAGACTTTCGGGATCGTAATGAACATCAGCGCGGGGCCGGCCTGCAGCGTGTCGGGATCGCCGCCGGAGAACGCAAACACCGCCGGAATGATCATCAGGCCCGCCATGACGGCGATGAGCGTGTCGAAAATCTCGACGTGCTCGGTGGATTCCTCAATCGAGACATCCTTCTTCATGTAAGAGCCGAACGTGACAAGAATGCCCATGGCGATGGACAGCGAGTAGAACATCTGCCCCATGGCCGTGACGACGGTCATCCACGAGAAGTTGGCCGGGTTGGGCACCAGGAAATAGGCAACGCCCGCCAGTGCGCCGGGCCGCGTGACCGAGTAGACCGCAATGATGACCGACAGCACGACCAGCACCGGCATCATGAGCCTGGAGACGCGCTCCACGCCGTTGCGCACGCCCGCAAAGATGATGCCCAGCGTAAAGAACGCAAACAGCAGGAAGCAGACCTCGGCGGACGCGCCATCTGCAATGAACGCGCTGAAATAGCCGTCCTCCGCAAGACCCTGGGCGTTGCCGCGCAGATATTCAAACAGATATTTGATGACCCAGCCGCCGATGACCGAGTAGTACGGCACGATCAGCACCGGGATAACGGCGTTGATCCAGCCGCCAAAGCCGAGGAATCCGTTTTTGCGTCCCGGCTTTGCAAACGCACCGTAGGCGCTGACCGGGCTTTTGTGGGTCATGCGGCCCAGGGCAGTCTCGGCCATGATCATCGTGTAGCCGAACGTCAGCGCCAGCACAATATAGATCAGCAGAAAAATACCGCCGCCGTACTTAGCCGCCAGATACGGGAACCGCCAGATATTGCCCAGCCCCACCGACGCCCCGGCAGCCGACAGCACAAAGCCGAGCTTGCCGGAAAACGAACTTCTGTTTTGTTTTTGTTCCATGATTCTCCTGTTTCCTCCCAATTTCGTAATTCGCACAAAGGCAAGTGTAACACAGACGCGGAAAGTTTTCAATTACACTTTTTTTCAATAAACACTTGACTCTGACGCAACGTCAGGGTGTATGATGGCAGTACCGCAAAGGAAACGAGGGTTTTATCATGATGACCGTAAAAGAAGCCAGCCGACTGACAGGCATAAGCATACGCACGCTGCAATACTATGATAAGCTGGGTCTGCTGCCCGCCATGCGCACCGAGAGTGGCTACAGGCTGTATGACGATGCAGCGCTGGAACGTTTGCAGCAGATTTTGCTGTTTCGGGAGCTGGAGTTTCCCTTGCGGGACATCCGCACCATTTTGGACAACCCGAATTTTGACCGCCGCAAGGCTCTGCGCCAGCAAATTGAGCTTCTCACGCTGAAAAAGCAGCACTTGGAAGATTTGATACGGCTGGCGCGGACTTTGCAAGCCGCAGGAGGACACACTATGCAATTCAAAGAATTTGATACATCCCGCATTGACGAGTACACCCGCCGCGCCAAGGAATCTTGGGGCGACACCCCCGCCTACCGCGAGTTTGAGCAGAACGCCGCCGAACGCACGGTGCAGGAGAGCAGCGATATAAACAATCAGCTGATGGCGTTGACCGCCGGGTTCGGCGCACTGCAAAACCTGCCCATCGACAACCCCGCCGTGCAGGCGCAGGCCGCCAAGCTGCAGGCTTTCATCACCGAGCACTACTACACCTGCACAAAGGAGATTTTCGCCCAGCTCGGCCAAATGTACGGCGCAGGCGGAGAGTTCACCGCCAACATCAACGCCGCAGGCGGCCCTGGCACTGCGGAGTTTGCAGCGAAAGCGATTGAGGTGTATTGCAAGACTTAAGGCATAGCGGCACATTTTTTCATAGAATTCAAAAGAACGGTTCAACCACTGCGGTTGAGCCGTTCTTCTTTTATATATTCAGTTCTGTGTGTCGGCGGGCTGCCGTGCGGTATCTAAAAGAGCCTGCGCGGTAGCTTGTAAAACCCTCAGCTGGTCGGGGCCGCACTGTGTCAGCAACAGGGTCAGTTCCCGCCGAGCCGCCTCCGTCTGGATAGGGGCTTCCGCCAGCAAAAAATTGTCCGTGGAGAAGCCCAGCACCTCCACCATCTTGAAATACACTTCAATGGACGGTTTGCGGTGCCCGCTTTCGATATGCTTCATGTGGGTCGGCGTGATGTTCAGCAGTTCCGCCAGATATTCCTGCGTATAGTTTTTCTCCATCCGCGCTTCCCGCAGCGCCGCGCCCAATCGCCTGCTGTCAAACATGGTTCTCTTTCAGCTCCCTTCCATGATAGCATAAAATCTGTTATGCCACTTGAAAATTAGCTTATTGAGCCTTATAATGTCTCTTAAAGAGCCTCATTATTGATGAATAACGTCCAGGCAGAATTGTTAAAGTGTAAATCCACTTGCAAACGCAGAAACAAGTGCGCCTGTTGCTACAGGAACCCTTGCAAAGATTGTGGCCGCCTTGAATTATGGGCTTAAGGCAACACCGCATAATTCCCGCCTTACGGCTTAAGCACCGCTCCGGCGGCTG
>ERZ838118.4993-NODE-4993-length-10883-cov-2.862486_pt1 | contig 10883 bp, 9 predicted proteins | sample MGYA00519863_ERZ838118 | MGnify/ENA primary metagenome ERZ838118 (study PRJEB31850, sample SAMEA3708827) | human gut metagenome | biome: human gut; feature: human-associated habitat; material: faeces | place: China | collected 2014 ...
CGAAGGATATCGTGGTAACAGCGGAGGGCGTGGATAGCACAGCGGTAGTTCCGAAATCCGCAAGCATGAAGAATATTCAGTCCCTGGCTCCGGGAAGCAGCGCAAGCATGAGCTTTACTTTTGCGGGTACATCGCAGTCTGCGACACAGAATCAGGCAATTCAGTTTACGGTGGAATACACTTCCGGCGGTACGGCAAAAACAACCTTCAAGCAGTACGCAGGGGTAAATATCAGCAATCCCAGCAAGGAGGGCGAGGAAAACACCAGTAAGCCGAAAATCATCGTGAGCAATTATACCTGCGACCCGCTGATTGTGATGGCAGGGCAGGAATTTGATTTGAATTTGACCTTGATGAATACGCATAAGCAAAAGGCAGTCAAGAATATCAAAATGTATTTGACCTTGGCAGAGGAAACATCTTCCGAGACGCAAAAATCGGGGAATATCTTTACCCCTGTGAACAGCAGCAATACCTTCTATTTTGATTCCATTCGCCCGAAGGGAACCGTCAATAAGGCACTGCGGCTGTATGTTGTACCCGAAGCACAGCCAAAAACCTATACTCTGACGGTAAACTTTGAATATGAGGATGCCAAGGGGACGGAATATACCGCAACAGAGCTTTTGGGTATCAATGTGAAGCAGGTTACAGAGCTGCAGATTGACGATTTTACCATTCCCGAAACAGTGGAGCAGGGGATGCCCGTAACGGTTGGCTTCAACTACTACAACACAGGGAAGGTTACCCTGAACAACGTGATGATTAAGGTGGAAGGAAACGTGGATTGCCAGAATAAGAATACTTACGTTGGCAACATGGAATCCGGCAGCAGTGATTATTTTGAAACGACATTTACGCCTTACGAGACGGGCGAGGTGCCTGTCAGCATTGTGATTACATACGAGGACCCGAGCGGCGAGACAGTCGAACAGCGCAGGGATATGATTATGCAGGTGACAGAGCCTGCAATGCCAGATGATACGGAAAATCCGGATGCAAGTGCGCCCATGGATAAGAAGCATATTGCGATTGGGCTTGGGCTTCTGGTGATTCTGGCAGGGGCATTGGCGTTCTTTGTGAAAAATCAGAAGGAGCCGCCGAAAAGCACAGCTGAAAGCGTGAGCAGTGCAGAGGATTTGGAGGATGATTTCGAGGAGGACGATTTTGTAGAGGAAGTGACCGAGGTAATCCACGAGGACGATAAAGAGGGGATGTCCTTATGAACAGACGAGACATGATTGATATGGCACTGCGCAACCTCTGGAAGCGAAGGCTGCGGACGGCGCTGACGGTGCTTGGCGTTGTAATCGGGACGGCTTCTATCGTGGTTATGGTTTCTATTGGTATCGGCATGAATAAGGGCTTTGCCAGTCAGCTGGAAAACTGGGGCAGCCTGCAGGTGATTGATGTTTATCCCAGCGGCGGCATGGAATATGACAAAGAAACAGATTCCATGAAGCAGACAAAAAAGCAGGATGAGCTGAACGCAAAGGCGGTTGAGAACTTTCGGCAGATGGAGCATGTGCAGGCGGTTTCGCCCGTGCTTGAGGATTATCTTTACCTGACAGCAGGAAAATACATGGCGGATGCAAGCTTTATCGGCATTGAGCCGGGGGCAATGACCGCCTTGGGCTATCAGGTAGAGGATGGACGTGCCTTATCGGAGGAGGACAGCAAGGCCATTGTGATTGGCGGCGGGGTGGAATTTTATAACCCGAAGCTTAGCTGGGAAATGCGCAATGCCTCCGAGCCGCCGCAGGTGGATGTGCTGAATGAAAAGCTTGGTGTGACATGGGATTGGAGTTACGGCACACGGGACGCAGACAAAACCATTAAGCCTGTGAAGGTGGATGCGGTTGGGAAGATGTCTGCCGACGGGAATAACGGCTGGACGGTCATCATGCCGATTCGAGAGCTGGAGAAGATACAGAAGGAAAAGCAGGCATGGGAGCAAAAGCAAAATGGCGGAAGCAGCAACGGCAATCGCCAAAAGTCCAAGGAATATCAGCGTGTGATGGTAAAGGTGGACGAAATGGAGCATGTGCAGCAGGTGCAGCAGCAAATCAAGGACATGGGCTTTCGTGCATCGAGCCTGACGGATCAGTTGGAGGCCATGAAGGAAACCACCAGAATGCTGCGGTTGGTTCTTGGGGCAATCGGTGCGATTTCCATGGTGGTTGCGGCAATCAGTATTACGAATACCATGGTTATGGCAATTTATGAGCGCACGAAGGAAATCGGTATCATGAAGGTTATCGGGGCATCTTTGAAGGATATCAAGGGACTCTTCCTGACTGAGGCGGCTTTTATCGGCTTTTCGGGTGGCATTATTGGGATTATCGTCAGCTATGGAGCTTCGTTTCTAGTCAATTTCGTTGCACAGCGACAGGGAAGCACCATGCAGTCGGCAATTCCCATCTGGCTTGCTTTGGGCGGTGTTGCCTTTTCTACGGCGGTAGGTGTAATTGCCGGGTATTTGCCTGCGAAGCGTGCAATGAAGCTGAGCGCATTGATGGCAATTAAAACAGAATAAAAAAACCTTTTTGGCTGACCTTTCGGACATACCTAAGGTCAGCCTTTTGTTTTTGGCAGAAACTTTTCTGATAGTTTCCCTTTTTCTGCGAAAGCTAAGAGAAATCGGGCAGAAAGGAGAAGCGGAATGCTTGTGGAACTGGCGAGTACACCTGTTGCGGCAGGGTTATTTTTCCTTTATATCAAGGACAAATATGAAAAGGAGCCTTGGAAAATGCTGTTTCTGGGGGTTCTCTTTGGGCTTTATACAGCGGCGGTGGTGTACGCCCTCGGCAGCTTTTTAGAGGAACGGTTTCCGCACGAGGAAACACCGTTTTACACGGCTTTTTTCAGCTCGGCGGGGGTGGAGGAGGCTGTGAAGTTTCTGTTTCTGTTTTTTCTTATATGGGGCAACCGCAACTTCAATGAGCCGCTTGACGGGATTGTATACGGCGTATTTGTTTCGCTCGGCTTTGCCTGGGCGGAGAATGTGATTTATGTGACGCACCCGATTCTTGGCGGCTATGAAACGGCACTTGAGAGGGCGCTGCTTTCCGTACCCGGACATGGGCTGTTCGGTGTCCGGATGGGATATTATTTTGCGCTGGGGAAATACCGCAATCGGAAAAGATATCTGCCGCTTGCCTTTTTCAGTCCTTATCTTGCCCATGCATTGTATAATTATTTTCTGCTGAAAAGGAAACCTGTCTTTTGGTTATTTTTTTCAGTTTTAGAGGTGCGGCTCTGGGGTTTCGGGTTAAAAAGAATCAAAGAGCTGCAAAACTGCTCGCCGTTTCGGGAAAAAGTATCAAAAGAGTCTTAGCGGAGGGAGAGAATCTTTTGGAAATACCTTGAAAAAGGATAAAAAACAGGATATACTATAACCAGTGCAAAAACTGAATAGGCGGGAGGAAAAACGATGATAGAAGCAGTCAGCTGCGGTGGCGTTGTGATATACAAGTGGAAGATCCTTCTGCTGTATAAAAATCAGAATGGCAGATATATGGGCTGGGTTCTTCCCAAGGGAACTGTGGAGGAAGGCGAAACCTATCGGCAGACGGCTTTGCGCGAGGTAAAGGAAGAAAGCGGGGCAAATGGCGAGATTATCAAATATGTCGGCAAGACCCAATATACCTTTAAGGGCAGTGAGGATACTGTAAATAAAACGGTACATTGGTATCTGATGAGTGCCAATTCCTTTTACTGCAAACCGCAGAGTGAGGAATACTTTGCCGATGCCGGTTTCTATAAATTCCATGAGGCTTATCATCTGCTGAAGTTTAACGATGAACGCCAGATTTTGAAAAAAGCATACTATGAATATAGTGAAATGCGCAAAAACAAAGAGTTTCTGAGAAGAAAATTCGGTGAAAGCAAATCATAAAAGGCAAAAGGAGAGATGCGATTATGAAAAAATATTTTGAAGCTACACCCAACCTTGACGGTTTGAAGGAAAAAATTATCGTTCTGAAAGACGGAGAGGATAGAAAGACACTCATTGCTGTAATCGCACTGGTAGCAGCTGTGCTGATTGCGGTAACGGCAGGTGTGGTTTATCTTCTGAAAACAAGAATGGATGATGAATACGAAGAAGATTGGGATTATGACTGGGATGATCTGGATGATGAATTCTGTGAGGATGATGAATGCTGCTGCACAGATAAGGATGTAGATAATTCCGTAAAAGTAGAACAGGCGTAAGAAAATCAAGAGGGTATGGTAAAATTTTGCTGTCACCCTCTTTTTTTGAGGCAAATGGGACATAAAATGAACTTGTGGGATAAAAGATAGCCAAATAAGGTGTGTGAAGAAAAATGGAACATAAATTGCAACTGATTAAAAAAATCGCGCCGGATTTGACAGAGGAAATGATCAAGCGGTATCGTGTTCTGAAAACGGTCAGACTGCTGCAGCCCTGCGGCAGGCGGCTTGTGGTGCTTTCTCTTGGCATGACGGAGCGGACGGTGCGCAGCGAGATTGAACGGTTGAGTGCGCAGGCACTGGTTCATATTTCTAAAATCGGCATGAGCCTGACGGAAGAGGGCATGGAGGTTCTGGAGGGACTGGAGACGATTTTTTCTGCCCTGACGGGGCTTTCCATTCTGGAGGAACGGTTGACGGATGCCCTTGGGGCGCAGAAGGTCTTTATTGCGCAGGGAGACAGCGACAGCAGCGAGCGTGCCAAGAAGGAAATGGGGCAGCTTGCGGCGCGCGTGCTTTCTGAAAATACAACAGAGGATTTGCGGATTGCGATTGCAGGCGGCTCTGCCATGGCGGAGCTGGTGCAGGCGGCACCGGAATCCGCTGTGCCGATGGCGAAGATGGTACTGCCGGCGCGTGGGAGCATCGGGCGCAGATTGGAGCTGCAGGCGGATACCCTTGCGGCAAGACTGGCGGAAAAGCTGCAGGCGGATTATCGTTTGCTGCACCTGCCGGATAATTTAAGCCCAAGAGTGCTGGAGGAAATGAAAAAGGACCCTGATATTTCCGAAACCATTGCGGAAATGGAGCAGGCGAATATCCTGCTTCTGGGCGTAGGAAATGCTTTGGAGCTTGCGGAAAAACGCCGCTTGGATGAAGCTGTTCGCAAACAGCTGGAAAAGGACAATGCCGTTGCCGAGGCGTGCGGCTATTATTTTGACGGCGCAGGCAAGGAGGTCTATGAAACCCGTTCTATTGGGATTGATTTTAATGATATTGATAAAATGGACTGCATTATCTTAGTGGCAGGCGGCAAAAAGAAGGCAGAAAGCCTGCTTGCAGTCAGCCATAGCATCCCTAACGGCATTTTTGTGACGGATGAAGGTGCAGCTTTGGAAATGTTAAGGCTTGCGGGAAAGTAAATCTTATCGTATAATAGCTTTTGAGGGACGTTTTTTGTCCCAATTAAAGAGCAATTACTTTCATAATAGAGGGAAGATTCGGGAAAACTGAATAAGCAGTTTTGTCGGCAGAAGCACCGACAGCCGTATCGGATAAAGAAAGGAGCAGGACAGATGCTGAATAAGAAAACAGTGGATGATCTTAAGGTAACAGGAAAACGCGTATTGGTAAGATGTGACTTTAACGTACCTCTCAAGGACGGCGTGATTACGGACGAAAACAGAATTACAGCGGCTTTGCCGACCATCAAAAAGCTGATTGACGAGGGCGCAAGGGTAATTCTCTGCTCACACATGGGCAAGCCCAAGGGCGAGGTAAAGCCTGAACTTTCTTTGGCTCCCGTAGCAAAAAGACTTTCCGAATTACTGGGCAAGGAGGTTGTTTTCGCAAAGGATGACAATGTAGTCGGTGAAAATGCAAAGGCGGCGGTTGCAGCAATGCAGAACGGCGATGTTGTGCTTCTGGAAAACACCCGTTACAGAAAGGAAGAAACACAGAACGAAGAAAATTTCAGCAAGGAGCTGGCTTCTCTGGCAGATGTTTTTGTAAATGATGCCTTTGGCACAAGCCACAGAGCGCACTGCTCCACAGTTGGCGTAACCAAATTCGTGCAGGAATCCGCAGTGGGCTATCTGATGGAAAAGGAAATCGCATTCCTCGGCAATGCCGTAAATAACCCCGAAAGACCCTTTGTGGCAATTCTGGGCGGCTCCAAGGTTTCCGATAAAATCAACGTAATCAATAACCTTCTGGAAAAGGTAGATACACTGATTATCGGCGGCGGCATGGCATATACCTTCGCGGCGGCAAAGGGCGGCAAGGTTGGTAATTCCCTGCTGGAGGAGGATAAGATTCCCTATGCACTGGAAATGATGAAAAAGGCAGAGGAAAAGGGCGTGAAATTCTTAACTCCCGTGGATACGGTGATTGCAAAGGAATTTAAGAATGACACAGAATATAAAACCGTACCGACAGGCGAAATTCCTGATGGATGGATGGGTCTGGATATCGGTGAGGAAACCAGAAAGCAGTTTGCGGATGCCATCAAGGGCGCAAAAACCGTTGTATGGAACGGGCCTATGGGCGTATTTGAATTTGAAAACTTTGCAAAGGGCACAAAGGCAGTTGCAGAAGCAATGGCCTCTATCAATGCGACTACAATCATCGGCGGCGGTGATTCTGCGGCGGCAGTTAATCAGCTGGGCTATGGCGATAAAATGACACATATTTCCACAGGTGGCGGTGCATCTCTGGAATTTTTGGAGGGCAAGGAGCTGCCCGGTGTTGTTGCGGTGGATGATAAATAAGAATTTGTAAGAAGTAAGAAAGTGTAAGGAAAATGAAGAGAAGAAAAGCAATCGCGGCTGTGCTTGCGGCAGTGCTTTCGCTTGTTTCGGCTTCTGCGGCGTATGCAGAGGAGCTTTCGGAGCAGGAAATGACGGAGGTTTTGGAGCAGGAACCGACAGAGCAGGAGACAGCAGAGCCTCCGCAGGAGGATGCAGCAGAACAGCTATCTTACGGAAAGGTTGTTGATGCGGCGGAGGATGCAGAGTCGCTGGAGGGGGAATATATCCCCGTCCTGATGTACCACCATTTTGCAATTCGCAATATGGGAGTTGGCAACGGCGTTGTGACAACCACAAAGGAATTGGAGGATCATCTGCACTATTTCCAATCGCAGGGTTATAGAATCATTTCCTTAGAGGAACTGGACAGCCTGCTTACGGCGACGGAAAGGGATACCAATGCGGAAGGTCTTGGACTTGGTTTGGGAAAGAAATATCTCTGTATTACCATGGATGACGGCTATTTCAGCAATTATGATCTGGCATATCCGCTGTTCAAAAAATATCGTGTGCCTGCGTCTGTGTTTGCAGTGACGGATTATGTGACGAATCAGATTGGTATCCAGAAATTCACATGGAATCAGGCGGCAACAATGGAAAAATCGGGCTATATGAAGGTTTACAGCCATACGGCAGACCATCAGCCTGTTGTGGCAGGGCAGGAAGAGGCGTTCCTTGATTCCATACACAGAAGCGAGGAAACGCTGACCGAAAACCTCGGCACAAAGCATGTGAAGGCAATGGCCTACCCCAATGGGCGCTATACAGAGGCGGCACAGCAGCTTCTGGATGAGGATGGCTATGTGCTGCAGTTTACCGTGGAAAACAGCGTGATTACAAGAAAGACCAAAAGAGATGCAATTCCGCGTATCACGATTGAATCCGGCATGAGCGGTGAGGACGTTGTGCGGAAAATTGAATTAACTGCAGAAAATACATTTGCTGCGGAAGGAGAAGGAAACGAGACATGAGGAAAAAAATCGTTGCAGGCAACTGGAAAATGAATAAAACACCGAAGGAAGCGGCAGAGTTCTGTAAGCTGATGAAGGAAAAGGTCGTTTCCGATGCGGTTGAGGTTGTATTCTGTGTGCCTTTTGTGGATTTATATCCCGTTCTGGAGGAGTTGAAGGGCACAGGCATCGGCGTTGGTGCGGAAAATATGCACTTTGCGGAAAGCGGCGCATATACCGGCGAGGTTTCTGCACAAATGCTGAAGGAAATGGGCGTTGGCTATGTCATTCTGGGACATTCCGAGCGCAGACAGTATTTCGGCGAAACAGATGAAATGGTCAATCAGAAGGTGAAAAAAGCTCTGGAAACAGGTATTGTGCCGATTCTTTGCTGCGGCGAAACCTTGGAGCAGAGAGAAGCAGGCATTACGATTGAATGGGTGCGTATCCAGATAAAGTGCGCTTTGGCAGGCGTTTCTGCCGAGGATGCAAAGAAGGTTGTTGTTGCCTATGAGCCTATCTGGGCAATCGGCACGGGCAAAACCGCAACCTCTGCACAGGCGCAGGAGGTCTGCCATGCAATTCGTACCGTTCTGGCAGAGCTGTACGGCAGGGAAACGGCAGAGGAAATCCGTATCCAGTACGGCGGCAGTGTCAACAGCAAAAATGCGGCAGAGCTGTTCGCAATGGAGGATATTGACGGCGGTCTGGTCGGCGGCGCAAGCCTGAAAGAGGAATTTGTTTCTATCGTACACTATTAAAGCATTTCCTGTGCAAGCAGGCTCACCATCATACCCTTTGGGGTTCGGGGAAAGGATTCCTCGAAGAATGGAGGAAAAAATGGAGAAAAAAACAACAGTTTTGATGATTTTGGATGGCTTCGGTCTGAATGATAAAGCAGAGGGCAATGCCGTAAAGCAGGCAAAGACCCCTGTTCTGGACGGATTGGTGCAGAAATATCCCTTCGTTGAGGGCTATGCCAGCGGTCTGGATGTTGGTCTGCCGGCAGGGCAGATGGGCAATTCTGAGGTCGGGCATCTGAATATGGGCGCGGGGCGTGTCGTTTATCAGGAACTGACACGCATCACAAAGGCGATTGAGGACGGAGATTTCTTTGAAAACTCCACACTGCTGGAGGCGGTGGAGCATTGTAAGAAAAACAATTCCGCACTGCATCTGTATGGCTTGCTTTCCGACGGCGGCGTGCATAGCCACAATACCCACCTGTATGCTTTGCTGCAGCTGGCAAAAAGAAACGATCTGGAGAAGGTTTATATGCATGTTTTTCTGGACGGCAGAGATACCCCTCCGACCTCCGGTGCGGAATATGCCGCACAGCTGGAGGAAAAAATGCGCGAAATCGGCGTAGGCAAAATTGCAACCGTAATGGGCAGATATTATGCCATGGACAGAGATAAGCGTTGGGAGCGTGTGCAGGAGGCATATAACGCCATGGTGCTTGGCAGAGGAACCACAGCAACCGATGCGGTGCAGGCAATCAGGGATTCCTATGAAGCAGGCAAGACGGATGAATTTGTTCTGCCTACGGTAATTGTAAAAGAGGACGGCATGGCAACAGCGAAAATCAGTGACCATGATGCGGTGATTTTCTATAACTTCCGTCCGGACAGGGCAAGAGAAATCACACGCTCTCTCTGTGATCCCGATTTTGACGGATTCCAAAGAGAAAGTGTGCCGCAGGATTTGAAATATATCTGCTTTACGGAATATGATGTAACGATTCCAAATAAGGAGGTTGCATTCAAGCCGCAGAAGCTGAAAAATACATTAGGGGAATATATTTCCTCTCTGGGCTTAAAGCAGCTCAGAACAGCGGAAACAGAAAAATATGCACACGTTACGTTTTTCTTCAACGGCGGTGTGGAGGAACCCAATCCCAATGAGGATCGTTGGCTGGTGCCCTCTCCTAAGGTTGCAACCTATGATTTGCAGCCGGAAATGAGCGCAGTTGCCGTAACCGATGGTCTGGTAAAGGCAATTCGCTCCGGAGAATATGATTTGATTATTGTAAACTACGCAAACTCTGATATGGTAGGGCATACAGGCGTGCTTTCTGCCGCAATTAAGGCGGTGGAAACGGTGGATACCTGTGTAGGCAGAGTGGTGGATGCACTGCTTGCGGTGAATGGGCAGATGTTTATCTGCGCCGACCATGGCAACAGTGACCAGATGGTTGATTATGAAACCGGACAGCCTTTTACAGCACATACCACAAACCCCGTTCCCTTCATTCTGGTGAATTATACCGATGGCGTGGGATTGCGCGAGGGCGGCAAGCTGGCTGATATTGCGCCGACGTTGCTGGATATGATGGGATTGCCGAAGCCTGCGGAAATGACAGGCACAAGTTTATTGATTGGTAAATAAAATTTGGGGGACAGCGTCCACCGAAAAATAAGGAGGATAAACGAAATGAAAGGTTATTACGAAATTACAGATGTATACGCAAGAGAAATTCTGGACTCCAGAGGCAACCCTACGGTTGAGGTAGAGGTTATTCTGGATGACTGCATTCTGGGCCGTGCGGCTGTTCCCAGCGGCGCATCTACAGGTGCATTTGAAGCAGTGGAGCTGCGTGACGGCGGCGACAGATACAACGGCGTTGGCGTGCAGGATGCAGTGGATAACGTAAACGATATCATTGCAGATGCTATCATTGGTATGAATGCACTGGATCAGGTTGCAATCGATAAGGCGATGATTGCACTGGACGGCACACCCAATAAGGGCAAGCTGGGCGCAAACGCAATCTTGGGTGTTTCCATGGCAGTTGCAAAGGCAGCGGCAGAAGCACTGGATTTGCCTTTGTATCAGTATCTGGGCGGCTTTAATGCAAAGACAATGCCCGTTCCCATGATGAATATTATGAACGGCGGTAAGCACGCAGATAACACCGTTGACGTACAGGAATTCATGATTATGCCCGTTGGTGCAGACTCCTTCAAGGAAGCACTGAGAATGTGTGTGGAAATTTATCATAAGCTGAAAAAGGTGCTGAAGGATAAGGGCCTTTCCACAGCAGTTGGCGATGAAGGCGGCTTCGCACCCGACCTGCCGACAGCAGACGCTGTTATTGACCTGATTCAGGAAGCAGTTGTAGCCGCAGGCTATAAATGGGGCGAGGACATCAAGATTGCTCTGGATGCGGCTGCAACAGAGCTGTATGATG
>ERZ838118.4997-NODE-4997-length-10878-cov-5.497274_pt1 | contig 10878 bp, 12 predicted proteins | sample MGYA00519863_ERZ838118 | MGnify/ENA primary metagenome ERZ838118 (study PRJEB31850, sample SAMEA3708827) | human gut metagenome | biome: human gut; feature: human-associated habitat; material: faeces | place: China | collected 2014 ...
TGCACATCCAGCGTCTTGGGGTACTGCTTCACTGCTCGCTTTGCCGTAGGCGCCCGTGCAATATCATGCTACAATGGTTGCAAAGGAGTGTGTGCGCTATGACTGCAAAAATGGACCTGTTAGCTAAACTGACCGCTTTAATGCCCGAATGTGCCGGCGAGATCGCGAAAATCTTGCATGACTACGAGATTATGCCCGCAAAGGTGTATGAACGGAGCAATCTGCCGAGGCGTGTTGACGCTTTTCTGGCGGCGAAGCGCATCGACGGCTGTCGTCCCCGGACGCTGGAGGGCTACCGTGAGCGGCTCAAGGTGCTCATCGGCAGGTGCAAGAAGCCTGTGCAGAAGATCACGACGGATGATTTGCGAGAGCACATCGCCTATCTGGTAGACGAGCGCCACCTCAAGGACAACAGCGTGCAAGCGCACATCAACTGCCTGCGGAGCTTCTTCCAATGGCTGACGGATGAGGACGCGATCCGAAAGAACCCAATGCGCAAGATCAAGTCGCTGCGTATCGACAAGCTGCGTGCTCGGCATCCGCTGACGGCCGAGCAGTTGGAGCTCATCCGCGATGGGTGCAAGGGCTACAAGGAAAAGGCTTTGGTCGAATTTCTGGTCTCGTCCGGCTGTCGTGTGTCTGAGGTCGCCGGACTGCGTGTGCAGGACATCGACTGGCAGGAGCGCAAGTGCAAGGTCATCGGCAAGGGCGGCAAGCAGCGGACAGTCTATTTTTCCGTCCGAGCGAAATTGATGCTGCAGCTGTACATCGAAGGCCGCAAGGGAGGAGAAGCGCTCTTCTCCAGCAGCCGTGCGCCCTACGAACCTTTGAGCGATCGGGGAATTGAGAAGATCATTTCCAAGCTGGGCAAGCGCATCGGCATGGAGCGCCCACTCTATCCGCACCTTATGCGGCACACCTTCGCGTCGCATGCGCTTAACTGCGGCATGGAGCTGACGATCATTCAGCACCTTTTGGGGCACAGCGACCCGAAAACGACGTTAATCTACGCGGAAATCAACCCTGTCCGCGTACAATACGAGTACAATCGCGTAATCGCATAAGAAAGGACATTTTCATGGAACATATTCTCTCAATCTTCACCGACAAGGCCAATCTGCTCGGTGCGGTAGTGGTCGCCGTTATGACCGGTGTTTTTGGTGCGCACTGGCAGGTCTTTGCCCTGTTTGCCGCGCTGAATGTCATTGATTTTTTCTACGGCTGGCTCAAAGGCAAGCAGACCGGCACAATCAACAGCGCGAAAGGCGCGGTCGGTATTATGAAAAAAGTCAGCTACTGGGTCGTGATTGCGATAGCGTTCGGCGTGGCGCAGGTACTGATTGATTTTGGCGAGCAAATCGGTGCGCAGCTGTATTTCCTTGAGTTTATCGGATGGTTCACGCTTGGCGTCTATATTCTAAACGAGCTGACCAGCATCATTGAAAATCTGATTGTGCTTGGATATGAGGTGCCGGAAATCTTTGTGCGAGGTCTGAACGCCGCTCGTAAAGCCGTAGATGCAGCAGGAGACAAGGTTATTCCGAAGGAGGACAAGTAAATGACCATCCATGACGCAAACCTCAAGCACAACGGCAACTGGACGCACCGCAGCGGCACGTCCGAAATTATTCTCCACCATGCCGAGGCAAGCCACGCCAGCGTTGAGGATGTGAACCAGTGGCATCTGAACAACGGTTGGGCGGGCATCGGCTACAACTACTACATCCGCAAGGACGGCACTATCTGGCGCGGCCGGCCGGAGTGGGCGGTTGGCGCTCATGCCATCGGCCACAATGACAAGTCCATCGGCATCTGCTGCGAGGGCGCGTATATGACCGAGACCATGCCGGCGGCGCAGATGGCCGCGCTCAAAGAGCTCATCCGCACGATGATGGCGAAATACCCCGGCGCGAAGCTGCTGCGGCACTGCGACGTCAACTCCACGGACTGCCCCGGCCGGAATTTTCCGTGGGTGGAGGTGCAGAAGTATGCCGAGCCGGATGCAGCAAAGGAGGAAAACGAAGTGGTAGAGAAGAAAATCGTTATGCTGAACGGTCGGACCTACACCTGCGAGTGCATCTGCCGCAACGATGTAAACTTCATCAAGATGCGCAGCCTGGAACAGGCAGGCTTTACGGTCGTGTATGACGCGGTGCGCAAGCTGCCGTCCATCACCGCGCCGCAGTGCCGCACCTTCGTGCCGGACGGTACCGCAGAGGTGCAGGAAGCTATCGACACCGTGCAGGAAGCAGCAGGGCTTGAGGAAAAGACCATCGAGTATCTGCTGCGCTATCAGTGGGGTGAGGAGCTCGTGAAGAAGCTGGCTAAGGCGATGCAGAAGTAAAGCGAAACCCCTCTGGGAACTGGTTCAATACCGGCTCCCGGAGGGGCTGTTTTTATTCGGTTGAAAGAGGGATAAATACAACGATGGTTTTCTTTTTTGGGTCGTAGCTATTGGGGAGTGTACGGCAGTGTGAATACTCTATGATTTATGATTAGATTTGTACTATGATTATACCACAGTGACAGACTTTTTCGAGTGAACAAGGGAATAATAAGGGAACACCCTCGAAAACGTCAGGTATTCTGTGGGGTTGCTCCAGACTGTAAATCTGTCGTCTATGACTTCGGTGGTTCGAATCCACCACCTTCCACCAAAGCGAAGAACGTACCGAAAACGGTGCGTTCTTTTTTGTTTTGCCGGTCGGTATTGTTGCAAATCGTTTCGGATATTGCGCATCCCCTCCCCTCTTGAGGTCCTCGCAGAACCTCGCAAAGCCTCAAAACGCAGGCCGAAAGGAGAACGAAAGGAGAACGAAAAAACACCCTCCGCGACCGGTCGAAACCGATTTCCGGAGGGTATTTTGCATTACATTTTTCGGTTTGCCACCACGCGCAGTCCCGGAGCGTATTTCAGCCATTTTCCGCTGATCAGGCGTGCGGCGAAGCAGATCGCGCGACACATCCAGTCGCCCACCATGGCGATCCAGATGCCGATCGCGCCCATACCGAAATGAACGGCGAGCAGATAGCCGGCCGCAAGACGGATGAGCACCATGGATGCAATAGAGCACAGCATCGGGTAGCGTACATCGTTCGCGGCGCGGAGAATGTTCGGCAGCGAAAACGCCGCCGGCCAGAGCACGATCGCGCAGCCATTATGAATGGTGATCAGGATAAGTCCGAGCGCGAGCGCTTCAGGGGACACGCTGTATACCTTGAGGATGAGCGGCGTGAGCGCGATGGTCGTGATACAGGTCAGAGCCGTAACCGCATAGGTGATCTTCATCAGCTTTTTCGCCATGAATCTGCACTGTGCCTCGTCTCCCGCGCCGATGCACTGTCCGATGACCGTGATGATGGCAAGGCTCATCGCCTGCCCCGGAATGACCGCCACGGCATCCAGATTGTTCGCGAGCGCATTCGCGGTGATCTGCGTCGTGCCGAACAGAGCGATCATGCTCACAACGAGCACGCGACCAAGCTGAAACAGGCTGTTTTCCAGTCCGTTCGGCACGCCGATCTGTAAAATGCGTCCGATCAGTCCGCCATCCGGGCGGAAGCGGCTGCCGCCGCGCAGGGAGACCGTGTGCTCAGGATTGAGCAGCAGGATCGTGATAACGACCGCCGCCGTGCCGCGCGAGATAACAGACGAGGTCGCCGCACCGGCAACGCCCCATTTGAGGCCGAAGATCATGATCGAGTTGCCGATCAGGTTGACGATGTTGATCAGACCGGCGATGAGCATGGACACGCGCGAGTTTCCCTGTGCGCGGAACAGCGCCGCGCCTGCATTATAGATGGCGAGCACGGGATACGAGAACACGCTCACGGTCAGGTAGGTCAGCGCGCTCTGCATGACGCTGTCCGTGATCGTACCGAACAGCAGCCGCAGCAGCGGCTCACGAAACGCCATGATGAGCGCCGAAATCGCCAGTGAGATGACCGTTACGACCAGATACAGCTGTTTTGCTGCATCGCAGGCGCGCTTATTGTCGCGCGCACCGAGCAGCTGCGCTACCACGACCGCGCCGCCGGTCGCGAGCGCGGCGAAAATGTTGATAATGAGCACGTTTATCATATCGACGAGCGAAACGCCCGACACCGCCGCCTCGCCGCACGAGGAGACCATGATGGTGTCCGCAAGACCGACCGTGATGGCGAGCACCTGCTCGAGCACGAGCGGCCAGATGAGTTTTTTGAGTGCAGAATTAGGGAACAGCTGCTTTTCCGTGATAAATACGCCTTCTTTCTTACAAAATCACACGGTATGCCTCAACGAGCCGTTCAAACGTCCACGCGGCGTTCGCCGGACTGGTCGAGGGCAGCACCGTGATCGGTACATGGGTTTTGGGTTGGATCAGCTTTCTGTAAAGCTCACCTGACTTGCCGCCGGTAGCGAAGATACGCTCGATTTTGCTCTCGCGGAGCAGGCGGCCGATGTCATTCGGCTCAGCGTTTCTGATCGAGGTGTCCGACGCGCCTGCGATGTCGCATTTCGCGACGGTGTCCCAGAGCGCAATGTGGTGCCTGTGGCACATTTCGCGCTTTTCTTCGATGGTTTCGGGCGTTTTCTCGCCCAGAACGGCCGCAAGCACCGGCCAGAAGCGGTTGCGCGGATGGCCGTAGAAAAAGTGCGCCTCGCGCGAGGCCGGACTCGGCAGCGAACCGAGCAGCAGCACGCGCGACTCCGCATCGTAAAGCGGCGGAATGTCGTGCACGATGGTTTCCAGCTTCATTTTGTCACTCCTCCAGAACGGACAGGAACGCCCGGAACGCGCTCGGCAGCGCATAGCTCTCGCGAAGCGCCTGCGGCGTGACGAAGGTCAGTCCCTCCGGTTTTTCCGCGAGCGTCACCTCAAAGCCGCTCATGTGCCACTCAACGTGCGTGAAAACGTGCTTCGCGCCGCGCAGAGAGAGCAGCTTTTCGACCTGCCATCCGCGCGCGCTGAGACGCGCGCGAAGCTCGTCCGCGCCGGTCTTTCCCTCGAGCGAGGGCAGCTCCCACAGGCCTGCGAGCAGACCGGTCTTCGGGCGGCGGCAGATGCCGACCTCCTCCCCGCACCGCACGAGCAGCACGGTTCGCTCCTCGATGCGGCGCGCTCTTTTCGCGGCGCGGACCGGCAGGATTTCCGCATGACCATGATGATACCCAAGGCACAGATGCTGCACCGGGCAGCTGCCGCAGCGCGGTGCGCCGTTCGGCAGACAGACCATCGCGCCAAGCTCCATCAAGGACTGGTTAAAGTCGCCGGGACGGTCCTCCGGCGTGATCTCCGAAAAATGACCAGTCGTTCGTTTTTTCTGTTTTGCGTCCGTAATCGGCGTAAAATCGTCGTTCAGCCGTGCTGCGACACGCATAACGTTGCCGTCTACCGCCGGGACGCACAGACCGAAGCCGATGGACGCGACCGCGCCTGCGGTATATTCTCCGACGCCCGGCAACGCCAGAAGCGCCTCATAATCCGCCGGGAGCGTGCCGCCGTACCGCTCGCAGACCAGCTGCGCGGCCCGGTGCAGATTGCGCGCGCGGCTGTAATAGCCGAGCCCCTCCCACAGCTTGAGCACCTGCGCCTCATCCGCCGCGGCGAGCGCACGAACATCCGGAAACGCCTGCATCCACCGCTCGTAATAGCCGCGCACGGCCTCGACGCGCGTCTGCTGGAGCATGATCTCGCTCACCCAGACGCGGTAGGGCACAGGTTCGCGCCGCCAGGGCAGGTCTCGGTGTCCCTCGTCGTACCACTGGAGCAGCGGCTCGACGATCGCCTTCGTCACGCCGCTCAATGCTTCATATCGTCCAGCGTTGCGCCGGTGTAGAACATGGTAAACGTCGCGTCCGCGATGTGCTTGCCCTCGTCGTCGTGCACCTCGACCATGAACACCGAGGTCTTTCTGCCGCGCTTGCGCTCATACGCAACAGCGGTCAGCCTATGACCGGCGCGGCCGGGACGGTAGTAGTTGATGCTGCTGTCGAGCGTGACCGCGACCGTGCCCTGCGAGGCCGCCGCCGAGCCGGCCGCAATGTCGCAGAGCGTAAAGATCGTGCCGCCGTGCGCCATGCCGAGCGGATTGAGCAGCTCATCGGTCAGCTCGACCTCGACCGTCGCGCCGCCGTCCTTGTCGAGCGTGATAACGTGCATATTCATCAGCTTGTTCAGACCGTTCGCGTTCTGACGCAGCTTGAGGATTTCTGCTATCTCCATAATAATCTCCTTCTTTCTTTCCTGATTTACAGATCAAAAACCGCACGGATCGTGCGGCATACGCCGTCCTCGTCATTCGACGGGCAGCGGTATTTCGCGAGTGCGGCGAGCTGCTCGTGCGCGTTCGCCATGGCATAGGACTCGCCCGCCGTGCGCAGCAGCTCGATGTCGTTGAGGTAATCGCCGAAGGCCATGCAGTCCGCCGTCGTGATGCCGAGCGTGCCGCACAGCTCCTCGAGCGCCCCGCCCTTGCTCACGCCGGTCCGCATGAGGTCGACCCAGTCCGTGCCCGAGAGCGCGAGCTGCGCCCGTCCGGCAAAGCCGGCAAACGCCGGCATGAGCACCTGCTCGGCGCGTCCGGCGCAGAACAGCGCGACCTTGCAGATCGGCTCGCGCGAGGCGAATTCCGCAAGATCGGGCACCTCGGTGCAGCGCGCACAGTACATATTGAAATTCCGCACCGCCTCAGCAGACGAATTTTTCTCGTAAAATGCGCCGCTCCGGGCGGAAATGACCATATAGACCCCGGGCAGCGTGCGCACCCGCTCAATGGCGTCGAGCACAACCTCCCGCGGCATGGCGGAAAAGCCGACGCACTCCGAGCCGTCGCAGATCATCGCGCCGTTCTCGCTGATATACATAAGCTCGTCCGCGATCTCGCCGAACTGCTCGTAGAGTGTGTAAAACTGGCGGCCCGAGGCCGGAGCGAAGCGCACGCCGCGCTCATGCAGCGCGCGCACGAGCGGAAACAGACCCTCGGGCAGCTGCTTGCGGCTGTCGAGCAGCGTACCGTCCATGTCCGCGGCAATCAGTCTGATGTTCATGCTCTTCCTCCCGAAATCTCTTCCTCCAGCTCCTCGCGCTCCTCCTCGATGAACATGATGAGGAACACGGCCGCGAGCGGCACGAGCGTCAGCAGCAGCGCCTTCTCCCCGACTGCATTTGTCACCAGCGCGCCGATCGCGCCGCCGAGGATGAAAACAAGGATGATCGAATAGTAATTCTTCATTTTTCTCGCGGCGCCGCGGTCTCCCGTCTGCCGCCAGATGACAAGCTGCTCGGTTCCCGAACGCAGATTGCCCGTGCACATGGTGGTCGCGAAGGCGCTGCCGCGCACTTTGCGGAAGGTCTCGACCTGCATGGCGCAGACGAACGAGATGATGATGTTGACCATGGCGTTCGCGGACTGCGGCAGCAGAGCGGCGATCGTCACGAGCACCATTTCGCCCAGAACGACGATCTGGCGCCAGTGAATGTTGATGTCGCGGTTCTGACGCGACTTGAAGCGGCGCTTGACGAGCTCGGCGGACAGCACGCCGAACGCAAACGCCACGATCGGCAGCAGATAGCGCAGCGCCTTTTCAAAATCGCCCTCGGCGAGATGTGCGCCGAGCAGCACGATATTTCCCGTTTCGGCGTTCGCAAACACGCCGCCGCGGCAAAGATAGGTATAGGCATCAAAAAAGCCGCCTGCGAGCGCAAGAAGCAGCCCCAGAACGAGCGACTCGGACATCTGTCCCTTAACTTTTTTCACGGTCTTTCCCTCCGTTTTTCCTGAGGACAGCACCGCACAATAACAGCGGTATCGTCCTATGAAACCATTATAGCATATCCGCGAATGAATTGCACAAAATCGCCGTGCAAATATTGTACAATTTTCCCTTGACAAGCGGTGTTTTCATGATACAATTAGAACAGAAAAAGCAGAGTAGACTGCAATGCGTTAAGTGCCGCTGAGACGGGGAGTTGTTCAGCGGACGAAAGGGACCGAGTCCCCTGCGGTATTGCAGCCGCATCCCGCTGCTGCAACTGTTTAGGCATCTCCTAAATCGCTGTGGCAACAGATGAATTTATTATGGAGGTGTCTTTTTCTATGTCCAAAAAGCAGAATATCTTCGTCCGCTCGCTGCATGAGCTGAAGAGCACGCGCTGCATCGCCGTGACCGCCCTGCTCATCGCCATCAACATCACGCTCGACCTGCTCGGCCTGACCATCAAGCTGCCGCCCAATCTGCGCATCGGCTTCGGCTTTCTTTGCAACGCAGCCATCGGCATGCTGTTCGGCCCGGTCGTCGGCATGATGGCCGGCGTGTGCACGGATGTGCTCGGCTATTTCGCCGGCAACCTGTCCATGGGCGCGTACTTTCCCGGCTACACGCTGACCGCGGTGGTCGGCGGCCTGATCTGGGGTCTGTGGCTGTATCCGCGTAAGATCACCGTCTGGCGCGCCATCGGCGCAAAGGCCTGCATCAACGTGTTCTGCAACATCTGCCTGAACACGCTCTGGCTGACCATCACCGGCGGCAAGGCGATGAGCCTGCTGCTCGTCACGCGCGTGCCGAAGAACCTCATTCTCCTCCCGCTCGAGATCGTACTCGTCTACGTCGTCATGCGTCTCGTCTGCCGCATCTACAGCGCTCTGCCGGGCACGGTCGCCGAGACCACCGCGTCCGACTCCGCGCAGTAAGCACGCCGGACTCATATGATTTTTCAGCCGTCCGCTCCCCGGGCGGCTTTTATCTTGCCGAAAAGCTCACGCTTTTCCGGCAGATGTGTTCTGACTGCGCAGAACACAGACGTCCGAAAGTTCCTGTGCAGAAACTTTCTCCCTCTCAAAGTAAAGAAACCGAGGCGCATGTCCCCGGTTTCTTTGCGTTTGCACAGCAAACGCTTTTTCATGCGCGCTGCCGCGCGACAGTCACTGTATTTACTACGGCGGCTTTCTTTTGCGCTATTTTCCTTTTGTTCTGTGATTTTGACGAAATTGTTCTATGCAAGCGCCCGTTTTTTTGGTATACTATATACGATAGGAGACGAACGGCGCGACTGACCGCCTTTTCGCCTGAAAAAGACGCTTTTCCGCTCGCTGCTCCGTTCACTGAAAGGATGTGACCGCTTTTATGAAACTGACAAAAGAGAGTATCAAACATAACGCGTCCTGGAAGGGTTACCGCCTGCCGCAGTACGACATTGACGCCGTGCGCGAGTCTACGCACAAGGCCCCGACCTGGCTGCATTTCGGTGCAGGCAACCTGTTCCGCGCTTTTCCTGCGGTTCTGGCGCAGCGCCTGCTCACCGCAGGGCTGACCGATACCGGCATCATCTGCTGCGACGGCTACGATGAGGAGCTGATCGACCGCTGCTACCGCGCCTGCGACCATCTGTCGCTGTCCGTGACCCTGTATTCCAACGGCACCATCAACAAGGAGATCATCGCTTCCGTCACCGAGAGCCTCAAGCTCAGCGAGGACGGCGCACGCCTCAAGGAGGTCTTCGCCGCTCCCTCCCTCCAGATGGTCACCTTTACCATCACCGAGAAGGGCTACGCCATCCAGAACGATGCGCACGACTTCCTGCCCGACTACAAGGCCGACATGGAAGGCGGCCCGGACGCCTGCCGTTCGTTCTTCGGCAAGCTCGCGTCCCTGTGCCTCTCGCGCGTCCGCGCAGGCCTCGCTCCGCTCGCGCTCGTGTCTCTCGACAACTGCTCGGATAACGGCATTCGTCTCGAGCGCGCCATGCGCTACATGACCCAGGCCTGGATGCAGCACGGCTTTATCACCGAGGACGAGTATTTCGCCCTCATCAAGAAGAACACCTACCCGCTCTCCATGATCGACAAGATCACGCCTCACCCGGACGAGCGCATCGCCAAGGCGCTCGCAGACGACGGTGTTGAGGGCGCGCAGCCGTTCGTTACCGAAAAGGGCTCGGTCGGCGCGATCTACGTCAACTCGGAAAATCCGCACTACCTGCTCATCGAGAACGCCTTCCCGAACGGCCATCCGCCGCTCGAGCAGTGCGGCGTTATCATCACGCGCCGCGACATCGTCGAGAAGTCCGCGCAGATGAAGGTCGCGACCTGCATGAACCCGATGGACACCGCGCTCGGCATTTTCGGCTGCATGCTCGGCTACACGCAGGTCAGCGCAGAGATGAAGGACAAGGAGCTTGTCAACCTGATCACCCGTCTGAGCGAGAACGAGGCAATGCCGATGGTCGCAGACCCGGGCGTTATCGACCCCGAGGCATTCCTGCACGAGGTTCTGGGCGAGCGTTACCCGAACCCCTTCCTCCAGGATTCTCCGCAGCGCACCGCAACCGACACCTCCCGTAAGATCGCGCCGCGCTTCGGCACTACGCTGTACGCTTACTATAACTCCATGCTTCCGGCACACCGTGCGACCAAGCTGGTCTATATCCCGCTCGTGCTGGCAGGCTGGCTGCGTTATCTGGTCGGCGTTGATGATCGCGGCGACGCATTCGAGCTCAGCCCGGACCCGAACATCGAGCACGTCCGCAGCCTGATGGGCAACCCCAAGCTCGGCGACGAGTGCCCGGAGGCACAGCTGTATCCGCTGCTTGCGAACCGCTATTATTTCGGCGTCAACCTGTTCGAGATCGGCGTCGGCGAGACCGTTGTCCGCATGTTCAACGAGCTGAACCGCGGTCCGCGCGCAATCCGCGAGACCCTCAAGAAATACTGCGGCGAGGAAAAGACCGAAGAGTGGATCTTCGACTGAGCTTCGTCCCGAAAAGCAAAGCACCGGCTCTCGCCGGTGCTTTTTTCGTTTTCTTGTCAGCAGACGCAAAATCTTCCGCCGATACAGCGGGGTAGCGCTGAAGGCGACTTTACGCCCTCGGAGGACGTGGTCATTGGCCGCCTTCGGCG
>ERZ838118.5013-NODE-5013-length-10840-cov-3.777005_pt1 | contig 10840 bp, 9 predicted proteins | sample MGYA00519863_ERZ838118 | MGnify/ENA primary metagenome ERZ838118 (study PRJEB31850, sample SAMEA3708827) | human gut metagenome | biome: human gut; feature: human-associated habitat; material: faeces | place: China | collected 2014 ...
GACGAAGGCTACCTGATCGGCCGCATCTTCATCAACCGCGAACGCCGCTACTTCGTCGAGGGCAAACAGCAGACCTCGATGCGGGCCGCGGAGTTCGGCAAAAGCGAGATCGGCCGTGACGCGCTCATCGCCATCCTCGAAGAGGCGATCTGGTTCGCCCTGAACTTCGACCTGCTGATGCCGCCTTACGAGGACAACAAGCGCGTGACGGTCGATCAGTTCAACACCAAGATGGACAACTCGAAATTCGTCACGGGCAAGCGGCTCGGCTACGATTTCGAGGTGGAGGACATTTAAAACGGAATTTACATTGAAAGCATCGCTAATTACGCTCCTTGCGGCCGCGCTGCTCGGAGCGGGCACCGCACAGGCCCAGAACGAATACGCCGAAATCGCCCGACTGCGGGGCATGAACCAGACCGTCCGCGGCATCCGCTCGATGGCCGACGGCGAGCACTACACCACGCTCGAAGGCAGCAACATCATCCGCCACAGCTACGCCGCGGCGGGACCGGGCGAGCGGATGCTCCCTTCGTCCGCGGCCAATCTGACGATCACCGACTACTCCTTTTCGCCCGACGAGCGGCAGATACTGATCGCTTCGGGCGCCAAGCCGATCTACCGCCACTCCTATACGACCAGCTATTTTCTGGCCGCGGGCAACAGCCTGACGCCCGTACTCCGGGAGGCCGAAGCCCCGCGCGACGCTTCGTTCTCGCCCGACAGCAGACTGATCGCCTATTCGGACCGCAACGACCTTTACGTTTACGACACCGCCGCCCGGCAGACGCGCCGCATCACCGACGACGGTGCGTGGAATTCGGTCATCAACGGCACGACCGACTGGGTTTACGAGGAGGAGTTCGGCTTCACGAAAGCCTATGCCTTTTCGCCCGACAGCCGCCGCATCGCCTACCTGCGCTTCGACGAATCTCAGGTGCCGATGATGGAGATGATGCGCTTCGACGGCAAACTCTACAATCAGGCCTACTCGTTCAAATACCCCAAGGCCGGAGAACGCAATTCGACGGTCGAAGTGTGGGTCTGCGACCTCGCGACCGGCGCCAAAGAGCGCATCGACACGGGCCGCGAAACCGACCAGTACATCCCCCGCATCGGCTGGACCCCCGACGGGCGGCTCTACTTCTTCCGGCTCAACCGCCGCCAGAACACCTTCGAGGTGATTCTCTGCGAGCCTAACGGCGCCCAGCGCACAATCTACGACGAGCGTTCGCAGCAGTACGTCGAGCGCGTGGACGACTCCTCGCTGACGTTCGTGGACAAAGACCGCTTCCTCGTACGACAGGAGAGTCATACGGGATACATGCACCTCTACCTCTACAGCATCCGCCGGGGTTTTCTCGCGCAGGTGACCAAGGGCGACTGGGAGGTGACCGACGTCACGGGCACCGACGGCAAGCGCGTATGGTACCTCTCGACCGAGACCTCCCCCCTGCGCCGCAACCTCTACAGCGTACGGCTCGACGGCACGCAGAAACGCCGCCTGACCACGGGCGAAGGCTTCTACACGATCGCGCCGAGCGCCGGCATGAAATACTACATCTCGACCTTCTCCAACGCCGCGACCCCCAACCGGGTCGAGATCTGCGACGGCGAGGGCAACCCGGTCCGCCTGCTGGCCGACAGCAAGGCCCTGCGCGATGAGCTGGCCGCCACGAACCGCCCGCAGAAGGAGTTCTTCACCTTCGCCACCGAGCGCGGCGACACGCTCAACGCCTACATCGTCAAACCCCGCGGCTTCGACCCTTCGCACCGCTACCCCGTCCTGCTGACGCAGTATTCGGGTCCCGGCTCGCAGTCGGTGCGCGACCGCTGGTCGCTCGACTGGGAGGACGCACTGGCCGACAAGGGCTATATCGTGGTCTGCGCCGACGGACGCGGCACAGGTTTCCGGGGCGAGAAATTCAAGAAACAGACCTACGGACGGCTGGGCGCGCTCGAAGTCGAGGATCAGCTCTCGCTGGCCCGCTACATGGCGGCGCAGCCTTATACCGACCCGGCGCGCATCGGCATCTACGGCTGGTCGTACGGCGGATTCATGGCTCTGAGCTGCGCGCTCAAAGGGCACGGACTGTTCAAAATGGCAATCGCCGTGGCGCCCGTCACTTCGTGGCGCTACTACGATTCGATCTACACCGAAATCTACAACAACCTGCCGCAGTACAACGCTTCGGGTTACGACGACAACTCGCCGATCAACTTCGCCCGGATGCTCGACGACACCAAGACCCGCCTGCTGATCATCCACGGCACGGCCGACGACAACGTCCACTTCCAGAACACCGTCGAGATGACCCGCGCCCTGAACCGCTGCGGCAAGCAGTACGACATGATGGTCTACCCCGACCAGAACCACTCGATGCAGCCCCACGATACGGCGAACGTACGGCAGAAAATGATCCGTTACACGCTGGACAACCTTTAAAACGAGACGATATGGAACGGATGCTCTTCATCGAAACACCCGTCGGAAAACTCGGCATCACGGCTTCGGACGAAGCCGTCACCCGCATCTTCTTCGGCCGCGAATACCGCAACCGGCGCAGACCGCGCAACGCCCCGGAGGCGTGCACGCCGGAGACGGCCGGTCCTCTGCTCCTGCAGGCGGCAGCCGAGCTGGCCGAATACTTCGCCGGAACGCGCCGCGAGTTCACCCTCCCGCTGGCGCCCGCCGGCACTGCGTTCCAGCAGGCCGTGTGGGAGGCCCTGAGGACGATCCCTTACGGCGAGACCCGCACCTACGGCCAGATCGCGGCGCAGATCGGCCGCCCGACGGCCTGCCGCGCGGTAGGCATGGCCAACAACCGCAACCCGATCGCCATCGTCGTCCCCTGCCACCGCGTGGTCGGCAGCACGGGCGCACTGGTCGGCTATGCCGGAGGTCTGGGCGTGAAAACCCACCTGCTGAATCTCGAAAAAGCCCACGAAGACTGACGGCGCGACGGCCCCGGACAACGGCAGGCGACCGGCCTCAAGAAGCACACAAGACGGCCTCGGCCGGACAACTGAAACGGCGGCAGGCCCACCGGCATTGCGCTGGCAAAAACTCATCCGCACGAAAAGAGGGCGGCATCCGCAGAAGAGACCGCCCTCTTTTTCTATTCACCCCGTCAAAGCCCGAACGCGAAAGCGTTTATGCCGTCGTATACGGCGCTGACGACTCCCAGCAGCAGGACGCCCGCCATGCAGAGCGCAAGACTGATGCGGGTATAGCGGTCGCTGCGGAACGGCGCGACGGGCGCATCGTTCGGAGTGATATACATCGCCTTGACCACCAGCAGGTAGTAATAGAGCGAGACGACCGTATTGATCAGCGCGATGAACACCAGCAGGTGGACGCCGCCTTTGAACGCCGCGGCGAAGACGAAGAACTTCGAGAAGAACCCGGCAAAGGGCGGAATCCCCGCCAGCGAGAAGAGCGCGAGGGTCATCATCAGCGCCAACTTGGGATTGGTGCGGTACAGCCCGTTGTAATCTTCGATCCCGACCTTGCCGCCGCTATGCTGCTCGACCGTCGAAACGACACCGAAAACCGCGAGGTTCGCCGCCATGTAAACCAGCACGTAGAAGACCAGCGAAGTCATGCCGAAGGCGCTCCCGCCGATCACGGCCAGCATGATGTAACCGGCCTGCGAGATGGACGAGAAAGCGAGGAAGCGTTTCAGGTCCTTCTGCCGGATGGCGAAGAGGTTCGCCACCGTGATCGACAGCACCGTCACGGCATAGAGCAGCGTCTGCCACTGCCCGATCATCGGCCCGAAGACCTTCATCAGCACGGTCATCAGCACGAACGCCGCCGAGCCTTTCGACACCACCGACAGGTAGGAGGTCACCGTCGTCGGCGCGCCCTGATAGGTGTCGGCTGTCCAGAGGTGGAACGGGACCAGCGAAATCTTGAACCCCAGCCCCGCGAAGAAGAAGACCATGGCCATGATCTGCAGCGGCGACCCCGTAATGCGCGCCGCCATGTCGCCGAAATAGAGTGTCCCGGTCGTCCCGTAGAAGAACGAGATTCCATAGAGCATCAGCCCGCTGGCAAAGAGGGCGCAGAGGATGTACTTCGCACCCGCCTCGGCCGAATAACGCTTGTACTTGTCGAACGCCACCAGACAGGCCATCGGCACCGAAGCCAGCTCCATGCCGATAAAGAAAAGCAGGAAGTTGCCCGCGCCGACCATCAGGTACATGCCCAGCAGCGTCGAGAGGGTCAGGATGTAGAACTCACCCTGCTTGTGGGCCGTATCCCCGCGGCGCAGCCACGCATCGGCCTGCAGGAAGACGATCAGCGTCCCGACGGTCAGCACGCTCTTGACGACGGAGTGCATCGGCACGTACTGGAACATGCCCCCGAACACTTCGCCCGGAGTCCCCGGAACGACATTGACCGCGACCTGCAGCGCGAGCAGTCCGCAGGCGACGGCCGAAAACCGGCGGCGTCCCCGCTCCCCCGCGATCAGGTCATAGAGAAACAGCAGGACGATCACCGCGATGAGCGTCACTTCGGCCTGCATAGAGGTAAATATGTTGCTGTAATCCATAATCGCTTAACTCATTAATTGTGCAATGATGCCCGTCACGCTCTCCCGGATCATGTCGCTCACCCACAGCGGCGCGAGACCCATGCCGGCGATGGCGGCGACGAGACAGACGACCGACAGCCGCTCGTCCCACGTGGCGTCCGTCAGCTTGAGGTGGTGTTCGTCGGTGCAGGTGCCGTAAATAATTTTCCCCACCACCCGCAGTATGTAAACCGCCGTAATCACGATGCTCGTGCAGGCGATGATCGTCACGACGCGGTGGAACGTGTCGTCGTTCATGAACGCGCCGTTGAAGATGGTCATTTCGGCCACGAAGCCGCTCAGCCCCGGCAGTCCAAGGTTCGCAAGACCCGCGATGACGTACCCCACCGCAAGGAAGGGCATGACCTTCATCAGGCCGCTCAGCTCGCGGATGTCGCGCGTATGCGTACGGCCGTAAATCATGCCGATCAGAGCGAAGAAGAGGGCCGTCATCAGGCCGTGGCTCAGCATCTGCAGAATCGCTCCCGTTCCGGCCGTGGTGTTCATCATCAGAATGGCGAAGAGCACCAGCCCGCAGTGCGACACCGACGAATAGGCGTTGATGTATTTGAGGTCGGTCTGCACGCAGGCCGCCAAAGCCCCGTAGACGACCGAGATTGTCGTCAGGACGATGAATATCCAGCTCAGTTCGTGCGCCGCCTCAGGCATCAGGTACATCGCCACGCGGAAACAGCCGTAACCGCCCAGCTTCATCAGCACCCCGGCATGGAGCATCGACACCGCCGTCGGGGCCGAGGCATGGCCGTCGGGACTCCACGTATGGAACGGGAACAGCGCTCCCAGCACGCCGAAACCGACGAAGACCAGCGGGAACCAGACATACTGCTGCGCGAGCGGAATGTTGTGCAGCTGTGCGATTTCCAGAATATTCATCGTCGTCGCCCCGGCGCCGAAATAGATGCCCAGAATGCCGATCAGCAGCAACGCCGAGCCGCCCATGAGCATCAGCGTCAGCTTCATGGCGGCGTACTCCTTGCGGCCGCTGCCCCAGACGCCTATCAGCAGGTACATCGGGATCAGCGCCACCTCGTAGAACATGAACATCGTGAAGAGATCCACCGAGATAAAGAACCCGAAAACGCCGACGCTCAGCAGGCAGAACCAGAGGAAGTACTCCTTGACCTGGGTTTTCATCCGCCACGAAGCGAACGTGCCCGTAAATACGATGACGGCCGACAGCAGCAGCATGGCGACCGAAATGCCGTCGACCCCCACCGAATAATGAATATGAAACGGGGCATACCACACGCTGCTGGCGGTGAAAAGCATTTCTGCCGTATTTCCGCTGTTCCTTTCTCCCAGAAACAATACCGTCAGTGCTACGGCAAGAAGCAGCAGGAGGGAAGCTCCTGTCGCACAAACTGCACGAATTTGTTTGATGTCCGATGCCAAAAGTAAACCTCCTAACATCAAAACCGGGATCAGAACGAATAAGGATAAGAAATTCATAATGTTCAATTTTATAATTTACGATCCTATATCAACACCACTAATAAAACAAGCAATAAAGTGCCCACCAGGAAAACAAAAGCATATTGCTGGATTTGTCCCGACTGTAATCCGCGGATAGCGTACGACACCCGTTGGGTAATATAGGCCATTCCGTTCATGGTACCGTCGATGATGTGGCGGTCGAACCAGGCGATCGGGCGGGATACACCGTTGAAAATGATTCGTTTGGTGGTAAACAGGTAAAACTCGTCGATGTAAAAACGGTGATAGGCTGCTTTATAGAAATGGGCATACATATGTTGCAGCCGGTCGGGAATATCGCACTTCGATTTGTAAAAGAAAGTGGCGATACCGATGGCGATTAAAGCGATTATAATGCTGGGAATGGCGACACTCCAATCCAGGTGGATGTGGTAAACCAATCCGTCGCTGCTCACAAAATGCCCGAACGGGATGAAACCTGCAAAAAGTGTGATCGCGGCAAGGATCATCAGGGGAATGGTCATCGAGCGGGGAGCTTCGTGGGGAGTATGTGCGTACTGTGACGGAGTGCCCCAGAAGATATTGTAGTAGAGCCGGAACATGTAAAAGGCTGTCAGACCGGCAATAAAACTCATCAGGATACCGAAATTCGGGTTGAAATCGAAAACGGCTGTCAGAATCTCGTCTTTACTGAAAAATCCGGAAAAAGGAGGAATTCCCGATATGGCCAGACAAGCGACGAGGAAGGTCAGATGCGTAAAAGGCATATATTTACGCAGACCACCCATGCGGCTCATTTCATTGCTGCCGATGGTATGGATGATGGCTCCTGCGCAAAGGAAGAGCAGGGCTTTGAACATGGCATGTGTGAAAAGGTGGAACATCGAAGCCATATAGCCGAGTCCCTGATGGCCTCCCATACCCGAGACTCCGAGCGCAACCATCATGAAACCGATCTGAGAGATGGTAGAAAAAGCCAGTACCCGTTTGATATCGGTTTGTACGCAGGCTACTACGGCTGCATACAACGAAGTAAAAGCCCCCACATAACCGATGCCGACCAACACATCCGGGGCTGCACTGACGTATACAGGGAACAGACGGGCCACGAGAAAAACGCCGGCAACCACCATCGTTGCTGCATGAATCAGAGCCGATACCGGGGTAGGACCTTCCATCGCGTCCGGTAACCAGATGTGTAATGGGAACATTGCCGATTTTCCGGCACCACCGATGAATATCAGAGCCAAGGCCCAGCTCATCACGGAAGCTCCCATGAAAGTGACACCTGCAGCTCCTGCAAAAACGGAAGCATCACCGGAAGTCAATAATTCGAAGCTGAATGTCTTGGTGAAATACGACAGCAACAGAATGCCCAGTAAAAAGCCCAGGTCGGCAAAACGGGTGACGATAAACGCTTTTTTCGAAGCTGCGATGGCTTCGGGTTTTGTATAGTAGAATCCGATCAGCAGGTAGGAAGAAACACCCACCAGCTCCCAGAAAATATACATCTGGAAAATATTGGGAGCTACTACCAGACCTAACATAGAAAAGGTGAACAAGGATAGAAAAGCGTAGTAACGCTGAAAACCGCGTTCGCCTTTCATATAGCCCATACTATAAATATGTACCATCAGCGATACTGTTGTGATGACCACCAGCATCATGACAGAAATCGGATCCAGCAATATACCCAGATCGATGTGGAGGGCTTCTGTGAAACGCAGCCATTCGAAATCGACAGGCATTATCCGGGCAAATACTCCGTCTACCCGGGGAGCTGAAAAATAAAGTCCTGCAGTGATATAGGCCAGGCCTGTTGTGACAGCCAGAGAGAGGCTGCCGATATAGCCGGCTGTGTTCGGACGGAGTTTCATCCCGAATAATCCGAGCACCAGGAAAGTGAGCATCGGAAGCAGGAGGATCGATATTGTATATTCCATAATCTGAAGTTTAGTCTTTCAATTTATTTAAATTCTTCACCTGAATATTCCGGATGTTCCGGTATATATTGATAATGATTGCTATGGCCACTGCTGTTTCACAGGCCGATATTCCGATAGCGAACAGGGTGAAGAAAAAACCTTCCAGTTGGTCCGGGAATAAAAAACGGTTGAAAGCCACAAAATTGATATCTACAGAATTCAGAATCAATTCAATAGAAATCAATACCGCTAACATATTCCTGCGGGTCATAAATCCGTAGATTCCGGCGAAAAACATGATCGTGCTGATCACCAGATAATATTCCATCGTTATTTCCATACTATTCAATTTTCATGTTTAACGTTTCCGGGCGATCAGGATACCCCCGATAATACAAGCCAACAACAAAACACTGATTACCTCGAAAGGTAACAGATACTGGTATTTCTCCGTCCCCATCAAAGCGGTTCCGATCACTTTCTGGTTGATCTCACCGGGTACGAAATGCGATACCGGGAACGAGTGGGTAAGTGTGATGAAGATACAGAGGGCTGCACCTCCTACCGCAGCCAGTATGCCGGCAAAAAATTTGCTGTTTTTGATCTTGTCGGCTTTCTTATTGTCGGAACTGGTCAGAAGAATCGAGAATACGTATAATACAATGATACCTCCGGCATATACAGTCAGCTGTACAGCTCCCAAAAAGGAATAGTTCAACTCGAAATATATACCTGCCGTAGCAAATAACACGAACAGCAGATAAGTCGCCGAACGCAATATCCGCTTCGTGGTGACGGTCAGTATGGAGCAGACGACGATCACTGCTGCCAAAAATAAAAAGACCGCTTGGGGGAGAGTTATATTCATAAGATTTCTTTTATAATATACTTAATTCAATCTTTTGCCGGTCAGGCTTCATTTTTGGTTTCCAACCTGGAACCTTCGTGGTTTAGTTGGAGTACCAGTTTCTCACGGGTAAAAACGGCGTGTTCGTAGGTCGGGATAAAAGTAATGGCCTGATGGGGACAGCTCCGCACACATAGCTGGCAATACAGACAGCTACCGTGGTCATACAGATACCGCACCAGTACCTTTTTCTTTTTTCCGTCTTCGGTAGTTACCATTTCCGATTCGACACGGATGGTATCGTTCGGACAATTCATTTCACAGATACCACAGGCGACGCAATGGTGTTCGTTGCGTTCGTTGTGGGGCATCGTCAGCTCACCCCGGAAACGGTCGAACATTTTCAGGGTAGCCCGGTTCTCCGGATATTTTTCAGTAGTCTTGGGGGTGAAAAATTCCCGGAGGGTAATGCTCATTCCTTTCAGTAATGAACCTAAACCATTGAAAAATGAACTGAAATATTCTTGTGTACTTCTCATAAATCTTGCTAAAAATGTAATTTGAATACCACCACAAAGACCATCAGGAACAGGTTACACAAATTAATGGGCAACAGGTATTTCCATTCCAGTGTCAGCAACTGGTCGATACGCAGGCGGGGGAATGTCCATTTAAACCACATGATGATAAATACCATAACGGCACTTTTTCCCAGAAACCAAAAGATCGAAGGGATGTAGTCCATCACGGTGTTGAAATTTTCCCAACCCGGTATATGTAAAGGCATCCAGCCGCCCCAGAATAAGGTAGTCGCTACGGCTGCCACAATAAACATATTGACGAATTCGGCCACGTAGAAGAAACCGAAGTGCATGCCCGAATATTCGGTATGGTAACCTGCTGTCAGTTCCGATTCGGCTTCGGGTAAGTCGAAGGGACCGCGGTTGGTTTCTGCCGTACCTGCGATCAGATAGACGATAAAAGCGATTAAAGCCGGGAGATGGCCTTTAAAGATAAACCAGCCGTCTGCCTGGCTTTCGACAATCGTCGAGAGCTGCATGCTGCCGGTAAGCACTACCATCGTCAGGATCGATAACCCGATCGATAACTCGTAGCTGATCATCTGGGCTCCGCTTCGCATGGCCCCGATCAGGGAGAATTTGTTGTTACTGGCCCAACCTGCCAGCAAAATACCGACAATACCGATGGAGGATACTGCGATCAGGAAAAATATCCCGACATTGAAATCGATAATCTCCAGCCCTTTGGCAAAAGGTATACAGCTAAAAGCCAATAAAGAGGCTATGATGACAATGTAAGGAGCCAGGTTGAACAGAAAACGGTCTACATGATTGATCTCGATGATCTCCTTGATCAGCATCTTGATCATATCGGTGACAGTTTGTATCATTCCGAAAGGACCTACCCGGTTCGGACCCAGACGGCATTGGAAGAAAGCACAGACTTTCCGCTCTGCATAAATCAGGCCGAGTGCCATGACTGCATAAGCGACCAATAAACAGACACCGACCAGGACAAATTCAGTGGTGGTGACCAGCGAGGCGGGCAGATATTGGTGTAGGGTGGCGTCGACCCATTGTGTTACTACTCTAAAATCAAACATATCTTATTCTCATTTATCTTTCATCTATCATCTTTCTTTTCTTATCGGTCGATGTCCGGAACGACATAGTCCAGTGAGCCGCCGATAGCGATCAGGTCGGCAATTTTGTTGTTGCTGGCGAGCAGATCGACTACCGATACCAGCGGAAGACCCGGCGAACGGAATTTCACCCGGTACGGGAATTTATCTCCGTGGCTTTCGATATATACACCGAATTCTCCCCGGGCGGCTTCGACACTTTTGTAGTATTGGCCTTCCGGAAGTTTGATGATCGGTTTGGTCTTAACGGCGAAATCTCCCTCCGGAATATTGTCGACCAGCTGCTCCAGGATGTGAAGCGATTCGACGATTTCATCCATACGCACCATGTAGCGGGCAAATGAGTCCCCTTCGGTATAGAGAATTTCTT
>ERZ838118.5016-NODE-5016-length-10833-cov-3.062535_pt1 | contig 10833 bp, 9 predicted proteins | sample MGYA00519863_ERZ838118 | MGnify/ENA primary metagenome ERZ838118 (study PRJEB31850, sample SAMEA3708827) | human gut metagenome | biome: human gut; feature: human-associated habitat; material: faeces | place: China | collected 2014 ...
TTCAGTCAAATTCAATCAAACTACTTCACAAAAATAATGACCGATTTTGGTTGAATATGCACAAAAAAAGGTGTCGGATGTGACCGAATCAGTCACATCCGACACCTCTTGTATAATGAAAAGTGATTGGGCATAAGATGTTTTAACAAAGGTTTTGGATAACAAGTGCAATACCTGACAATATCAGCACGATAATGACCAGCCTCTTGATGACCGTTTCGTTCAAATGTCCGCAGCACTTCATACCAAAAACCAGCGCCAGCACCATAAACGGAATCATACATACCGCCTGACGAAAGATCTGCCAGTTCATTATGCCGATGCATGGATAGACAATCAGTCTGAATGTACATTCAATCCAGAATACAAAGCAAATATTGCCTTTGAATGCATGGCTGTCCTCAGTCACACGATCCATGTACGCCGCCAGCAGTGCACCGACACCATAAAGTCCGCAGCACAGACCTGAAAGCACACCAATCAGTCCAAGTATGATTTTTGACTGTTTCTGCTTCTTTCCGGCTCTCTCCCGCATCAGCATCTCAATGCCCATGGCGATAATGAAAAAACCGAAAATCACTTTGATGGTTCTCGTGTCCACATTCTTCAGCATAAAAATACCGGGAATGTTGCCGAAAATGATCAGAGCTGCCACCGGCAGGCTGATTCGCCAGTTAATTTGCCTGCGCTCTTTCCAGGCAATGATCACATTGGCCTGGTAGCCGATAATCAGATCCATCGGCGTAATTTGAATGTTATTGAACGAAAAACTCAATATCGTGGTAAATACAAGGGTATTGGCAAATCCACAGACACCCTTAATAAAACTAGCAGCAAGTGTCGCAACAATCAGCCAGACCATGTTGTACAATTCCTTCTTTACCTTCTATTATTGACGCAATTACATCTTCTTATAGCGTTCAGCCATTTCATCAAGACTTGCCTGCTCAACAAGCGGTGCCTTACCGAATGAACCAAACTGTACAATCAGTGTACCAATGGCTTCTTTGACACCTTTTTCGATGACAGCAACCAGAGCAGCAACATCTTCATCAGGAATATTGCCGTACATAACGGTATCCATGATCGGAGGCAGGAATGCACGAGGGTCGAACTGATCTTTCTTCTCTTCAAGCAGTTTATAGACACCGCCGATGGATGGGCTGTTTCGTTTCTCCGGATAGTTATGGAAGAACTCTTTCATGTTTCTTGTAACAGCCAGACGGATATCTGTATCAACATTGATCTTGCCGATACCGCAAGGAATAGCTGCTTTCAGTTCATCTACAGAAATACCATGGGCATTCTGAATATCGCCGCCCAGGGCATTAATCTCATCAACAATGTATTTTGGAACAGTTGAAGAACCATGAGAAACTAAAACGCCAAAGATACCTTCATGCATCATGCACTCTTTGATGGCAATAACGATTTCTTTTCTCAGTTTAACATTTTTACCTTTAGACGCACCGTGCATTGTACCATAAGAAATAGCCAGCGCATCTACGCCTGTCTTCTTAAAGAATTCAACAGCTTTTAATGGGTTTGTGTAAGTTGATGTTGCAGAAAATACGTGATCTTCCACACCGGCTAATACACCCAGCTCACCTTCAACAGAAACGCCTCTTTCATGGGCATATTTAACAACTTCTCTTGTCAGCTCTACATTTTCATCAAACGGCAGTGAAGAACCATCGATCATAACAGAAGAGAATCCTGAATCGATACAGCTTTTGCAAGTTTCGAACGTATCACCGTGATCCAAGTGCAGAACGATCTGAGGATTCGGACAGCCTAATTCCTTAGCATATTCAACAGCTCCCTGAGCCATGTAGCGCAACAGAGTTGCATTTGCATATTGGCGAGCACCCTTAGAAACCTGCAGGATTACCGGAGACTTTGTTTCAACAGCAGCCTTGATAATGGCCTGCATCTGTTCCATGTTGTTAAAGTTGAAAGCCGGAATTGCGTATCCGCCTTTGATGGCTTTTGCGAACATTTCTCTTGTGTTCACCAAACCTAAATCTTTGTAATTTACCATTGTTGTATATGTTATTACGTTAATGATTAAAAATCTTCCACAAAGATAATAACTATCCGAGAACATTATGCTTTTAAGCATATAAAATAACACAAAAGTAGGTCTGATTGAAAAAATAATCCAAAATTCTTTGTTTGTTCAACTCTAATCCATACCTTTGCAACCCAAAATACCGGTTACCAAACTCAAGTATAAGAGAATATAAATTAAAAAAATAAGATAACAAAGCAATGAAAAAAGGAATTCATCCTGAAAACTATCGTCCTGTAGTATTCAAGGACATGTCAAATAACGACGTATTTATTACTCGTTCTACTATCAATGCAAAAGAAACTATCGAAATTGATGGTGTAACTTATCCATTGGTTAAGGTCGAAATTTCAAATACTTCTCACCCGTTCTATACAGGTAAGTCTACTTTGATCGATACTGCCGGACGTGTTGATAAGTTCATGAGCCGCTACGGTAACCGTAACAAGAAATAATCATTTCCCACAAGGATTTGAAAAAAGGCTGCGATTCAGTTCGTAGCCTTTTTTTGTGTTGTCCCATTTTAGGGATAAGATGGATGGGAAATCAAAAATATTCCTATATTTGTAGCTTGTTAAAAGCTATATTAATCGAATAAAATACCATGGCAAAAACAAAAGAAGAATTACTGAACATTCTCGACCAGTTCACACTGGCAGAAAAAGTTGTTTCCGCTGAACCTTTCGGAAACGGACACATTAACGATACGCTGAAAGTAACAAACGAAAAAGGCGAAATCAAATACGTGCTGCAACGCATCAACCACCTGATCTTCACAAATGTGGATATGTTGCAGAACAATATCCAGATTGTTACTTCGCATATCCGTAAGAAACTGGAAGAAAAAGGTGAAAATGATATTGACCGCAAAGTCTTGACTTTCCTTCCGACAAAAGATAACAAACTGTATTATTTCGACGGAGACAACTATTGGCGTGTTTGCCTGTTCATCCCAAACAGCAAAAGCTACGAAGAGGTCACCCCGGAACTGTCTTACGAAGCAGGCAAGGCTTTCGGCGACTTCCAATCCATGCTGGCCGACATTCCGGAAGGCACACTGGGTGAAACCATCCCGAACTTCCATAATATGGAATTTCGTCTGGAGCAGTTCCACGATGCAGTAAAGAATAATGCAGCCGGCCGTCTGGACGAAGTGAAAGACTTGATCGAGGAAATTGAAAAACGCGCCGAAGCTATGTGTATCCAAGAACGTCTTTATCGCGAAGGCAAACTAAAAAAACGCACGAACCATTGCGACACAAAGGTCAACAATATGATGTTCGATACCGAAACCGACAAGGTCTTGTGCGTGATCGACCTCGACACGGTCATGCCGGGCTTCGTCCTTTCTGATATCGGCGACTTCATTCGCACAGGAGCCAATACTGGTGCCGAAGATGACGCAAACCTGGACAATGTCAATGTCAACATAGATATCTTTAAAGCTTACACACGCGGCTATATGGAGAAAGCCAAATCATTCCTGACTCCGATGGAAATCAAACTGCTCCCGTACGGCGGCCGCTTACTGACTTACATGCAGACAGTCCGTTTCCTAACCGATTACATCAACGGTGACACATACTACAAGATACACAGTCCGAAGCACAACCTGATCCGCACGAAGGCTCAGTTCAAATTGCTCCAAAGCCTCGAAGCACATGCAGACGAGATGGATGCATTCATGAGCGAATGGCTGTAAGAACAGTGTAATAACTCTATTGGCGGTTGGCAACCAGGTAGTAAAATAATTACTGCGCGGTTGCCAACTGTCTTTTACCAGTTTTGCGTATCTTTGTGATTGACAGACAATGCCAAAGTAACATCATGACAAATATATTAAATAAAATAAACTCTTTGTTTCCTATCTCCGACGATACCGTTCAAGTATTGAAAGAGAACGTAACTTGCTGCCGCTTCCCTAAAAAGTATCAGCTGATAAAAGCAGACACATATTGCAAATCCGCCTTTTTCATCGAGAAGGGAATAACACGTTCCTTCTGGCTAGTAGACGGAGAGGAGGTTACGACATCGTTTGCCGGAGAAGGAAGCATTGTGTTCAGTATGGATGAACTGTATTACGGAAAGATAAGCGAAGAATACGTTGAAACGCTGGAAGAGGTGGAAGCCTACCGGATATCGCGGGCTACTCTGACACATCTTTTTGAAACTAACATCGAACTGTGCAACTGGGGAAGAATCATTCATCAAAACGAATACAGGCGTTTGCATCGCAGCCACAAAGACCATTTGACCTTGTCGGCAAGGGAACGATACGAAGCGTTCAAGGAACAATTTCCGGACGCATATCGGCGAGTGAACTTAGGATATATAGCTTCCTACCTGGGTATCAGACTTTCTACACTCAGCAGGCTCCGGGCAAACGGATAATCGAATTTGACATAGGACAAATTTTTTATCCCCAAAAACGAATACTTTTGCCACATATTACAAATATCTAATTCAATATCAATGTCAGATACAACAATCTCTTCAGCCGCATTTGCGGATACCAAACCCCATTACGAACTTCTTGACGGACTGCGAGGGGTAGCAGCCTTACTAGTTGTCTTTTATCACATTTTCGAAGGTCTTTCGTTTGCTGCCGGAGGAACACCTATCACAACGATCAATCACGGCTACCTGGCCGTCGATTTTTTCTTCATCCTTTCAGGTTTTGTGATCGGTTACGCCTATGACGACCGTTTGGGAAAGACCATGACTACCGGTAACTTTTTCAAACGTCGCCTAATCCGTCTCCATCCGATGATTATCATGGGAGTGATATTGGGAGCGATCGCTTTCCTCATACAAGGCAGTGTCCAATGGGACGGTAAACATGTGGCAATCTCAGCAGTGATGCTATCCACGCTCTGTGCGATGTTTTTCATTCCCGCCCTACCCGGTGCGAGATATGAAGTACGCGGCAATGGCGAAATGTTCCCGCTCAACGGTCCAAGCTGGTCGCTCTTTTTCGAATATATCGGCAACATCCTTTACGCGGTTTTCATTCACCGCCTTTCCACTAAAGCCTTGACCGTACTCGTCGTTCTTTTGGGGACAGGGCTTGCCGGATTCACTCTATTCGATGTTTCGGGATATGACATGATCGGTGTAGGCTGGACGCTTGACGGCGTGAATTTCCTCGGAGGTTCTCTACGTATGCTCTTTCCTTTCTCGTTAGGAATGTTATTATCCCGCAAGTTTAAACCGTTCCAAATGAAAGGTGCTTTCTGGATTTGCTCGATCGTTCTACTGATCCTCTTCTGTGTGCCTTACATAAAAGTAGACACTGCTCCTATCAGCCTCAACGGACTATTCGAGGCAGCTTGTATCATCCTCATTTTCCCCATCCTTGTCTGGCTTGGAGCTTCCGGCAAAACTACGGACAAACGTTCGACGCAAATATGTAAATTCTTAGGTGATATATCCTATCCACTCTACGCCGTCCACTACCCGATCATGTACCTATTCTATGCTTGGCTAATCGACAACGAACTCTATACCTTCGCAGAAATCTGGCCTATGGCAATAATGGTCTACGCCGGCAGTATCGCCTTGGCTTACCTCTGCCTAAAACTTTACGACGAACCGGTAAGAAAGTGGTTAGGCAAAAAGTTCTTGAGAAAAAAATAAATTCCCTGAGGGTGTCAAATATCGGTATTCTGCGTCATCCGCGTCCGGTAATGTCAATTTGACACATCTTCCAAAACGTCAAACCGATGTCTCCGGTTATAATTACAGGACAAATGCAAGCCGATAAACTCCATCCATTAAGTAACATGCATGGAGTTTTATATGCACTGGCATGCATTTGCGAATAGACTGGCATGAAATTAAAAATGGATTGGCATGAAAAAGAAGTCGGATAACTGCCAGACAGATGGTTCATGCGAAAGAATGCTTCATTGAATACCGACACCTTCACACACTGAGGCGATAGAAGGCCATATAATGTTCTTTCACCACTGCCGAAAACAGCATTTTAGCACTCGCTAAATATTCTTTTCCTTATTAACATATATAATGCATTCTGCTTAGGAAATGACTTGCGGGCATAGGTTGAATCATAACCCATACCTCTTGTTCTTTTCCGTATTATACAAATCCCATCCCTCCGTATTTTCTCCATTATTTTTAGGAAACGGTTTCTAAAATACCCCAATTACAATCAATAGACAAAACGTTTTATTCCTGCCTCTTGTTACTTCTCAAACTATAAGAATAGTGGACAATCGCCAGAACATATCTAATGTGACTGACGAACTTTGTCACATATAAACCGAAATTTGTTATATGATATACCTATTGATTCTATTGGCCTTCACGATCTCTGCCCTGATGTCGATGATCATTATTCCGAGGATTTTGGTCGTCGCGCTGAAAAAGCGGCTTTTCGACATTCCGGACAGTCGGAAGGTACATAAAGAAGCTATCCCAAGGCTGGGAGGATTGTCTTTCGCCCCATCAATCCTGTTCTCCCTCTCATTTGTTTCCGCACTCTATTGCGCGGAATACATGCACGGACAGCAAATACCGCTATGGTTACTCACACATACTCTTTCAGAATTCTACCTGTTGGTCTGCGGGGTAATCTTGCTCTACCTCGCCGGGCTGAAAGACGATCTAGTGGGAATGCGTTATACAAAGAAGTTCATGGTACAGCTTGTGGCAGCCTTGCTCCTGCCATTGTCGGGACTATGGATCAACAATCTCTACGGGTTATTCGGAATACACGAACTGGCATCATGGATCGGTATTCCGCTTACTATCCTCGTAATTGTATTTATCACCAATGCCATCAACCTGATCGACGGAATCGACGGATTGGCTTCAGGGCTGACTGGCTCGGCATTACTCGTGCTTGGCAGTCTATTCTTGATTAACGGAATGTGGATATACGCCCTGCTGTCGTTCGCGACTCTTGGAGTGCTGGTGCCTTTCTTCTATTACAACGTCTTCGGACAAGCTGATCACGGGAGGAAAATATTCATGGGTGACACGGGGAGCTTGACATTGGGCTATATTCTGGTATTCCTCGCCATCCGCTATGCATCTTACAATCCGGATGTTGCACACTATTCCGCCGGTGCCATCGTGATCGCCTTCTCGACACTGATCGTACCGATGTTCGATGTTGTGCGCGTAATGATCGTACGGGCACGCAGCCATCGGTCACTATTCAAACCGGACCGTAATCACATCCACCATAAGTTCCTCGATATGGGGATGAGCGCACACAAGGCGATGATCAGTATCGTCGTAATCGCCAGTCTATTCAGTAGCCTCAATATCTTACTCGTGTCGTTCGTGAATATCAATATCGTATTTGCCGGCGACATCGTGATCTGGGTGATATTAAGCATTTGGTTTGAAAAGGCCGGAAACAAAAAAGAATTTTTAAACGGAAAAGAGTGGGTTAAACGAATTTAGAAAAAATACAAATAATGAAAGCATGTTTTATGGGATTGGGCTATATCGGCCTGCCTACAGCTATTATCGCAGCCGGAAGCGGCATTCAAGTTATCGGGGTCGACGTAAATCCGAAAGTAGTGGAAATGACAAACCGAGGTATTATCCATATTGTGGAACCTGGATTACAGGAGTTGTGTTCGAAAGTCATGGAATTCGGTAAGCTGAAAGCATCGGATGTTCCGGAAGAAAGCGATGTATACCTGATCGTCGTACCAACTCCGTTCAAAGGAAATCATGAACCGGACATTTCATATGTCGAAGCCGCTACACGTATGGTCGCACCTTTTCTTAAGAAAGGGGACCTTTTCGTCATTGAATCGACTTCACCTGTCGGGACCACCGAAAAGATGGCAAATCTGCTCTACGCTTTGCGTCCGGAACTGGAAGGAAAAATATATATCGCTTATTGTCCGGAGCGCGTTTTACCAGGCAATGTCATCTACGAACTGATGCAGAACGACCGGGTCATCGGAGGAATCAACTCCGAATCAACTGAAAAGGCGATACAATTCTATCGCCACTTCGTCAGAGGGACACTCCACCGGACAAACGCTCGGACAGCGGAGATGTGCAAACTGACGGAAAATTCGTCACGTGACGTCCAAATAGCTTTTGCCAACGAACTGTCGCTGATCTGCGACAAGGCAGGTATCAACGTTTGGGAACTGATCGAACTCGCCAACAAACATCCGCGTGTCAACATTCTGCAACCAGGTTCGGGCGTGGGAGGACATTGCATCGCCGTAGATCCTTATTTCCTGACATCCGAATTTCCCTACGAGTCGCAACTTATCTCGAAAGCACGCGAAATCAATAATTACAAAGCATTCTGGTGCGCCGAAAAAATCGAAAACGCCATCCTCCGCTTCTTCCTTGAGCATCATCGTAAACCAGTAGTAGCTCTGATGGGCCTTTCTTTTAAGCCTGATATCGACGACTTGCGCGAATCACCAGCCAAATACATCACCTCGAAAGTTCTCCAACGTTCAGCCGATACCGACATCCTAATCGTCGAACCCAACGTTCACGAACATCCAGTCTTCAAACTGACCGACTACAAATCCGCCTACACCCGCGCCGACATCGTCGCCTTCCTCGTCTCCCACAAAGAATTCAAAACATTACCTCACAACGAAGAAAAAGTGATATTGGATTTTTGCGGGGTGTTTAAGAAATTATAGAATAAAAAGTATGTCTCACAATACGAACAAACGGATAGCTCAAAATACATTATTCTTATATTTCAGGACACTAGTCATCCTATTAGTATCACTTTACACATCCAGAGTCGTTTTAAATGTTTTGGGAATTGATGATTATGGCATATACAACGTAGTAGGTGGCATTGTATTAATGTTCCAGTTTCTAAATGTGGGAATGATTGATGTTTCTCAACGGTTTCTCACCTACGAATTAGGGAAAAATGATGGACAACAACTGCAAAAAGTTTTTTCCACATCTCTTATCATTCACCTGATTATTATTTTTTTCCTACTTATATTAGCAGAAACAGTAGGTCTATGGTTTCTCAATCATAAAATGAATATACCAACTTCAAGAATAATTGCTGCAAATTGGGTGTTCCAATTCTCAATCCTGACATTCATTATTAAAATATTCAGCGTTCCCTATAATGCCAGTATAGTAGCCCATGAACATATGAAAGTATATGCCTATGTAAGTATACTTGAAGTTATATTACAATTAGCGATTGTTTTTTTGTTGAAGGGCTCAGCGTCAGATAAACTAATTTTATATGCAATCTTAATGTCTTTCGTCACTTTATTGATAAGCATCATGTATACTTTATATTGCAAAAAGTATTTTAAAGAATGTAAGTTTCGAAATGACATAGATAAACAATTACTACATAAAATGTTAAGCTTTGCCGGATGGAGCTTTTTAGGTAACATCGGATATTCACTCAAAATGCAAGGAATAAATATACTAATCAATCTATTTTTCGGACCTGCAGTAAACGCAGCACGTGGTGTAGCCTATCAAGTAAATGCCGGAATTTATAATTTTGTATCAAACTTCCAAATTGCAATGAAACCGCAAATAACTAAACGATATGCAATGGGAGATACAAATTCAATGATGGTATTAGTACATAATAGTTCCCGTTATTCATTTTTCCTCTTACTGTATTTAACATTACCTGTACTTATCAAAACTCCTTATATATTAAATCTTTGGCTAGGTATTGTACCAGAATATACTGTCATGTTTTTACGATTGGTATTGATTGTAACTTTAATAAACAGTATAACTGGACCTGTAGCCACTGCTATACAAGCAAAAGGAAAAATAAAACTATTTCAAACCATAATTTTAGTGATTACATTGCTGGATATACCAATATCCTATATTGTATTAAAATCCGGATATCCACCTTATACAGTCATGTATATATCTATCCTGACAGAACTCATTGCTTTAATAGCACGAATATGGATACTTAATGCATTAATACCTATGCATATTTCCAACTTCATCATAGAAGTGATTGGTCGAAGTCTCTTAGTCTTCATACTTGCAGCTATTATTCCGACAGGGCTGTCCCAATATATTCCTGACACATTCACCGGATTTATACTTATATGTATTATTACTGTAAGTTCAACCACCATCGTACTATTGACAGTCGGACTAAAGACGGCTGAGCGTTCTCTTATTTACAAAAAAGCAATTCGTACCATTCAAACTACAAAATCATAACAATGTGTTCAAAGGCCTTATTTTTACGTAAAAAGTCGACAGGACTTAACAGTATAGAAGAACTGGCATATTCGCTTGTATCCCGAATATCAGGATTAAAAGTTATTACTTTGCCTGAACACGGAAATACCTGGAAAGGAATCATTCGAAATATTAGGTTCGCTCAAAAACACCAAGGAGATATCAATCACATTTTTTCACCTGAGATAGCTTATATCTCTCTATTTTTAAAAGGTAATGTAATTCTCACTTGGCATGATACAGGAACTCTATTACAATCATCATCTTTCCTAAAGCGATTTATTAGAAAATGGTTCTGGCTCATTCTGCCTAATCATTTTGCCAAACATATCACCTGTATTTCCCAATATACAGCGAATGAAATCAAACAGATAACTCCAAGAGTAAAAAATAAAATCAGCATTGTCTATAATCCCTATAATGAAGTTATTCATTTTCACCCAAAAGAATTCCGAAAAGAAAATCCTCATATCCTCCATATTGGAACAGGCATGCGCAAAAATCTGCTACGCACAATAAAAGCATTACGCAATATACCCTGTACA
>ERZ838118.5017-NODE-5017-length-10832-cov-10.270762_pt1 | contig 10832 bp, 7 predicted proteins | sample MGYA00519863_ERZ838118 | MGnify/ENA primary metagenome ERZ838118 (study PRJEB31850, sample SAMEA3708827) | human gut metagenome | biome: human gut; feature: human-associated habitat; material: faeces | place: China | collected 2014 ...
CTGCCGCACCTCGCTCGCCGTATCGGCACTTAGAATTATGCGGTATTGCCATAGGAAAATGTGGTTAGAGCTTGTGATTAAATTTGCAAGGCAGCAATCATAAAGCAGTAAAAGCATGCAGGATGCGAAAAATCAATCCCCTGGCGCATAACGCTTATTTCAGCGTTCCATCCAGTACCTGCTGGTAATACCATGGCTTGGGTGCGCGGAACACCTTGCCAGCCAAAGCGGTAAACTGTGGGTCGCTGATCTTTTTGGGGAACGCCAGCTCCCAGGCGCACAGAGCCTGATATTTCAGCTTCAGCTCCCGGTTGGCGGCATTGTTGCCATACTTGGAATCGCCCAAAATCGGGCAGCCAATGCTGGCCAGATGAGCGCGGATCTGGTGGGTGCGGCCCGTTACCAGCTCCACCCGTAATAGCGCCAAACGTCCGCTGACGGCAATGGTATCATATGCGGTAATGATCTCTTTTGCACCGGATTTCGGCTCGTCCAGAATGCGCACAATGCCATGCACAGAATCTTTCGTTAAAAAGCTGTGCAGCGTGGCAGCGGGTGGTACCGGACGGCCAAAGGTTACGCACAGGTAAGTTTTGCGAATCAACCGCTCTTTGATGGCGTTTACCAAAAATTCTTCCGCCGCCGCGGTCTTTGCCAGCAGCACAAGACCGCTGGTGCCGGTGTCCAGCCGGTGGCACAGGCGCGGCTCATGGGCAGCGTCCCACCGCTTTTCCTCATACAGGCGGCGCAGTACGCGGTTCAGCAGGGTGTCAGATTCGTCGCCATCCACCGGGATACCCGCGGGCTTGTTGGCCACGATCAAATCATCGTTTTCATAAATAAATTCCGCCGGGGCGCGTGCCTGCAAAAACTCCGGCCCCTCCTGGGAGGTCAGTCCAAGCTGGTCGTCCAGCAGGTAAACGCGGATCACATCGCCGTTCTGCACACGGGTGGCAAGGGGCTGCTTTTTGCCGTTCAGCTTAATTTTGTTTTCCCGCAGCGCCTTGTTCAGCCGCCCCAGCCCCAGGGCAGGGAACTGCTCCATCAGGTATTTGTCCAGCCGCACGGGCAAAAGGCTTTTTACATGTAGTTCCTGCATTATTTACTCTCCAATTCTTTATCCCACAAAACGGTCGCGTCCGGGATATCCAGTGTCACCATCAGCCAGCCTGCATCGTGGTCGTCAATCGTTTTAATTGTGTATTCTTTCCCATCGGCGCACAGCACACTGGCATGTTCCAGCTTGCGGCGCACAAAGGGGGAATCTGCAAAGCATACTGTCTGTTTCGTTTCGTCCAGCACACCGCGGTTCCACAGGGCGTCAGTGTAATCCGCAAGGCGCAGGGGATAATTTTCGTCATAGGGGGTGCACAGCGCATCAAAGTTCTGCCCCTGCAGCCCCGGCGCAATCACATACCAGCTGCATGTGCCGTCCGTACTCGTTACCCTGCCGCACCAGGCATTGTCCTTCACCGGTTCCACGGCTGACAAAAAGGCACCTTCCTCTGCAAACAGGTACAACGTATCCTCCCGCACGGTTCCGGCAGCAAGCTCCGTCAGCAGCGTTTCCCGTTGGGCGGCCAGTGCCGTTTCATCATAGCGGGCGGCAAACGGGTCGTTGGTCGTCATGCCGTTGTCCGCGGCAAACAGGGCTAGATGCAACGCGTCATCTTGAATTTCATCCATTGAGACAACCGCCGTATACTGCTGCGCTGCCTGCCAGAAATCGCTCTCCATCTCGGTGGGGAACGCATCGGTCTGCATGGCCTGCAGCATTGCCGCACTGCGCTGCACCATGCCGGGGCTTACATCCCAAACCTGTACCACAGCCAGCAGGGCAGCACCCGCCAGCAGCCAGCGGCCTTTCAGCCGGGCAAGGCCCACAAGGGTTAGCAACATCAGCAGGTAATAGATTGGCCAGAACAGCCGCCCACTGGAACGGAAGATGGAAAAAAGTTTGATCAGCGAAGCGGGCAGCGGCAGCGTGGCAAGCGTTGCGCCGTTTGCGGTAATCACATTGCTGATGGCAAACACCGTTAAAACCGTGCAGCAGCAGGCCAATGCCCAGTGGCGGCACAGCATGCCGCCCAGTTGCCGCCGCAGCAAAACCACCGCAATAGGCAGGGCAATCAGCACGCCCAGCCCCAGGTAGGCAAAGGCATCATAATTGCCGTAAACCTGGTTCTGTGCGGGCAGCACCCGGCTGTACAGCACGCCGTTTACCCCCACGGGGTTCCACAGTGCATTCAGGTTCATGCAGAAATAGCCGTACAATGCCTGCCCGCCGCTGGAAGCACTGCCGTACAGCAGCCCCAGTGCCCAGCCCAGCAGTGCCGTGCCGCTAAAGTTGGCAGCAAGGTACAGGCCGGGCCCCGCAAGCTGGTGGTTGTGCAGTGCATATTCCAGCAGCAGCGCCAGCGTGATGGCATAGGTCATCGGCAGAAAGTAGGGGTGGATGCCTACCGCCAGCACGTTCAGCGCAAACAGCCCGCGGGAGGCATACTGCCCTTTGCGCCGTGCAGCAAAATAAAAATAGAGTGCAGCCAGCACAAAAAACTGTGCCCCCAGCGAGGTATGCCGGAACACACGCTCAAACAAAACCGGACTGGTAACAAACAGCAGGTCCGCCGCAAGCGGTGCCGCGCACCCCGGCAGGAACAGCCCTGCCAGCAGCGCGCCAAACCCGCCCTGCAACGCAAAGCAGACCAGCGTGAACCACCCCATATACTGGAACGTTCCGCCCACAAGGTTGGCAACCGGCTTTAACAGGGCAGCCACCAGCGGGATAGAGTCGGTATAAGCAACGCTCAGCCCATCCGGGTAGTTGATGCCGCGGGCAATGCAAAGCGGCCAGCCAGCGGAGCTTTGGCGGTAAAACAGCCACCCGGCATAATGCTGCTGGATGTCCTTTTCAATATACCCGCCGCGGCAAAAGGCATCGTTGGTTACATCCAGTGTGCTGACCCCGAACACCAGCACAAACACCAGTACCCCCAGCAGGGCACCACCGAGGAACAACCGCCCATTGCGGGTAAGTTTTGGTAAAGTTGAATTTTTTGCCAGTAGTAACACATCCTTTGGGGCAAAGAAATAAAATTTGAAAGCTGATATAAGTAAAGGCAATACCGCTTAAGCCGTCAGGCGGGAATTGTGCGGTGTTGCCCTAAATATCAAACAATAAAACAACTTTATTATAATATACACGCAGTAAAATATCAACGTAAACCATGCCATATCTGCCCCATGCCGGGCATGGCAGCAACCCACCGTGGGCGAAAAACACCTTGCATCCCGCCGCAACAGTGGATATAATGTAAAATTATACAAAATAATAAAGTTTCATGCCGTTGCGGCGGCCGGAAAAGGGGTACAGGAAAAATGAATTTTGTTTTTATTTCACCGCATTTCCCGGAAAATTACTGGAATTTTTGTGACCGCCTGCGTGCCAATGGCGTAAATGTGCTTGGCATTGGCGATGCCCCTTACGAAACGCTGCCCGCCCTGCTCAAAAGCGCACTGACCGAGTATTACCGTGTGGACAACGTGGAAAACTATGATGAAATGCTGCGCGCCATGGGCTTTTTCACTTTCAAGTATGGCAAGATCGACTGGGTAGAAAGCAACAATGAATATTGGCTGGAACAGGATGCCCGCCTGCGGACAGATTTTAATATCACCACCGGCATTAAATCCGCTGAAATCGAAAAGTTCAAGCGCAAATCCGTGATGAAAACCTACTACCAGAAAGCCGGTATCCCCACCGCCCGCTGGTGTGTGACGGCAGATGTAACGGAGGCCCAGGCTTTCGCCAAAACTGTCGGCTGGCCCGTCATTGCCAAGCCGGATAACGGCGTGGGGGCAAACGGCACCCATAAGTTCAAGAATAAAACCGAGTTGAACAAATTTTTCCAGCAGGAGGGCCCCAATGCGGCCAACTATATCCTGGAAGAATTTGTGGATGGTGAGATCGTGACCTTTGACGGCGTGGCCGATGCCAATGCCGAGCCGATCTATGCCGCCAGCCATGTTACGCCGGACAGCATCATGGAGATTGCCCATGGCAAAAAGCCGATGTGGTACTATGTTGCACCGGAAATCAGCCCCGAACTGCGCAAAATGGGCGAAGCAGCCCTGAAAGCCTTTGGGGCCAAAAGCCGCTTTTTCCACCTGGAATTTTTCCGCCTGAAAACCGCCAAGCCCAGCCTGGGCAATGCGGGGGATATCCTGGGGCTGGAAGTCAACATGCGCCCGGCCGGCGGCTATACGGTGGATATGCTCAACTATGCCGGCGGGCTGGACCTGTACCAGATTTGGGCCGATATGGTGGCATTCGGCGCTGCGCACCATCCGCTGGCGCGTTACCACCGCTACTGCTGCTGTGCGGGCCGCCACGATGAACTGCGCTACCGCATGCCGCATGAGGAGCTGCTGAAAAAGTACCGCTCCTGCCTGAACGCGGCTCTGCGCCTGCCGGAAGTTCTGGCCCGCGAAATGGGGGACCAGCTGTACATTGCCAGCTTTGAGGACGAAGCCGCTATGCAGGCATTCCGCCGCGATGCCCTGGCCCGCCCGCGCGAATAACAGCAGGCAAAAATGGAGCGGACAAATCGGACAAAATCGAACATCTTGTGAATTTTATCCGCACAAATTGTAACATCTTGTAGTAAGCACTTGCTATTTACAGCCAAACCAGATACAATATATTCTGTATTTTTGGAGCCAGAAATAAGAGCCGCTGCCCCCGTGAAGGGCAAAGCGGTTCCTATTGGGCAGAAGGAGCACCGCGGTGGAACAGGTATTTTTCATCAACCCCGTTGCAGGAAAACGGGATGCAAGCGCAGAGCTTGTGCCCCGGATCCAGGCGGCGGCCCGCCAGCTCCAGCTGCCCCAGCCTCAAATTGTTGTCACACAGTATGCCGGTCAGGCCCGCGAAGCAGCCCGCCAGTATGCGGCATCCGGTACCCCGGCGGCGCTGTATGCCTGCGGTGGAGATGGCACGCTGAACGAGCTGGTTCAGGGCGCGGCAGGCAGCGCGAATGTAGCGGTCGGCTGTGTGCCCTGCGGCAGCGGGAACGACTATGTGCGCAACTTCGGCGCGGCGGGCCAAGCGCCTTTTTTAGATTTTGCCGCCCAGCTGCAGGCACAGCCCTACCGGGTGGACCTGCTGCAAACATCCCTTGGTATCGGAATCGATATCTGTGCCGCCGGGCTGGACGCTCAGGTGGCATATGGCATCCCAAAATTCCGGCGGCTGCCGGGATGCGGGGGAACAGCAGCCTATACGCTCTCGATTCTACAGGCTATGCTCAGCCGCTTCGGCCACAAGCTGTGCGTTGCGATCGACGGCAAAGAGTATACCGGTACTTATATGATGGCGGCCATCTGTAATGGCGGCTATTACGGCGGCGGTTATCAGGCTGCGCCCTATGCAGCCATGGATGACGGCCTGCTCGATATTGTGCTGGTCAAACCCATCTCCCGCATTCAGGTTGCGGGAATTTTGGCCAAATACAAAGCCGGGCGGCACATGCAGGATGCCGATACCATCGTGCCGGAGTTCCGCAGCTTTATGACCTTTTACCGTGCCCGCAGCGTGGAAATGCAGGTGCTGGACAACCGCCCCATCATTGCCACAATTGATGGCGAGTGTGCCCCGGTGATGGAGTTGAAAGCGGAAGTTCTGCCATCTGCGTTGAATGTGCTGCTGCCGCGGCCTGCCTGCGGCAGCGCGGTCATCCGTGGGCTGTACGAATGCCCGATGCAGGCAAAAGCAAAATAAAACCATGGCAAACGCGCCAGAACAAAGCGCTGATTGCCGTACTTGAAATAAAATCCGCGGCCAGCTGGCCCGGGGAGGGAAAGATATGTCAGAAGCAAAAGTAAGGATCCGTGTGGCCCATAACGCCATGCACCTGCCGGTGGTTGCATTGCGCGGGCTGGTGGTGTTCCCCAATAATGTGGTCCACTTTGAGGTGGGCCGCCAGAAGTCCATTGCCGCCATCGAGGCCGCCATGCACGCCAACAGCAATATTTTCCTGATTGCGCAAAAGGATATGGAGACAGAGGAGCCCACGGCCCAGGATCTGTATGCCTATGGCGTCATTTCGGAAATTAAGCAGGTGCTGCGTGTATCCGAAGATCTGGTCAAGGTACTGGTAGAGGGAAAATCCCGTGCCAAATTGCTGGACTTGGATGCCAGTGGCAAATACCTGCAGGCTGATGTCCGCCCCGCTCTCGTGCGCGGTGTGGCACCAGATAAGCGCACCCAGACTGAGGCGTTGGTTCGCAGCCTGAAAGAGTGCTTTGAGGAGTATCTCTCCTACAGCCCGCAGATCTCCAAGGATGTGGTGTATAACATCGTCTCCTCGGATAATCCGCTCTACCTGAGCGAATATATGCCGGCCAACCTGCTGCTGAAATATGAGGACAAGCAGACCATTCTACAGGAAAATTCCATTCCCAGCCGGTTGGAAAAGCTCCTGCTTGTGATGCGCCAGGAATGTGAAGTGCTGGCCATTGAGAAAGAACTGGACGATAAAGTGAACGTCCAGATGGATAAAAACCAGCGCGATTACTACCTGCGGGAACAGATGCACATCATCAGCGAAGAACTGGGCGATGCCGAGGATACCCGTGCCGAAGCGGAAAAGTATGCCCAGAAGATTCAGGACCTGCACCTGGATGCCGCCAGCGAGGAAAAGCTGCTGAAAGAATGCGAGCGCCTTGGCAAAATGGCCGGCAATCAGGCCGAAATCAGCGTGATTCGCAGCTATCTGGATACCGTCATCGGCCTGCCCTGGCACACCTTTACCAAGGATGATCTGAACCAGGCCCACGCCCGCAAGGTGCTGGACCATGACCACTATGGTCTGGAAAAGGTCAAGGAGCGCATTCTGGAAATTCTGGCCGTCCGCCAGCTCAACACCGAAGTCAAGGGTCAAATCATCTGCCTGGTCGGCCCTCCGGGAGTCGGCAAAACCTCCATTGCGCGCTCCGTTGCCGCCTGCATGGACCGCAACTTTGCCCGCATGAGCCTTGGCGGCGTGCATGACGAAGCCGAGATCCGCGGTCACCGCCGTACATACATCGGCGCAATGCCCGGCCGCATCATCAGCGCCATCAATACCGCCAAGTCCTCCAACCCGGTCATCCTACTGGATGAGATCGACAAGCTGGCAGGGGACTACCGCGGCGATCCTTCCAGCGCCCTGCTGGAAGTGCTGGACCCTGAACAGAACAAGACTTTTAAGGATAACTATCTTGACATTCCGTTTGACCTCAGCAACGTGCTGTTCATCACCACCGCCAACGATGCTTCCCACATTCCCGGCCCGCTGTATGACCGTATGGATGTGATTGAGCTGCCCAGCTATACCCGCGTGGAAAAGTTCAACATCGCCCGCCGCCATCTGCTGCCCAAACAGCTCAAAAATAACGGCCTGGAATCCCGCGTTACCATGGCCCCGGCGGCGCTGTATGAGATCATTGATGGCTACACCCGCGAAGCCGGCGTGCGTACTCTGGAGCGCACCATCACCGCCGTGCTGCGCAAGTGCGCTCAAAAGATCGCCGCAGGGGAGAAAGATAAGATCAATGTTACCCCTGCCATGGTCAAAGCAATGCTCGGTCCCGAAAAGGTCAAGCCGACCTTTATTTCCCGCACCGATGCTGTTGGCATTGCCAACGGCCTGGCCTGGACCAGCGTGGGCGGAGAGATGCTTCCCATCGAAGTTTCCATCATCCCCAACGGATCCGGCAAGGTGGAGATCACCGGCAGCCTGGGTGATGTAATGAAAGAGAGCGCTCACCTGGCATTGACCTATGCCCGCGTACATGCCGAAACCTACCACATTGCGCCGGATAAGTTCAAGAACACCGATATCCATATCCATGCCCCCGAAGGCGCTGTACCCAAGGACGGCCCCTCCGCCGGTGTCACCCTGACCACCGCGCTGATTTCTGCGCTGTCCGAGATTCCGGTTCGCCACGACCTTGCCATGACGGGCGAAATCACCCTGCACGGCAATGTTCTGCCCATCGGCGGCCTGAAAGAAAAGAGCATGGCAGCCTTCCGCGAGGGCATTTCCACCGTGCTCATCCCCGAAGCCAACAAGCCCGACCTGTACGAGGTGGATGAGGAGGTCAAAAAGGCCGTCAAGTTCATCCCCGTCAGTGACCTTTCTCAGGTGCTCAAACATGCACTCATCCTGCCCGCAGCATCCGCTGCCCACAAACGCACCATGCCGCAGGCTACCCAGCTGATCGCAACCGAGCAGAGCACCGCCAAGGAACCTGCTGCCGTGATGTGACCAACGCGGAAAAGCCGGAAAAGGGAGTTGTATTTATGAATTATAATCGCAGTGAATTTCAGGCATCCTATGGCCTTTCCAGCCAGCTGCCGGAAAGCGACCGCCCGGAATTTGTCTTTTCCGGCCGTTCCAACGTGGGCAAATCCAGCCTGATCAACAGGCTGTGCAACCGCAAAAATCTGGCGCGCGTCAGCGCAACGCCGGGCAAAACGGCAACCATCAACTTTTACCGTGTGGATACCGCCTATTTTGTGGACCTGCCCGGCTATGGTTACGCCAAGGTGTCCAATGCGGACCGTGAGCGCTGGGACGAGCTGATCAACAGCTATTTTGAAGCGGACCGCGCGCTGAATGTGCTGGTGCAGCTGCTGGACAGCCGCCATGCCCCCAGCGCGGACGATGTGCAGATGATGGAATACCTGCACTTCCACCGGATTCCCTTTGTTGTGGCGCTGACCAAGGCGGATAAGCTCAAAAAATCTGAGATGACCGCCCAGCTGGAAGAGTTTCGCATCACCTGCGCCCCCTATGGCTGCAAGCAGGTGTTTTTGACCAGCGCCGAAAAGGGGACCGGGGTCGAAGAACTGCGCCAGTATCTGGATGCCTGCCTGGCACCGGAGGCCTAAACCATGGCGTATCAGGAATTTGCCTATTTTTATGACGAGTTCAACGGCGCAGCCGATTATGATGCGCTGTTCGCCTATGTGACCGGGGAGCTGAAAGCCCACGGCATCCAGGATGGCATTGTGGCAGATTTCGGCTGCGGCACCGGCGAGCTGACCCTGATGCTGGCCCAGGCTGGGTACGATATGATCGGCATTGACGTTTCGGAAGAGATGCTCAGCGTCCTGCGGGACAAAGCCGATGCCCTTGGCCTGCCGCTGACCAACCCCATGCTGCTGTGCCAGGACCTTTTGCAGCTGGACCTGTACGGGACCATCCGCGCCGCGGTTTCCACTTTCGATACCTATAACCACATCGGTCCGCTGGAAAACTTTGAAAAGGCCATCGCAAAAGCCGCGTTTTTTATGGAAAAAGACGGCGTTTTTGTGTTTGACCTGAACACACCCTATAAGCATGAAAAAGTGCTTTCCGGCCAGACTTTTGATTTTGATGAGGATGACGCCGCCTGCCGCTGGAGCAACCGCTATGACCCACAGACAGGTCGCGTGGACCTCAGCATTGATATCCACTATAAAGATACCGGGGAAGACTTCCATGAATCTTTCTCGGAATACAGCTACCCGCTTGATACCGTCAAAGCGCTGCTAACCAGATACGGCTTTGACCCGGTCAAAATTGCCGATGGCGAAAGCTTTGGCCCTGTCCGGCCGGACAGCCAGCGCTGGATCATCACGGCAGTCAAGCAGTATACACAGGAAGCAGACGGCACCCCGGCCTAACCGCCGCACCCCTGCTTCGGGAGGTCATTGATTCTATGTGTGAAACAAAAAATGAAAACAGCAGCAACCTGCTGCGCGGCATTTCGGAAAACGGCGGCATCCTGTTCTATGGCATTGATTCCACCGCCATTGTGCGCCGAATGGAGCAGCTGCACAAAACCAGCGCCGTTACCACCGCAGCCCTGGGCCGCCTGCTGACCGGTGTTGCCATGATGGGCCAGATGCTCAAATCAGATTCTGATTCTGTCACCGTACAGATCAAGGGCGGCGGCCCGGCGGGCCGTATTCTGGCCGTCTCCAACGGCGCGGGCGATGTAAAAGGCTATGTCGAAAACTCCATCGTGGAGCTGCCCCCGCGCGCGGACGGCCACCTGAACGTCGGCGCTGCCGTGGGTAAGGATGGCACGCTGGATGTGATCCGCGACCTTGGTATGCGGGAACCCTATATCGGCCAGGTGCCGCTGGTTTCCGGTGAGATTGCCGAGGATATCACCAACTATTTTGCCATCAGTGAGCAGACACCAACGGTCTGCGCGCTGGGCGTTCTGGTCAACCCGGATCTGACGGTGCAGTGCGCGGGCGGTTTTATCGTGCAGCTCATGCCCGGCGCAACCGAGGATGAGATCACCCGCCTGGAAAAGAATATCGGCGCAATGCCCGGCGTTACCACCCTGCTGCAACAGGGGAAAAGTATTCCCGATATCCTGAATATGGCGCTGGACGGCTTTAACCCCGAACTGCTGGATTCCACCCGCATTGACTATTGCTGTGATTGCAGCCTGGACCGCGTGGAGCGCACCATCCGCAGCCTTGGCAAAAAAGAGGTGGAAAAACTGCGCGATGAAGACCCCATTGCCGAGGTCAACTGCCAGTTTTGCGGCAAACAGTACAAAGTAGACCTGAATGACCTGCTGAAAAACTGGCCGGACACCGTAGAAAAGCAGTAAACGTATGACTTTTTAAAAAAAAGGCGAAAAAAGCTTGACTTTTTACATCGAATGCCATATAATAGCATTCGTCGCCCGGAGAGAGCGCGACAAAACCAAACTCTCCGCCATGCGGCCGTAGCTCATCTGGTAGAGCGCCACCTTGCCAAGGTGGAGGTAGCGAGTTCGAGCCT
>ERZ838118.5019-NODE-5019-length-10824-cov-2.347200_pt1 | contig 10824 bp, 13 predicted proteins | sample MGYA00519863_ERZ838118 | MGnify/ENA primary metagenome ERZ838118 (study PRJEB31850, sample SAMEA3708827) | human gut metagenome | biome: human gut; feature: human-associated habitat; material: faeces | place: China | collected 2014 ...
CGCTTAATACATCAAAATCCGTCAGTAATGACAAATAATCTTCACGAATTTTCCAAAGTTCATTTCCTGCCTTCATGTGTGCCGAAATCTCTGATGCAATATCTTTGTCTTTTAGGTAACCGTTTAGAACCAAGAGAATTGTAGAACACAGCCCACTAATCCAAATAAGGAATTGCTGGTTTGTGATAACCGTGCCAAGAAAGCCACCTGTCGATATGGCGGATAGAATTAGCTGACACCATTTCATCCTGGCATTTCTTTTTTGGAGACGATCAGCAATTTTAAAGTGACAGGTATAGGTGTACACAATCTTTCCATATTCTTCTTGTATCTGAGAGTGAAGTTTTGATTTATAGTCTGGATAGTTTGTAGACATATTTTCCTCCTTTATAGATTGTCAGATATTAAGTAATCGTGAAAATTGTTATATCTTCTTGGCGTTGGGCATATTCGATTGTGTTTTTTGTACCGCCTGGTTCTCCATTGTAAACAGCTATCACACGAGCAGATCGATTTACCATCCACTCGTTTCGGCGTTGGAAGCAATCTTGGCTATAGCCAGGGCAGATGTATTTTACCAGATCGGCATATTGGAGAATAAAATTGTATTCCTGCTGCCAGCGGGCTTGCCACCTGCTTTCAAAGCCCTTATATGGTACTGCGGCTACCAGATGGATAGCTGGATTCTTAGCACGTTCCCTTAGTACGATTTGTGCCGCCCAGATATCAACACCTCGTGCCATCCCAGAAATAAAGGTAACGAAACCATCAGCAATAGCTTGCTGAATTGCTACTTCCAGATCATGCTTTACTTGTTCCTCTGGTTTATGTAACTTTTCTGGTCGATGGCCGGTGAAACAGCAACGGTGCAGGCGGAGTTCAGTTTCCTTGGACATGAAATCACCTCATTATAGTCGGCTCTGTGTTAAGTCACGAGCTTCGCTGATGGAATCACAAGTAAGGAGCGTGTCCAGCATCGCCCATACCCGACCGTTCCTATAGATTTGCCCTGTCTTTACAGTTTTGCCCGGAACGATAGCCGGTCCCAGATGATAGATGTAGCAATCATTACCCCATACCTCATCCGGCATTTCTGGAATTTCATCGTGCATATTCCGAGTCACGGTATAGCTTTCGATGTGGTGAATGGACTGGAGCTGTCCATAGTAGCGGAACGCTATGTAGTTTGGTGGCTCTTTCGGCCAGCCGTTTCCACCCACAGGGCAGAAATACTTATTATGATTTTTTACGATGTCAATCCATGTGATGTCACAGCCGTCCGGTTTTGTGGTTCCCAGCGCAACGACATATACCATATTGGAATCTTTCTTCTGCATGGTCATTACCTCCTTCAAGTAGTCACAGAACTCCGCAAGGAGATGCTTCTGTGCGGGGTTCGATGTTATCCTGACATCGCCAGCCATTTCATATACTTCCCTGTAGGAAAGATGTGAAACGGGTATACCGTTGGGAGCAACGGTGAACGGCAGATAGGACGCCGCATAGGTCTGTGTGCATTCGGACAAGGTTACGATCTGTTTGAGAGTTGCCTTGGACGATGCGAGTCTGACAGAATACTTCGTAAGCTGGTCTGCACCTGGCAAAATCCAGCCACGCTTTGCTTCAAAGATAATGTGGAAGCTCTGTTCGTCTGTAACTTCAATATCTGTGATACCAGTAGCGGCATCGTATTTCTGATTCATAACCATCACTGTATCAGTGTCGGGAACCAGTCCGCAGATATGTTGTACCACGGCTTTCAGGAACACTGGGCATTGGGCTAATGCCCAGGACATACTAAGAGTGATGTCGTTTTCTTTATCACCGAGAAGCTGAAAAATACTATGTATCTCTCGGCCATACGATTCAAGTGTTGCCATTGACACCTCCTATTCCCCAGAAGAGAGTAGCGTTATCATTTTCTTAACGATAGGCTTAACCTGTCCGGCACGGTAGCGGCTTTCAAAGGAGCCGTTGCTAAAATGATCTTCTCGCAGGAGCATTGTAAGCAGAACGCAGCACAGTTCATAATCTGCATCTTTCAATCGTGCCAGCTCCATATCGCAATCAATTGGCTCGGTGATAAGGTAATCACCATAGTTATATTTCATATCGCCAGTGTTCTCCAAAGTTTCATAGCAGCTGGTTACCGAAAGGGTATCAGCGTCAATGAGATTCTGGAGGAGCTGGCGTTTTTCTTTATTTTCCATGTGTTTCCTCCGCAAGTAGTTTAAGGGCTATGTCCATATAGCTCTGATAGATTTCTGGTTCCGATTTGCCATCGACCGATGACATGAACTGCTCAAAAACACAGTCCCGTACAAGAAGATGATTTCCAGCACCAAGGTAAACATGATTCCAGCCAGGAGCAACACCAGACACATTGCCGAATATGCCGCAGTCGAATGTCTGGAGCGGCGTGAATACCTCTGCCAGCTTGTCCATATCGAAATCACCATAGCAGTAATTGGCGTGAAATACCTGTATGCCATTTATGCCCTTAGTGATGATATTGACAGCTCCGGGTTCTCCCATTGCGCCACCTTCTGCAAGCATAAATAACATGATGTCCTTATAGCGCAGTTTCTTAATGTCTTTCGTGTTCATCTCATAGATTTGCATACAGTACCCCCTTATGCTGTCCGCCGTTCCACGAACCAGCGTCCCAGATTGTTCCCGGTCAGAGAGTAATTGCGTTCAAAGAACAGATAGCTCTGCCGACCTCTGACCCAAATCGTATATCTGTCACCTTGCCCGCCGGCCTTCATAGCAGCCGCCTGCCGGATGTCCGTGACACGGTCAATATCAAACTTTTCTCCGTCCTCCCAGGTCAGGCTGAGAGGAATCAACACGCCCTCGCTGTTAAATTGGGCGATTACATCCACATAAACTTTTATGTTATTCATACTGACTGACCTCCCTTGCCTGCCTGTTAGTAGTCAGTGGTCACATTGGTTTCTACATTTTTTAAGAAGTTACCGTTTGCCATCAGCGGCGGATCGATAACCTTATATCCATTCCTTTTTATGAGCCGAAACTTGAAATCCAGTAGCTCCGGGGGAACCCGAAGTAGTGCGGCGGCTCCGAAGAAGGAAATATCATCATTCAATTTTTCCAGAACATCTTCATCGTCCATAAGAAATTCCGCTGCAAAGATGTTTGCCTCGTATTCCATGAGCGATGTGCTGTCGAACAATTCAAAATCGTGAAATGCTTTGACCCCCACAGCCTTTGCGTGGAGAACGGCATGACCCAGCTCGTGTGTGACGATAATCCGTTGAATCGACTCTGGAAAATCACTATTGATAGTGATGGAGCGTTTACGGCTCTGTGTCAGAAAGAAGCCTTTACAGGCTCCTGGGTAAGTTCCCATCGGCGTATGGAGCAGAATGATGCCCATATCCTCACACAGCTTGAACGGGTCTGTTTCATGGTATTTTTTCTTTAGCTTTTCTACCTCTCGGCAGATATAATCCATGTTCATTCAGATCCCTCTTTTCTGTACCCACTTCTAATTATACAGGATCGTGTGTCCTATAATTTGGATTACTTCTTCCGTCCGTAAGTTTTCTTTGCCTGCTCCTTACATTCCAGATAGGCTTTGGTCACAGCCGTGAAAAATGCGTCTTTGGCTTCCTCGCTCAGTTCGCCACCAGCGAAGAGAGCAGCGTTACGCTCCAGAAGCTCATCCACTTCATTTGCGGCTTTATTGCCGAACTGCTGTCTGGCGGTTTCGATGTAGGTCATTTTTTCGATTCCTTGCTGTGAATCGGTAATTTCATCGTTTGCAAGATAATCATAAGAAACACCCAGTGCCACCGCCAGCTTACGCATAGTGGAAGATCGCGCTCGTGCATCGGTGGATTCGTAGGAAGCAATAGTACGCTTAGATACACCGACTTTGTCAGCAAGCTGCTGTTGGGTCAAATTGCAGAGTTCCCGTGATACTTTAATTTTGTCGGAAAAAGTCATAATAGCCTTCCTTTCATATAAATTTCTCTCCGTAACTTCATCAACTTCACCAGAACTATTGACGCAACTTCATTCTGGTGTTATTATGCGAATGAAGTTTGATGAAGTTATATCTCGATTATATGTGCGTAACTTCACTTTGTCAATAGGGAAAGATGAAGTTTTCAAAGGAAGGTGATGAAGTTGGGTGAAAGAACAATCTTACATAGTGATATGAACTGCTTTTACGCATCGGTGGAGATGATGCTCGACCCCTCCCTGCGTGGAAAGGCAGTAGCGGTGTGCGGCAGTACCGAGAACCGCCACGGCATTGTCCTTGCTAAATCGGAGCTGGCGAAGAAGGCCGGAGTGAAGACCGGGATGGTCAACTGGGAAACAAGACAACGCTGCCCCGACCTCATTATGGTCAAGCCGCAATATGAGCAGTACCTCAAATATTCGGAACTGGCCCGGAACATATATCAGAGATACACAGACCAGGTGGAGCCGTATGGCATGGATGAGTGCTGGTTGGATGTTGGTGGCAGTAGAAGTGTATGCGGCTCTGGCATGGAGATTGCAGAGAGCATCCGCCAGACGGTAAAAGAAGAGCTGGGGCTAACGGTTTCCATCGGTGTTTCTTTTAATAAGATGTTTGCCAAGCTGGGTAGCGACATGAAAAAGCCGGATACGATTACAGAAATTCGTAAGGCTACGTTCAAAGAGAAAATATGGCCGTTGCCCGCTTCAGACCTTCTTTTTGTTGGGAGAGCAACGACCGCCAAGCTGGAACAGTACGGCATCACCACCATAGGTGGCATCGCCAACGCTGATCCGCAGTTTTTGAAACGCCTACTCGGTGTGAACGGTCTTGGACTGTGGAGGTCGGCAACTGGATTGGATGATACCCCGGTCATGCACAAGGATTTTGTTTCTCCAATCAAGTCGGTCGGACACGGGATTACCAGCACAGCAGATTTGGAAAATGAAGATGAGGTTTGGAAAGTGATGCTGGAGTTGTCGCAGGATATTGGTCATCGACTCCGTATCCACAAGCTGAAAGCCAGTGGAGTGCAGATCAGCATCCGTAGCAACGACTTGGGTTTTCGTCAGTACCAGGCTCCTCTCACCTTGGCAACGCAAAGCCCATCGGTTATTGCCCATAAAGCTATTCAGATTTTCCGTGACAACTACCGATGGATAATGCCTGTCCGGGCTGTAACCGTTCGGGCTATCAACCTCCGTCCCAAGAACGAGCCGGAGCAGATTGACCTCTTCACAGATATGCGGCAATTGGAACGGCTGGAACGGCTGGATGACTGCATCGAGGACATACGGCGGCGGTTCGGAAAGCGGGCTGTGTTTCAGGCTTGCCTATTGGGGGATTTGAAGATGCCATTCGATAACCGGGACAAAGTGGTTATGCCTGGTGTGATGGGGCGTTAGCAATCTCTCCTAAGAAAATGTTAGCAATCAATATTATGAATATTGATTGACTACACTGATAGTTTTGCTATAATGTTATCAACTGATTAAAACTATAACGATTGTTTACAACAATGCAACTGTTCGTACTTATAGCGATTGATAACAGGAGGAACATACTATGGATGTTGGTCTGAATGTCGTGTTTGATGGCAAGAAGAATATTGTGATGGAGGGCGATGTCATCAAGGAATATCCGATTGGTGGCATGATATGTGAATATGCCCGTTTGCACCCTACGGAAATCAAAGCATTTATTATGGAAAATCCATATTTTGAGGATACCGACCTAAAGGAAAATGGTGGTCACGCTTTGATGAGTTTCTATCAGGCAATGAAAGAAAAACTGGATGTCGTAACAGCGGTTATGGTTTTGACGGATTTTTCTAACTTCATGGCCGATTTTAATCGTGCCAATGACGATGAACTGAAAGAATTACTAAATTCGTTGAATGATGAAAACACCCAACAAATTAAATCATACATTCTCGAAAACACGGGCTTTGAAGAATATGGCATAAGCACTATCGGTCAAGCCTTGCTAAGTGCTTATGCAGGCTTTGCTAATTGCTATGTGCCATTTAAGCATACTTTCAATATGCTTGCTTCCGGGGCCGATTATGAAGAAAATCAAGTAATGGCGTTCTGGAATCTGTATGCAGACAACATAAATTTCCAACACATAGACTTTCACATTATGTTTTTTGATAATGCTTTTCACTCTGTATACACAATCAAATCGGCCATGTCGCTGATTCTTTTTGAAGCCGCACACGCTATGGATGCAAAAACCAAATTTGTGAAATGCAAAAACTGTGGGAACTACTTCGTGCCAGTAGGTAGGTCGGATTCCATTTACTGTGGTTATCCTGCACCCCAGGATAAAACCAAAGAGTGCCGTGATGTCGGAGCCAATGCGACCAGAGCCAGAAAAATGAAAAATGATGTTCTAACACAGGAATATCGCAGGCTGTATATGCGCCTTAAGATGGCAATCAAGCGCCATCCAGATGATATGCAGTTACAAGAACTTTTTTCTGAACTTACGAATGGAATGAAGGAGAAAAGAAGCCAATTGCAGAAGAATCTGATTTCCACAGATGGGATACTGGAATGGCTGTCTGCCTTTGATAACAAAGCGTAAAAAGTCGAGGAACGGAATTGCAAGATTTTCGTTCCTCGCTTTACTAACATTTTGGCGATATAATATCCCCATGAAGAGGAGGTAAACACCATGAGCGAAAATAGAACTGATATGAACAGTATTTATAATGAAGTCATTACACACTACGGTTGGGGTGATTACGAGGAGTCCAAAAAACGTCTTCTCCGTAAAAAATATGCATTTTTACAGAAGAATCTGGTGCTGTGCAACCCAGCGGATTTCAAAGTAAAGGGTGCGAACTTCGTTCCCAATAATGATGCTCCCATTATTCGTGAGCTTCTGATTGCGGCAGTAGACGATAGCGAGAAGAATATGATTGTTGATTGGTTCAACGGGAAAGTGGATACTACCGATTCCAACAAGGCCGCCGAACTATTTGATCAGCTTTCCCCGCTCATCATGAAACCCTACAAAACCAGGAAAACAGACAGGGTAACTGTAGATGAGTGGCTTAACACAGTTTCTGCTGCTATCAATTATAGTACCGCCAGAAACACCATCGAATTAAAGCAAAATCTGGAAAAATTCCGAAATACATCACTTCCTTTAGACATGACAATTAGTTTCGGAGATGTGATTGCAACACATGAAGATGGTTCTCGTAGTTATGGCATGAAATCAGAACGAGATCCCATTGATATTAAGGGAAAAACTGTGGAGCAGATTCTGGATTCCGTGGTTACACAGGACGATTATTTCTCAGTCCTTGAACAAATTCTTTTGCTGTTCGATACCCATGCAAAGGCACAAGCCAGAAATCGCATTGAAACCTATGCACTGGCAAACGTAGCCTTTGATGCAGAGAAAGCAGATGATGCTTGTGGAAGAGATTCGATTGCATCCGAATATACAATTTGGTATCAGCGTGTACATGACTTCCTGATAGCCAATCCAGATGTCTGTGAAGACATCGAAAAGCAGACAGGAGCATCTGGACTTGCAGATTTTTTTCAAATGCAAGGAAGATAAATTCCAAATAATCGCAATTAAATTCCAATTACTTGCAATTGTTGCATTGACATAGTTTATCGGAAGTGGTACTATAATTGCAGATAAATGAAATTCACTTGCAATAAAAAGAATGGAGGTGTCATCATGACGGTTGACGAAATTAGAAACTATAAACAGATAAGGACACCAGACTATTCGCTTTTGGCCAGTCTTGTATCTCAGGCCAAAGGTTCAGAAAGGACGATGGCCCAATTTTCCGAGGCAACTGGCATTGGAGCATCAACATTGTCCCGTCTGGTTAACCATAATATAAAGAAGCCTTTGTCACTTGATGTTATCATTAGGATTTATGAAAATCGAGCTGATAAGGAAGATCATTCCCTATTGGATTCTCTTGTTCGTGCGAATGGTTTTTATCCACCAGATTATGCACAGCGTGTTAAAGACCGTGATTCTGTTACATTCAAGAAAAATGTATTGATTAATCGTGAATACCAAATGAAGAACGCTCTTATTGCAGGTGTTGCCGCAGCTGGATGTGGCATTACCGTAGTTGAGAGACCAACTTTACAAGAGGAGAACTTACCCTCAAGCTATACACCGTATATGGGTGATTTTGTCCTTAAGCTATCAGCAGACACGATGCTTAGCCCAACCAGAAACTGGAGCTTTATACTCTTCCCTCAGATAGTAGATGAAACTGATCGGCGTTTTAATGTAAAGCATTATGCGCGAAGAGCATTTGAGTCTTCTAGCCGAATTCTGCTCATTGATGCTTGGAAGCCGGAAATTCTGCAGGGCTACAAAATATCATTTGTATTTGTGGATAAAGATATCTTTGGCGAATTTTGGAATGCTGTGAGTGTGGCTGCTGCAGCTTTGTATGTCCTGCCAAGAGACCTCTGACGCAGGAGATCAAGTCCATGCGTAAAATTCAACTGGCCAAAAAGAAAAAGAAGTAGGAGGGAAGAACAGTGAGCGGACTTTTAAAAGTATCTGCAAATCCTCAGATCCGGTCAAAAGTAACGACCAGCAGCATTATGACAGCCGTGGTGATCGCACTGCTGCCGGCTGCCGGTTTCGGAATCTATAACTTTGGCCCCAGAGCACTGGCAGTCATGGCTGTGACCATTGCCAGTACAGTATTGACGGAGTTATTATTCGGCTGGCTCTGGAAGAAAAAAATCACGATTTCCGATATGTCAGCAGTGGTAACGGGACTGCTGCTGGCGCTGAATCTGCCGGTGAGCATTCCGCTGTGGATGGCGGCATTGGGCGGTGTGTTTGCCATCCTTGTGGTAAAATTGTTGTTCGGTGGTCTGGGTCAGAACTTTATGAACCCGGCACTGGCAGCCAGATGCTTTCTGCTGATCTCTTTCCCGTCCCAGATGACGAATTTTGCCTGTGATGCCTATACCGGGGCTACACCGCTGGCAGCACTGAAGGCAGGAGAGAGTGTCAATGTCATGAACATGATCGTAGGTAAGACCGCCGGTACCATCGGCGAGACTTCCGTGATCGCACTGCTGATCGGTGCCTGTTTCCTGATCCTGATCGGTGTGATCGACCTTCGGATCCCCGGTACATATATTGTGACCGTAATCCTGTTTGCGGGAATCTTCGGCGGGCACGGCTTTGATCCTGCCTATCTGTCTGCACAGTTAGCAGGCGGCGGCCTGATCCTGGGTGCCTTTTTCATGGCTACGGATTATGTTACCCGCCCGATCACCATCAAAGGACAGTATGTATATGGTGTTGTACTGGGACTTCTTACCGGAATCTTCCGTATCTTCGGACCGGGAGCAGAGGGAGTGTCCTATGCCATCATTTTAGGTAACCTTCTGGTACCTCTGATCGAAAAATTCACCATGCCGGTGGCTTTTGGCAGAAAGGCAGGTGCGAAACGTGAAAAATAAGAATGATATTCAGGCAATGTTAAAAGAAGCGGGCATTTTGTTCGCAATTACTCTGATTGCTGGACTTTTGCTTGGCTTTGTCTATGAACTGACCAAGGAGCCCATCCGTCAGCAGGAGGAAAAAGCGGTGCAGGAAGCCTGTCAGGCGGTCTTTGCGGATGCGGAGCATTTTGAAGAACTGGATGCTTATACACCTTCTGCGGATACGGCGCAGAAGTTGGCAGATACCGGAATCACTATCGGTACCGTCTATGAAGCGCAGGATGCTTCCGGAACGCAGTTGGGCTATGTGATCCAGACCACATCCTCTGAGGGATACGGCGGAAATATCGTTTTGTATGTGGGAATCCGTCTGGACGGTACCGTAAATGATATTTCTATTTTGAGTATCTCCGAGACACCGGGACTGGGAATGAAAGCAGGCGATGTATTGGTACCGCAGTTCCATCAGAAAAATGTGAAGAGCTTTACGTATACCAAGACCGGTTCCGCTTCTGACAGTGAGATTGATGCCATCAGCGGTGCAACGATCACCACCAAGGCCGTGACCAATGCCGTGAACGGAAGCCTTCTGGCATTTAATGATTATGTACAGGGAGGTGCTGGCAATGAATAAAGCAGGTGAAAGACTTTATAACGGTATCATCAAGGAAAATCCTACATTTGTACTGATGCTGGGAATGTGTCCGACTCTGGCGGTGACCACATCGGCCATGAACGGACTTGGCATGGGCCTGACCACGGCAGTGGTACTTACCATGAGTAACCTGATCATTTCGCTGCTTAGGAAAGTGATCCCCAGCCGGGTGAGAATCCCTGCATTTATCGTGATCATTGCATCCTTCGTAACTGCGGTACAGCTGCTGTTGCAGGCGTATCTGCCGTCACTGAACGATGCTCTGGGTGTGTATATTCCTCTGATCGTTGTAAACTGTATCATTCTGGGAAGAGCAGAGAGCTATGCGTATTCCCATCCGCCCATTCCTTCCCTGTTCGATGGACTTGGCATGGGACTTGGTTTCTCTCTGGCACTGACTTGTATCGGTGCAGTACGTGAGATCCTGGCGGCCGGATCCATCTTCGGATTTCGGATTATGCCGGATTCCTATGTGACGATCAATATTTTCGGACTGGCTCCCGGTGCGTTCTTCGTACTGGCTGCACTGACCGCTTTGCAGAACTATATCAAGAATAAGAGAAAGCTGGCTGGCAAGGATTACGAGAAGATCCAGTCCGGCTGCGGACATGACTGTCTGCACTGTGGCGAGAGCAGCTGCTCGGAGCGGTTTTATGACAATACCAATACCACGGAAGAGGCTGTGAAGGATGCGGCAAAAGCGGCAGCAAAACCTCAGA
>ERZ838118.5026-NODE-5026-length-10813-cov-3.204406_pt1 | contig 10813 bp, 9 predicted proteins | sample MGYA00519863_ERZ838118 | MGnify/ENA primary metagenome ERZ838118 (study PRJEB31850, sample SAMEA3708827) | human gut metagenome | biome: human gut; feature: human-associated habitat; material: faeces | place: China | collected 2014 ...
CGGGAAATTTCCTTGTATTCGCAGTCTTTCAGCTATTTCATTTTCTTCATGTTTTCTTATTGGGACACACCTTAACGGGTTCCAAGTTTTTGTTACTTTTTAGCATAAAAAGTAAGGAGGAAATCCTCTGTTTCGCCGCAAAAGTTCCAAACGGGCGAACCCCTCATGTTTACCAAGCAATATTTTTGCGCTTTTGCGCTCTTTTTTCAGTCGCACCTGCGCCGTTCCTCTCATCAAAAAACCGCCGCACCTTTCGGTGTGGCGGTTCTTTCTCTCGGAAATCCCGATTCCTTATTTATCTCTCAGCTGTGCGCCCAGCTCCTCTGCCAAGCCCTTCAAAATCTTATCCATTGCATCTGCAATATCGGCATCTGCCAGTGTCTTTTCCGCACTGCGGAAGGTGATGGAATATGCCACAGATTTATAGCCTGCTTCAATCTGCGCCCCCTGATATACGTCAAAGAGCTTTGCCTCCTCCAGATATGCGCCGCCGTTTTTCTTGATGATATCCGCAATTTCCTTCACGGTTACATCTTCCTTCACCAGCATCGCAATATCTCTTGTCAGTGCGGGGAATTTCGGCAATGCCTGATAAACCACATCTCTGTTTGCATTCGCAATTACCTTTTCCATATCCAGAACAGCCAGATATGCTCTTGTACCAATGCCGTAGTTTTTCAGCACCGCAGGATGCACTTCACCCAGATAGCCGATGCTTTCGCCGTTTACGATCACAGAAGCCGTTCTGCCGGGGTGCATCCAGGGCAGTGCCTTTTCTGTCACATATTCTGCCACCTTGCTCATGCCAAGAACGTGCATCAGATGCTCCACAATCCCCTTCAAATCATAGAAATCCATATTGCCATACATCCCCATCGTCAGTGTGGGAATTTCGTGCGGCAACTCCGTCAGGGGCAGTGCCTTGGGAATATAAACCTTCGCCACCTCAAACAAGCCTGCGCTTTCGTTTCTTCTGTTGTAGTTTGTTGCCAAGGAAGTGAGGATACCATTGAAGGAAACCGTTCTCATGATGGAGAAATCCTCGCCCAGAGGGTTAGAAATCACGATCGCCTTTCTCAGGTCGCTGTCCGCAGGAATCAGCAGCTTATCGAACACCTTCGGGCTTTCAAAGCTGTATGTCATTGCCTCACACAGACCGTTTGCAATCACAGTATCCTTCACCAGTGCGGTAATGCTCTGCGCATAGGTTCTCTTGCCAACCGTAGGTGTGCCGGAGGCCAGTGTTGCTTCAATCTTATTATAGCCGTAGAAGCGTGCAATTTCCTCTGCCAAGTCTGCCTGCGCCTCCAAATCGGGACGGAAGGTAGGAATCGTTACAATATGGTTGACAGGGTCCACCTTCAGCTCGATTTTTTCAAAAATCTTCTGCATTTCTTCTTCGGAAATGTTTGTCCCCAAGAATTTGTTAATCCATGCAGGGTTGTAGGAAAGCTGCCAAGGCTCTCTCTTGTTGGGGTATTCATCCACAACGCCGGGCACAACCTCGCCTGCCTCCAGAAGTTCTACCAGCTGCACCGCACGGTTCACTGCCTCCAGTGCCAGATTGGGATCCAGTCCCTTTTCAAACTTGCTGGATGCATCTGTACGCAGACCAACCTTTTTCGCTGTGATACGCACGTTCGGCCCGTCAAAGTTTGCGGATTCAAACAGCACCGCCTGAGAGCCTTCCACAATCATGGAATTTTCGCCGCCCATTACGCCTGCAATCGCAACTGCCTTTTCGGGGTCGGCAATCACAAGCATAGAGGGGTCAAGGCTTCTCTCCTGTCCGTCCAGTGTTGTAATGGTTTCGCCCTCTTTTGCGTTTCTTACAATAATATGGCTGTCCTTGATGGTTTCGATGGAGAATGCATGCATCGGCTGACCCATTTCAATCATCACATAGTTTGTGATATCGACGATGTTGTTGATGGGGCGCACGCCTGCCATACGCAGTCTTTTTCTCATCCATCTGGGAGAAGGCCCGATTTTTACATTCTTTACCACTCTTGCAACGTATCTGGGGCAAAGGGTAGGGTTCTCAATCGTTACCTTTACAAAATCCTCTGCCTTGCCCTCTGCCTTTTCTGCCACCTTGATTTCGGGGTAGTGGAAGGGAATATCATAGGTTGCGGCAGCCTCTCTTGCAATCCCCAGAACGGAGAAGCAGTCGGGTCTGTTGGAGGTGATTTCGTATTCCACCACTTCATCCTTCAAATCCAGCACCTCAACAATATCCTTACCCAATTCTACGGGTTCGGGGAAAATATAGATGCCATATTCGGGTGCTTCGGGAAAATCGTGTCTGTCGCAGCCCAATTCCTCCACAGAGCAAAGCATCCCTTCGGAAACACCCCCACGCAGTTCGCCTGTGTGGATTTCCTTGCCGCCTGCGATCACAGCGTTATCCAGTGCAACAGGTACATAATCGCCCACCTTTACGTTCGGTGCGCCGGTAACAATCGTTAAGTCCCTGCCCTGCCCTGCATCAATCGTGCAGATGACCAGCTTATCGGCATCGGGGTGCTTTACGATTTCCTTGATATAGCCTGTTACCACATTTTTAATTTCGCCGGCTACGGTTGTGTAGCCCTCTACTTTGGAACCGGACAACGTGATATCCTCAATAAAATCCTTGATATCCGCTGTAACGGGTGCATATTCTTTCATCCAAGACATAGGTACGTCCATGAAATTAACTCTCCTTTCTTCTATTGAGGACGCTGTCCTCAAACTCCTGCAAGGGGATAATCCCCTTGACCCTATACGCAAAAGCATCTGCTTTCGCAGGTAAATACGGAATATAAATTTATTTTAAAATCCCCTCGTGGGGTGTCATGGTCTTTTTAGAACTGCTTCAGGAATTTCGCATCGTTTTCAAACAGCAGACGCAGGTCTGTAATGCCGTATCTCTGCATTGCTACACGCTCCAGACCCATACCAAATGCAAAGCCGCTGTATTCCTCAGGGTCAATGCCGCTCATTTTCAGCACCTTGGGGTGTACCATACCACAGCCCAGCAGCTCAATGTAGCCCTCGCCCTTGCATACACGACAGCCCTCGCCGCCACAAGCAAAGCAGGTTACGTCCATTTCCGCACTGGGTTCTGTGAAGGGGAAGTGGTGCGGGCGGAAACGAACCTTTGTATCCTCACCGAACAGCTCCTTCGCAAACACTGCCAATGCGCCCTTCAAATCGCCCATGGTTACGTTCTTGTCAATTACCATGCCCTCTAACTGATGGAATACAGGGGAATGGGTTGCATCCACCTCATCGGAACGATATACCGCACCGGGGCAGACCATACGAATCGGCAGCTTGCCCTTTTCCATGGTACGCACCTGCACGGGAGAGGTCTGTGTACGCAGCAGAATATCCCCATTGATATAGAAGGTATCCTGCTCATCCTTTGCCGGATGGTTTGCAGGAATATTCAGTGCCTCAAAGTTATAATAATCCTTTTCCACCTCAGGGCCGTCAGCCACCTCGTAGCCCATGCCCTTGAAGATATCGCAAATTTCGTCGATTACAATGCTCATGGGGTGCTTATGTCCCTCCGGTCTTTCCTTACCGGGCATGGTTACGTCGATTTTTTCTGCCTCCAGTCTGTGTGCCAGCTCTGCCGCTTCCAGACGTTTCTTGCTTTCCTCCAGCATTTTTTCAATGCTCTGTCTCACTTCATTCGCCATCTGCCCGATGACAGGTCTTTCCTCTGCGGAAAGCTTGCCCATTTCCTTCAGAATGGCGGTCAATTCGCCCTTCTTGCCCAGAAATTTCACCTTTAAATCATCTACATCCTTGATTTCTCTTGCATCCTGGAATGCGCTCAGCGCTTTTTGCTGGATTTGTTTCAGCTTATCCTTCATTTTTGCTTTCTCCTCTCTTTTGCAAGGTTTTTTTCAGATTTTTACGGGGTGGGGCACACCTAAAAAGAAAAAGCCTCCGTCACACAAAGGGACGAAGGCTCGCGGTACCACCCAAATTCCTGCTATCACAGGCACTCTGATGCGTAACGAGCACGAAACGGGCTTTCCTACTGCTCTGTTCAGAAAGCCGACTCCGATGGGAACTTCCGCAGCTTCACAGGCTAAGGACTCTTTCAGCTCAGGTTTCCCCGAAAGCCCTCTCTCTGGAGATGGTTCACTGCATACTTTTCATCTTCACAGTCATTCAAATCATAATAAATTTATTTTAACATATCAAATCGGAAAGTCAAGAAATTTCCAAGAAAAATCCTGTTACTCCCCCTTCAGCCGCCTCAGATGCTCCTTCAGGCGCCGCTCCACGCCGTTCTCCGTCATTGCATAATATACCGTGCCAACCAATTCATCCGGCAGATATTGCTGCTTCACATAATGTCCGGGGTAATCATGTGCGTATTTGTAGCCTACGCCATGCTCCAATTCCTTCGCACCGCTGTAATGGCTGTCCTTCAGGTGCGGCGGCACCGTCCGAATCCGAATATTGCGTACATCGCTCAATGCCTTGTCAATCCCCAAATAAGCCGCATTGCTTTTCGGCGCACAGGCAACGTATGTCACCGCCTGCGCCAGCGGAATCCGTCCCTCCGGCATCCCGATAAAATTTACCGCCTGCATGGCAGAAACCGCCACCTGCAGGGCATGCGGGTCTGCATTGCCGACATCCTCCGATGCACAGATAACAACCCGCCGCGCAATAAATTTCGGGTCTTCCCCTGCATAAATCATCTTCGCCAGATAATACAAAGCCGCATCAGGATCGGAGCCGCGCATGCTCTTGATGAACGCAGAAATCGTATCATAATGGTTGTCCCCATCCCTATCATAATTCAGCGCGCGCTTCTGGATACACTCCTGTGCCTCCTCCAAGGTAATGTGAATCGTTTTGTCCGTCTGCGGCTCCGTTGTCAGCACCGCAAGCTCCAAAGCGTTGAGCGCGGCTCTCGCGTCCCCGTTTGCCGTATTCGCAAGAAAATCCATCGCGTCCGCATCCATCCTCGCATGATAAACGCCCATGCCGTTTTTCTCATCCGTCAATGCCCGCTCCAGCAGCCTTTTGATGTCCCTATCCTCAAGCTGCCGCAGCTCAAAGACAATCGAGCGGGAAACCAACGCCTTATTCACCTCAAAATAAGGATTTTCCGTTGTCGCCCCAATCAAAATCAGCGTGCCGTCCTCCACATGCGGCAGAAGGGCATCCTGCTGGCTTTTGTTAAACCTGTGAATCTCGTCAATAAACAAAATCGTCTTTTTGCCGTACATCCCAAGCGCCGCCTTGGCATCCTCCACCGTTTCCTTAATCTCCTTTATGCCTGCCGTTGTCGCGTTAATCTGGCAGAATTTGCTTTTCGTTGTATTGGCAATGATTTTCGCCAGAGTGGTCTTGCCTGTCCCCGGCGGGCCATAAAAAATAACAGAGCTGAGCCTATCGCTCTGAATGGCTCTGTAAAGCAGCTTGCCCTTCCCGACAATATGCTCCTGCCCGACAAAATCCTCCAGGCAGCTTGGGCGCATCCTTGCTGCAAGCGGTGCCTCCTTTCCGCCCTGCAAGCTGCGGTTATATTCAAATAAGTCCATTTTTCTCACCGACTTTCCCTAAACACTCCTTCTATTTTATAGTAGATTTCCCTTTATTTCAAGGAAAAGAATCTGCTCTCTGTTCCTCAAAAAAATCATCCGATTCTGTACAATTTTCCGTTTTATTCTGTCCTTCTCCCGAAAAAAATGGTATACTACACAGGCATTTATCATTTATAAAGGAGAAACTTATGAAAAAACGTGATTCTTTTACCAACAGGCTCGGCTTCATCCTTGCCTGTGTGGGTTCCGCGGTCGGCATGGGCAATCTTTGGATGTTCCCGACAAGGGTCTCCCTTTACGGCGGCGGTTCCTTTCTGATTCCTTATTTTATCTTTGTTGTGCTGATTGGCGCAACAGGTGTCATCGGGGAAATGGCATTCGGGCGTGCGGCACGCTCCGGCCCTGTCAATGCCTTCGGCATGGCTCTGGAAAGCCGCGGCAAGCGCAAGCTGGGGGAGGCACTGGGGCTGATTCCCATGGTCGGCGCATTGGCAATGGCAATCGGCTACACCGTTGTCATGGGCTGGATTTTGAAATACGCCGTCGGCACATTTACCGGCGCAACCCTTGCCCCGGCGGATGTTGATTCCTATGCGGCGGCATTCGGCGGCATGGCAAGCGCCTTCGGCAATAACGGGTGGCAGATTGCGGCACTGCTCCTCTGCATCCTGATTATGATGATGGGCATTGGGCAGGGCATCGAAAAAGCAAATAAGATCATGATGCCGCTGTTTTTCCTGCTGTTTGTCGGGCTTGCTGTCTATATTGCATTACAGCCCGGTGCAGTGGCAGGCTATCGCTATATCTTTCGCGTAGACCCTGTCGCGCTGAAAAGCCCTATGACATGGATTTACGCCCTCGGACAGGCATTCTTCTCCCTCTCCATCGCAGGCAACGGCACCATCATCTATGGCTCCTATCTCTCCGATGAAGAAAATATTCCTGCCTCTGCGGCGCGCGTTGCCTTCTTTGATACCTTGGCGGCATGCCTTGCGGCACTGGTCATCATTCCTGCCATGGCAACCACAGGCTCTCAGCTGGATCAGGGCGGCCCGGGGCTGATGTTCATCTTCCTGCCGAATCTGTTCCACAGCATGCCCGGCGGCTCTCTGTTCGCCATCATTTTCTTTGTGGCAGTGCTGTTCGCAGGGATGACCTCTCTCCTCAATCTGTATGAAACGCCCATCGCAACCCTACAGGAAAAATTCAACTTTGCCCGCGTGCCTGCCTGCCTTACCATCGGCATCATTGGCATCGTTGTTTCCATCTGTATCCAGGGCATTGTTTCCGGTTGGATGGATGTGCTGTCCATTTATATCTGCCCCCTCGGCGCAGGTCTGGCGGCAATCATGTTCTTCTGGTTCTGCAAGCGTGAATTTGTGGAAGCGGAGGTCAATAAGGGACGGGATAAGCCCCTGTTCCCTTGGTTCTATCCGCTCTGTAAATATGTCCTCTGCCCCGTCTGCGTTCTGGTGCTGATTCTCGGCGCACTGAACGGCGGCATCGGCTAAGCAAAAGAAAAAGCCTTACTTACAGTAAGGCTTTTTTATTGCTCATTTTTCTTTTGCAAGAAACAGACACGCATCCCCGAAGCTAAAGAACCGATACCGCTCCTTTACCGCCTCGGCGTAGCTTTCCATAACCAAATCCTTCCCCATCAGCGCAGAAACCAGCATAATCAGCGTAGATTCCGGCAGATGGAAATTTGTCACAAGGCAATCCACCGCCTTGAAGGTGTATCCGGGATAAATGAAAATCTTCGTCCAGCCGCTTTTGGGCTGAATCACGCCGTTTTCATCCGTTACGGATTCCAGTGTTCTTGTGCTTGTTGTGCCAACCGCAATGATGCGGCCGCCGTTTTTCTTCGTTTCATTCATAATCGCCGCCTGCTCCGGCTCTACCACATAATACTCAGAGTGCATTTCATGCTCCAGCACATCCTCCACCTTCACGGGGCGAAAGGTGCCCAGACCAACATGCAGGGTAACATGGGCAATCCTTACCCCCATGTCTTCAATTTCCTTTAATAATTCCGGCGTAAAATGCAGACCTGCCGTGGGTGCCGCCGCAGAGCCCTCATGCTCCGCATAAACCGTCTGATAACGGTTTTTGTCCTCCAGCTTATGCGTAATGTAGGGGGGCAGGGGCATTTCTCCCAGCTCCTCCAGAATATTTTCAAACACGCCCTCATATTCAAATTTGATAATACGATTGCCGCCTTCGATGACCTCTAAAACCTCCGCAATCAGCTTGCCGCCGCCAAAGGAAATCCTGTCACCGGGGCGCGCTTTTTTCCCCGGGCGCACCAGAACCTCCCATGTATCCATATCCTTTCTCACCAGCAAAAGAATCTCCATCGCCGCGCCTGTGCCGACTCTTTCGCCGTATAATCTGGCAGGCAAAACCTTGGTATTGTTGATAACCAGACAGTCCCCTGCGCGCAGATACTCCTTAATATCCCGAAAATGCCGATGCTCACGCTTTCCGCTGTCCTTATGCACCACCATCAGCCGGCTGGATGCTCTGTCCGCAAGCGGCTCCTGCGCAATCAGTTCTTCAGGCAGGTCAAAGTAAAAATCACTTGTTTTCATTTCTGTTCCTCTTTATCTTCTCAACATATAATCCGCCGCATATTTCTCACCGAAAATCCTCAGCATTTCCTTACGGTACATCCGCGTGGAATCATCGGGCAGATAATCAAACCCTTCTATATCATAATCATGCAGCACATAGCGTTCCTCCATATCCTGCGAATTGATAACCACCTCAGGGTCTGTCACCTTGCGGAAAATGCTCACAATTTCGCAGTCGGGGTCGGAAATGACACGCATAATCTGCAAAATTTCATCATCCTTGAGTCTTTTTACATACATATCCGTTCCCCCTTAATATTCCATCAGATATTTTACAACATACGGCTCGCCGAACCATTCATACATCATTTTTCTGTAAATATAATCGGAGCCTGCCCCTGCGCGATTCTTTCCTCTGATGAAATAATCATGCAGCTGATAGGTTTCAATATCCTCCTGAAATTTCGCCGTTACCTCCGGCACAGCGGAAACCGCAACCGCATCCTCAAAGCTTTTATCGTAGGTACGGATTTTCAGAATCGTCAGTGCGCCGTCATCGGAAATGACATTCATCACCTTTCTGATTTGTTCCTCCGTCAGCTTTTCACAAAACATTTTTATGCCTCCTTTGCCCAATCGGCTGCTATTTTCTCCCAAAGCTGCTCCTTCCCGACACCGCAGAGTGTCTCTCTGACTGCCGCTTCGCTTGCCGCAATCCTGCGGTGCATGCCGCCGCAGCGCAGTCCCTCATCCAGAAACAGCCAAAGCCCATCCCCTGCCGTTTCCCCTGTCAGGTTCGTTTCGGAAAAAACAACCGTATTGCCGTTTTCATCCTGCCAGCCTGTTCGGGAAAGCAGGAAGGCTCTGAATTCCTTCATGATATCAGCCCTCAATCGTAATGCCTGTATAATAATGGCACAAAATTTCCTTATAATCATAGCCCATCTGCGCCATGCCCTGTGCGCCCTTCTGGCTCAAGCCGACACCATGACCGCTACCGCTGCCGGAAAATACGAATTTTCCATTCGCAACGGTGCTGATGCTCACGTTGTAAACCGTATAGGCTTCATTATCGGTATTCTGCGCAGGCTGTGCTGCATCCACATCAACGGAAAGCTTTTTCCCATTCAGATAGGAAAGCGCGCCCTCTGTTTTTGCAACAATGCCCTGCCTTGCCACCGCAGAAAGCAGACCGCCCTTCGCACTTGTGCTCGTGCCGCCCGTTACCGTGCCGCCCTTGCCGTTAATCGTAAACATCTTGCTCGGCAGTGTGCCGCAGGCAGAGGAAAAATAGGTCCGAATGGCTTCCTTCGTCAGCGTTTTTGTGCCGCTTGTGCCGACAATTTGCAGCTCCTGCACTCGCCCGCCTGTGGAAATCTTCGTAATCACAATATCCTTCGCTGTGCCGATATTCTCACCCTTCGCCTGCAAAAGCGCAGTCAGCTCATCCAGTGTCAAAGTCTTTGTCCAGCTGTTATCGCCGTATTCCCCCGGTTCGGGAACCGCACGCAGATACGGCACCGCCGCATTCCATACATTTTCACTGCTTTCGGTATAGCCGCCTGTAGATGCGGAGAACACCGCTTCAATCGGGCTGCCGTTGTAGCAGGCAACCTCGCCTGCCGTTGCATCTACCGCCGCTGTGGTGGCATCCGCTTCGTTGCTGTAGCCCTTATAAACCTGACACGCCGTAGTGTCGCAAAGCTGATAGCCGCTGCCCGTATGCGCGCCCAGCTTCGTCATGGCATAGGTGCGCGCCGCAACCGCCTGCGCCTTCAGCGCTTCTGCATCATAGCTTTTCGGCATTTCGGAAGGCACCACGCCGTAGAGATATTCCTCTAATCCAATGATATTCACGCCCGTCATGCTGCTGCCGTTCACAGAAAACGTCAGCATTCCGCGATAGGGCATGCTGTTGAGCTTAAAGGTATCTGCCACATTGCCGCCCATCATGACGGCATCCTCCGGCACAAGCACAGGGGCTTCGCCGCCCGTAATCGCAACACCCTCAAAGGAAACGCGGCTTGCATTTTCATCTGCTGCTTTCTCCACAGCGGAAGCAGAGGCATCCTTCACATAGACCGTCCAGTCCCTTCCGCTCAGGTACGCCGCATAGGTGTCCAATCCGCTTTTTTTCATGTCATTTGCCATGTCCAATGCGTCCGCACAGTCCATCGTTTTGTCCACTGCAATATAGTCCCCCACGGCAGGTCTTGCCGTAAACAAACCGCTTGAGGTAATCACGCCGCCCCTTTGAAAGCCATCGCCCTTCTGCATACCAATCTGCAATTCCCACACACCGATGCTTGCGGATGCCACGTTTTTACAAACCGATTCCAGCCCGACACGCACCGTATCGGGTACTGCATATGCCATTGCTTCTACGGGTGCCGCACTCAAAAGCATGGCACACGCCAGAATCGAAGCAATTTTCTTTTTTCCCTTCATATCTATCCCTCCTCATGATTTTTGGAGCTGTTTCGTTCTTTTGTATGCTATCGTTTCATTATAGCACAACTTTCTTCTTTCTTACAGGGGAAATTCCGATTTCTTGTTTTTATATGAATACAAAAAACTTTCAAATTTTGTATTGACAAAAAAACAATTTAGTGCTTAAATTGTATTCATTCCAATACAACACAACAAACACAAGGAAGAGGAGTAGTAAAACCTTTGGAT
>ERZ838118.5032-NODE-5032-length-10801-cov-5.650847_pt1 | contig 10801 bp, 7 predicted proteins | sample MGYA00519863_ERZ838118 | MGnify/ENA primary metagenome ERZ838118 (study PRJEB31850, sample SAMEA3708827) | human gut metagenome | biome: human gut; feature: human-associated habitat; material: faeces | place: China | collected 2014 ...
CCCGAATGTTTTTCTGAGCGAATGGCAGCTCACCTTTTGGCTGAGCAGACATTTTTTTGCTGCGGATGATATTATGCGAAATGCCTGAATCCTGCTGATAGGCTTATTTTCTGATTTCTGACCCAGAAAAATAAATTGTTCCATCACCTCACATAAATTTTCTTTCTTTTCAAAAATTTCTTTTAAATATGATGCCAATGCTTCTTTTAAATTATCATTTATAAAAATAATTGTTTTTTTTCCTGTTTTTTTCTCTTTTACATCAATATGAGATTTGAAAGACAGCAGACTTTCATTATATACATCTTTCCAACGAAGTTTTAAAATATCAGAAATACGCAAAGCGGTATTAAGTCCGCATACAATAAGAAGATAATTTCTTTTATTTGGCTTAATATCGCAATAATATTTCTTAATCTTATCTAATTCCACAATATCACGAATAGGCTGAGTAAGTTTCATTTCAATAATCCATCCTTTCAATTATTTTTTTTAGCTGAGTTATTAACAATTTTCAAAAATTTCAAAAAAAAGCTAAAGTATCTAATCTGACTGCCGATAAATGTTATGTAAACAAAAATGTAACACACTATCCATTCTGTTACATTTTCGATTACAAGGCAAGGATATAGCAGTTTTCGGTTATAAATAGTATTTCATTAAATATTTATTTTAATTCAGTTTGCTAAAAATTATTGCTCAAAATTACATATGTGGTGTCAGTACAACGAATAATTGATGCATTGAATAAGCACGCACTCTCAAAAGTACATTCAAGCTCAATATATTAAAGATTTACTTTTTGTCGTACTGGTATAAATCAATAAAAGACAGGCTGAGAAATAAAAATGTGATATGAAATAGCAGTTAAAAAAACTGCCGTAAATAAAATACAGGGAGGTAATGCAAATGTTAAGGCTTTCAGTTGAAAACAAAGAGTATCTCATGGTTGGAGATAATGTAAAGATTATTTTTCTCGGTGGTTCAGGAAACCATCACAGGATAATGATAGATGCACCGAAGGATGTGAATATAGTCAGAAGCAAAGCTCTTAAAAAACATATGAAAGAAAACGGAATAGAGTGTGAGTTTCCTTCTTACTATGAAGAAAAAGAGCATCCCGAAAAATATCGCAGAAAATAAAAATTTAGAAGCTGTTTTTGCACTGACAGTCCGCAAAGCGACTGTATTTATGGACAAGCAGCAAAACGGATTGAGTATATCCGCATGGCTTTGGTAATAAATCGGTGAACAGATGATAATGTCTTATATTTTGATGTAATAGTCAAAAGCAGACAGAGATGTATGCTTACATACAAATTGCTATCTGCGGCTTGACTCTGAAAATCATATTTTTCAGATAAGACAGTGTGGATTTTTCAGAGTTTTATTAATCGAAAATGATACAGCGGCATCGTGCATTGATTTTATTATAAATAAAAATACAAAACAAATTTCACAATACGCTCACAAACGGATTTGGAGCGTAGGAAAAACACGGAGGTAATTATTATGGCAATGATAGTACAGCACAATATGTCAGCAATGAACGCTAACAGAATGTTAGGAATAACAAACAGTTCACTTGCAAAATCAACAGAAAAACTTTCTTCAGGTTATAAGATTAACCGTGCAGCAGATGATGCGGCAGGACTTTCTATTTCCGAGAAGATGAGAAGCCAGATTCGTGGCTTAAACAAAGCATCTGACAATGCACAGGATGGTATCTCACTTATACAGACAGCAGAAGGTGCATTAAATGAGTCTCACTCAATTCTCCAGAGAATGAGAGAACTTTCAGTACAGGCATCAAACGGTACAGAGACAGATGATGACCGCGAGGCAGTACAGAAGGAAATCAGCCAGCTTCAGGACGAGCTTACAAGAATTTCAAGCACAACAGAGTTTAACACAATGAAACTTCTTGATGGTTCTTTAGGTGGCGGAAGTTCTGCTACAGGTATTAAGGTGGATGCTTCAGTAAGCAATAAAGCTTTACAGGCATCTGCATTAAAAACTACTGCAGCTACTAATGGCGCATACAAAGCTGATACTGCTATATCTGCCGCAGACACAGGTATGAAAGCAGGAGATACAACAAGTTTAACTGTTAATTATTTGAATGAAAAAGGTGAGCAGGAGTCTATCACAGTAAATTTAAAATATAAAGATGCTACAACACTTGTAAGTGAGGATGGTTCTAGAGAATATACTGTAACTAGTGGTGCGGCAACAGATGCGGAGAAAACAACTGCATTTCTTGCTGAATTAAAACAGACTTCATTAGCTGATGATTTTACTATTAAATCCGGTGGTGCTGGAAAGTTAGATTTTACGGCTAAAACTGCCGGAACTGAGACTTCACAAATTCTTTCTACATCTGAAAGTAAGATAAGTGCGGGGGTATTTAGTCAGACAGCGGCATTAGCTGCAACTGCAAGCACTGATCCTGCTGATGCATTTCAGAGTATAACAAAAGATGTAGGCTCTTATGATGGAGGGGCTACAACAAACATTGATGACTATATCTTTACTGTTAATGGTGAACGTTTTATGTATGCTGATGCGGCTGGAGTTGATGCACTTAAGAATAAAACAGATTACAGTGATGTTAATTTTGTTCAGGTAGCAACTGACAAAACTGTTGCGGATGCAGATGCAAAAGCTATGGCAAGTTTGATTTCTGCTAAGACAGGTATTAATGCAGAAGCGGATGCAAATACAGCAACAACAATTAATCTTAAACCAAGTGCATCTTCAAGTACAGCAGGTAAGGGCATGACACTCCAGATTGGTGCAAATGAAGGTCAGACAATGAGCTTCTCTATTGATGATATGAGTGCTAAATCACTTGGTGTTGACGGAAACAAGGTTGACCTTGCTACTCAGTCAGGAGCACAGAAGGCTACTACAACTATTGATGCAGCTATCAAGAAAGTATCTGCACAGAGAAGTAAACTCGGTGCTGTTCAGAACCGTCTTGAGCATACAATAGCAAACCTTGATACAGCATCTGAGAATACTCAGACATCAGAGTCTCGTATCCGTGATACAGATATGGCTGAAGAAATGGTTGCATACAGCAAGAATAACATTCTTTTACAGGCAGGTCAGTCTATGCTTGCACAGGCTAATCAGTCTAACCAGGGTGTACTTTCACTTCTTCAGTAATGAAATGATATGAGGTGTTTGCGGGATTGTGAAAATTGCGTAGCAATGGAGCAATCCGTGGTATCATTTTCATAAGCTTAGATAAAAATAAGCTGTTTCATGCAAAGTAAAAAATCGCTGTGGAATATCATAGTATTATCAGATATTCTGCAGCGATTTTTGGTATATAGAAAAATATATAATGTCAAACGCACATTCAGATGTTATTATATGAGGTAAACATAAGCTGATTAGCAGCGACTGACAGGGTTATAAATGTAATAAATGGCAGGTTTTACTGTTACAAAATAAAAGCTCGAAATATGTCAAAAACTTGAAACTTTCCTGCATATATATTATCATTATTAGGACTGGGAGTATCAATGGAAAGGAAAACTTACGAGAGAAGCAGAGAAAAAAAGGTTATCTCTTTTGCGGGAAACGACGGGGAACAGTGATTTAATCTGAGGAGAATAGCAAATGAAAAATAAAAAAGAATACATGATAATTTTTGTAACTGTAGCGGCATTGCTGATTGATATTTTAGGCAGGGAATTTGCCGTAAAGTTTGTATTGCCGGTGTGGACTGACTCGATAGGAACTTTTTTGGTCGCATATTTATACGGTCCCGTCTGTGGTGCTTTTGTTGGATTTACCAACAATATTATTTATGGAATATTTGTTGAACAGGAATTGATATATTGTGTTGTCGGAAGTATGCTTGGGATTATTGTGGGGATTTATTCAAAAAAGAGAGTCTTTGATAAACAGTTTACGACGATGACTTTAGGTATGGGGCTTGCATTGTTTTCGACTGTTATGGCAGTTATGGTAAACGCATTGTTATATAGTGGCAATATAAGTAATGTATGGGGAAATCAGGTTATGCTGCTGTGTGTTGACAAGGGACTGCCCAAATTTATTTCTTATATAGCCGGTCAGTTTTGTGTGGAATTTATGGATAAGATACTGACTGTAGAGATAATGTATTTATTACTCAAAATTGCTCATTATTTCAGAAAAAAATTCAACAAAAGATTTAAAACAATAACACAAATAATCATTTTAGCTGTAGTCATGGCAGGAGTTTGCTGCGGAAAAACAGAAAAGACAGCGGCGGCACAAAATAAGTCAGTGCAGACTTCAAAAGCAGGATATACATCAGAGACAAAAGCAGGGAAAGTATCAAAAGCAAATTCAGAAAATAACAAATCGGAATATAATTCGGAATTGTATTCCTATATACAGAAGCAGTATTCAAAGGATGAAGGTCTTTTATCAGGTGAGGCTAATGATATAGCCCAGACAAAGGATGGAAAGCTTTGGATAGGCACTTATGCGGGGCTTTTTAAGTATGATGGAGTGAAATTTGTCTGTTTTCAGGATATTAGTTCGGTCAAAAGTGTAAATTGCCTGTATGTTGATGAAGAGGGAAGATTGTGGGTTGGAACCAATGATAACGGTGTTACTATTTTTATCAATGAGGATGCCGTTAATGTGGTGGATGACCAAAATGGACTTCTTTCAAATTCAGTGAAGAAAATAGTATGTGATTCGCATGGAAATTATTATATTGGAACTTCAGAGGCATTATCGGTAGTATCTCTTAGCGGAGGAGTCAAGGTGACAAAAACATTTAAAAACATAAAAAATGTGGTGTCAATGACTGCTGATGATAATGGAAATGTTGCCGGTGTAACTGAGAGGGGAGAAATGTTTTGGATAAGTGATGGCAAACTTATAAATACTCCGAAAGCTGTCAGCAAATTTAAGGATTGCAATGAAGTTTATTTTTCAAAAGCCGGTCAGTTATATATTGGTACGACCGGAAATTCGATATACATATTTGATATGGAATCAAAAAAGCTTAAACATAAAATCAGGATAAGCGGCTTTGAATCTATAAATTGCTTTTATCAGACGGATAATGATAAGATGTTTGTGTGCTCAGATACAGGTGTGGCAATTCTGGGTAAAAACGGCAGTTATCACAAGATAAATACAAACAATTTTAATAGTTCGATTGACAGTATGCTTGTTGATTATCAGGGGAATTTATGGTTTGGTTCGTCAAGACTCGGGCTTCTTGAAATGTGTAAGTCCTCATTTGAGGAGATATTTCAAAATATTGGTATGACGGCGGTTGTAAATTCTACGGAAAAGTGGGACGGCATACTTTTTTGCGGTACCGATGACGGTCTGGTCGCTGTTAAGGGAAGAAAAAAAGTAAGTAATCAGCTTACAAAAAGGCTTCAAAATGTCAGGGTAAGATGTTTGAAAGCAGACAGCAAAAATACATTGTGGATAGCCACAACAGAAATGGGAATATATAAAGTTACAATAAATAAAAATGGCGGGTATGACATTAAAAATTTCACTGATAAGCAGGGAATACCGGGGATGCGGTTCAGAAATATAATCGAATGTAGTGATGGCAGGATTATGATTGCAGGAGATTACGGTGTTGCAATTATGTCGGGGGACAGAGTTGTAAATGTTCTTGACTCAAAGGATGGTATGCTCAATGAAAAGTCTTTATGTCTGCTGGAGCATAAAGACGCGTGTTATGTCGGTTCGGATGGTGGCGGAATAACTAAAATTGACAAAAACGGCAAAGTGACGCAGATAACAAAAAAAGACGGATTGTCATCGGATGTAGTTTTGCGTATGGTTAGTGAGACGGTCTATGGCGGAATGTTTATTGTTACAAGCAATGGTCTTTGTTATATGTCTAAAGACGGTAAGGTAAAGAGTCTTGATAAATTTCCGTACAGCAATAATTATGATATAGTATGCAATAAGAATGGAATCTGCTGGGTGCTTGGCAGTGCGGGAATCTATGAGGCAAAGATAAAGGAACTGATTAAAAATGTGAGAAGTGATTATCTGCTGATAAATTCAAAACATGGTCTTAGAGCATCACTGGTTGCAAATTCATGGCCATGCAGGGAAAGTGGTGCTTTGTATCTTTGCTGTGATACAGGTGTGGTAAAGGTAAATATGTCAGACGGCAGTAAGGGTGATGATTCATACCGTATGATTATGAATTATGTTGAGATTGATGGCGAAAAGGTGGCAATAGACCGTATAGATACATTAAAGATGTCGGCAGATTCAAGACAGATTACATTTGCACCGGAGATATTAAATTATTCTGTGAAAGATCCGTATATAAGTGTTAAGTTAGAAGGACACGACACAAAGAGGCGGACCTGTCTGTTAAGTGAGTTTAATAAGATAACATATACTGATTTAAAAACCGGAAGATATGTGTTTAAAATATCAATTTTAGACGGCTATGATGGAAATGTTATAGAATCAGGAAGTTATATTATTGATAAAGAGAATGAAATGTATCAATATTGGTGGTTCAGGCTTTATATCTGTATCATAGCAGGGCTTGTGCTTATATGGCTTACATGGTTTATTACGAGAACCTGTATGCAGAGGACAATGCTTAAACAGAAGCTCGAACTCGAATATGCAAAGAAACAGATTAAGATGAGCAATGAAACGATTCTCTCAATCGCACGCACCGTTGATGCAAAAGACTCCAATACAAGTCAACATTCATACAGGGTATCGGAGTATTCGGTTGCGATAGCAAAAAGATTAGGCTTTTCCGATGAAAAATGTGAAAATCTCCGCAAGATGGCGTTACTTCATGATATAGGAAAGATTGGAATACCTGATGCGATATTAAATAAGCCGGCGAAACTCACAGATGAAGAATATAAGATAATGAAAACTCATGTAACGCTGGGTGCTGATATATTAAAGGATTTCACGCTGATAGATAATGTAAATATAGGAGCATTGTATCATCATGAAAAGTATGACGGGACAGGTTACTGTTACGGACTAAAAGGTGAGGATATTCCTATTGAAGCACGCATTATCGGTATTGCGGATGCGTTTGATGCGATGACAGCAAACCGTGTATATCGAAAGCAGCTTGACATTGATTATGTGACAAACGAATTAAAACGCTGCAGTGGTACACAGTTTGACCCGAAACTGGTTAAGATAATGTTGTCACTTATGGATGAAGGTATCATTGATGTGGAAAGTTTATACGCAAGATCAAAAGGAGAAACGGAAGAATGAAAAAAAGATACGCATTATGCCTGATAACCTGTATTGTCATGACTTTATGTTTGTTTGGAATACATAATCTTACAAAAACGGAAGAAAAACATATTAAGGTTGGTTTTATTTTTGTAGGCGATGAGATTACACCTTATACAAACAATTTTATAAAGGCAAGAAATCATATCAAGGAGGTGTATGGTGACCGGATAGAATGTGTTACGACATACAATGTGACAGAAGGACAGATTGAAAAACCTTTGCAGGAGCTTATCGACGGTGGGTGTGATTATATAATTGCGGCGAGCTATGGTTATGGACCGGATGTCAAGGCAGTGGCAAAAAAATATCCGAATATACAATTCTGCGTACCTACAGGAGATAATGCAAATGAAAAGCCGGTTTTGTCAAATTATCATAACTGTTTTGGAGAGATATATCAGGGCAGATATGTGTGTGGAAAAGTAGCCGGAATGAAGATAAAGCAGATGATAGATGAAAATATCATTACAAAGGAGCAGGCAAAAGTCGGTTATGTGGCGGCATTTCCGCTGCCGGAAGTAATATCGGGATATACATCATTTTATCTCGGTGTCAGGTCAGTAGTACCGGAAGCTGTCATGACAGTGAAGTACACAAATACCTGGTCGGGCTATTCTACGGAAAAACAGGCGGCAAAAGAGCTGGTTGATGAGGATTGTGTTGTTATATCACAACATTCAGATACGGTCGGACCGGCAGCTATATGTGAAAATGCTCAGAGGGATATACCGGTATATCACGTAGGGTACAATCAGAGTATGACAGATATTGCACCGACAAGATCGCTTGTAAGCTGCTGTGTGGATTATTCAAGCTATTTTGAGCAGTCGGTATATGCCTTATTGCATGATAAAAAGATAGAAGAATGTATTGACGGCCGTACCTATAAGCAGGATGCCATGGCAGGGATTGATAAAGGCTGGGTAAGGATACTTGATATAAACGAAGCAATAGTGCCAAAAGGAACAAAGGAGATGGTGGAGGACACTATAGAAAAAATTGAAAAGGGAAAACTGGAAGTGTTTTCAGGTCCTTTTACCGGTGTAAGTGTATTTGACCGGAATGATAAGATAAATCTTAATACTCCGTATAAAGAAAATGCAAATTCATCGTCACCGTCTTTTAGCTATGTTCTTGACGATGTTATCACTATTGAAAAAATGAAAGAGGAGTGATAAGTCTGCTGTACAGCAGCGGCTTACAGTTTACCGGCAGGTTTATGAATGTAATAAATGGAAGGCTTGAATGTTACATTTTGTTGTGTTCATTTACATTTTTCACTTGCTTTTCAGTCAGATGTTTGTTATATTTAACTATATAAAAGTGTAAATTATTTTAAGTTTTTGTCAAATATAACAATTATCCACGGATGACAGTACAGAAGTGGAAAAGAAAAAGATGAAAAACTAAAATATGCAGAAAAGGTACACGATTTTGGAGATTTTTTATCGGAGGTAAGTATGAGAAATTTAAGTAAAAAGCTTGTGAGCTTAGGTACTTGCATAGCTATATGCAGTACCGCAATATTGGCAGGTGGCTGCAGCAGTTCAAAAAATTCATCGACATCAAACGGAGGAAAGATTGATATGAAAGCACTTGAAAAAGAGGAAAAAGAATTAAAGCCTGATTATACGGTGAAATATGACGGCATAAAAAAGGCATCCATAGATGCAGGTGTAAGTGTCCATGATCCTTCTATATTAAAGGTTGATGATACATATTATATTTATGGCTCGCATATGTCTACTGCAAAGTCAACTGATCTTAGAAACTGGACAAGTATCGGTGACGGATACACAATGGATAATCCGGTATATAAAAACCTGTTGGCAAATGAGAAAGCGTTTAAGTATTCAGGTGGAGCGTTCAGTGCTATTCCTACTGATGACAACGGAACTCATGTATGGGCACCTGATGTTGTATATAATAAGAAGCTAAAGAAATATTTCATGTATTATTGCACATCATCAACATGGAATGCATCAAATCTGTGCTATGGAACTTCTGATTCTCCGGAGGGACCGTTTGAGTGGAAAGGTGCTCTTATCTATTCGGGATTTACTTCGGATACTCTTAAGGACACGGATGTCTGTGATTATGTGACTGAAGATTATGCAAAGAAACATTACATAACAAGTAACGGTGGTGACTTTGAGGAATACAATTATAATGAGTGTCCTAATGCCATCGACCCTACTACATTTTATGATGAGGACGGAAAGATGTGGATGGTCTACGGCTCATGGTCAGGCGGTATCTTCCTGCTTGAGATTGATGAGAATACGGGAAAGGTCATTCATCCTAAAGCTGATGAGAAAAATAATGTTGACGCATATTTCGGAAAGAGACTTATCGGCGGCGGTCATGTAGCGATAGAGGGACCGTGGATTGAGTATGATAAAGAAGCCGGTTATTATTATCTGTTTGTATCGTATGGTTCGCTTACAAGTGACGGCGGTTACCAGATAAGAGCTTTCCGCTCAAAGAAAGTTGACGGACCTTATGTGGATATGAAAGGAAATACACCAAAGCCGGACTCAGGTGATGAATCATTTTTTGGTCTTAAACTTTCAGGAAACTATATGCTCCCTAGTCTTGAAAAGGCATATAAGGCAACGGGTCATAACTCAGCACTTATAGATAGTGACGGAAAGAGATATATCGTAAACCATACGAGATTTGATGATGGAACAGAGGCTCATGAGCCGAGAGTGCATCAGTATCTTCTTAATGAAGACGGATGGCCATGTATGCTGCCTTATGCGACAGACGGCGAGACGGTTTCTGAAAAAGGTTATGATAATGAAAAGATTATCGGAGATTATTATGTTGTAGACCAGGACACAACGGTAGACGGTGAGATAGCAAAGCCGTTTAAACTTATCTTTACTGATAAGGGCAGTGTGTTTGGAAAAGACATAAAAGGGATATGGACTGTTAAGGATGGTACATACTATGTTACGATAAAGTATGACGACGAAGAGTTTAAAGGCGTGTTCTGTGATATGAAAGATGAGGCAGGCACAAAGTGTATGACATTCTCAGCGGTAGGAAAGAATAAGAGCCTTTGGGGAGTAAAGTATTATAAATAGAAGCAACGGAGGAAAGGCAGATGGCAAAGAAAATTGATGCAAAGTTGAAACGACAGATAATAGATGTGAGTAAGAGCGTGGCTGCGTGGGTGTTTGTGACAGCGGCATCTTTTGGCTATTGGCTTGTGGTGCTTCTGATTGCTTCGCTTGTGCTTCTCAATGTATGGCATGTAACATTTGACTCCATACTAAAATATTCATTTGTACTTATGATAATAACTTCGGTGGTTTATCTCGGATTTCAGATTAAGAAATGGGTGAGATGACAGTAGAGGGTTTATGTTATGGCTTAACTGTTACAATTAATGAATTTAAAATTCCGGATGAGATATATCCGGAATTTTTTTGGCGGTAAACAAATTTGGCATATAATGAAAATGCGTTTTAAAATATCAGAATATATATTTTTTTTCACGATTTTTTATAAT
>ERZ838118.5034-NODE-5034-length-10792-cov-2.472106_pt1 | contig 10792 bp, 7 predicted proteins | sample MGYA00519863_ERZ838118 | MGnify/ENA primary metagenome ERZ838118 (study PRJEB31850, sample SAMEA3708827) | human gut metagenome | biome: human gut; feature: human-associated habitat; material: faeces | place: China | collected 2014 ...
GAGGAATTTTAGGATCGATACAGGCAGAGGGTCCTGTATTTCAATGGGCGAAATCCTTAGATGGAAATCCCGGGAACGGAGGTGACAATGCTCACAGTTTGATAAAGAGCAGCGACAGAAAAATTCTGGCGCTCGCACAATTCGGGTCGATGAAAGACAACGATCCTGTTTACTATGGAGATGACATTGTCGGCTACGGTTGTGCTACTCAGGCAAACTCCGACAATTGTAATATCGTTCTTCTCAAATTAGATTCGGACGGGTCTAAAATATGGAGCCTATATAGCTTCTCCGGCGACGTAAGCATCTCTTCGAGTTCCATTGCCGCCACTTCTGACGGAGGTGCTGTCTTAGCATTAAAAATGAGATATGCATCCGGTATGACCGATAAAACCCCAGCATTCAAGGATGCCAAAAACAACACCGTGACCATACAAAACTGGAATACCGGTTACCGTACATACTATGCGGTTCTACTAAAAGTCAGCTCGGAAGGAGTTATCGAATGGAACAAATACATCGAAATAGACAATAGCCCCGAAACCGCCGCTACTTATTACACAGAAGGTACACCAGACGGCATTTACCCTTATGCTACCGCCACCGACGAGAACGGGAACATCTATTTAGCCGGGAATTATCGTAAAACCATGACTTTTTACACGGCAGAAAATTCGCCTGTACAACTAATCCCTCACAACACCGTAAACTGGAACGGTGACTCTCAAAAGACAGTAGGAGACTTGTTTATCGTAAAACTCGACGACAAAGGGAATTATTTGGGCCACTTTACAACCACAGTCTCCGGCACAATCGAAAGAGAACAAATAACCCATCTCATCTACGACAACGGTAAACTCTATTTCTACGGAACTGTAAAAAACAGTAACGAAGGCTCGATCAATTTAGGCTCGATCAACCTCATGCCTTCGTCGTTCGACGACATTCTCATCGGGGAAATCGATACCAACTTAGACGTGAAATGGGCAAAATTAATAACAGCATTCGGAGCCAGCGACAGCAAGCACACTACCCAGACCAAGAACATGGACTATATAAACGGAAGTCTTTACCTTTCGGGAATGATGAAAGGAGGGTTCGCCCCTTATGGAGAAGAGAAAGCCCGAATAGCCTCTAAATCTACTCCGCTCAATGGGTTTGTAATCAAATGCGATGCTTCAAACGGAGAATGGTTAGGAGGTGTCTCTGCCGACGAACAAGGTATCGGTGGTTATTTCGGAGTAGCCAAAGGAAAAGAAAACAATCTCTATGCCTACGGGTATAGCTGGGCAACCCCCAATAAAGGTATTTGCCTAACCACGATAGATGAATCCAGTTGGGAAAAAACAGAAAAGATAGCCCTCATAACCGAAACCGGTATGGGTACAGCTTGGAGCTGTTTGGCAGACGGTACAAATTTCTACTCCTTTTCAAGAGGTAATAAAGCCGTCAATTTCTATAATTCCGAATTTACCTTACCTGCACCCACAGGTTGGGGAATGTTCATATCGAGCTGGAAACTCGACGATATAGCCACAGGGATAGAAACTCCAAATTTAGCCGGAAACGATACACGAATATACGGAGTGCAAGGAGGAGTAGTCGTCAATACCGAAGAACCTATCGATGTGTATATCTACAACATCACCGGCGCACTGGTTAAACAAATAAAAGTAACCGGCAACGAAACAATAGAACTTCCCAAAGGTATATATATCGCCAATAAGCAAAAAGTCATGGTTTACTAAATCATGGTTTATGAAATGTTTATATTTATAGAACGGTGGCGCATGCCACCGTTCTTTTTGCATCAATCGAACAAACCAAAAATCCCGAACAGAGGAAACCTCTGCCCGGGATTGGGATCACATATCCTACCTATCTAACAACTTTATCGATTATTCTCTTTATCGATTGCGGCTAACCGTGCATACATTTCTACCATAGCGAACTGTGTCAACAGCCACTTCGAATCGTTTTTCGTTTTTCCGCTCCAATCATCGTTAAACAAGCCGTTTTTCTCACGCATTTCCGTCCAAGCGAAATCCAGATTTTCTCTAAAAGCATCGATATACAAACTATTATGATCTATACCATACAGCTCAACGAATCCCCTAAACATAATAGCGGTAAACCAAACATCACCCCGATTCAGTACTTTATATTTACGATCCGACTGCGAATCGTGGCTAAAAAAACGATTGTAACAGGCAGCAGCCAGCCGTTGGGCCTCCTGCAAATATTTTTTTTCACCTGTAATTCGATACAAAAGCGCTGCCGATTGCATCATTTGTCCACTGTTATAAGCAAACTTCGCCCTACCGATTTCTCCGTTCAAACTCTTATTATCGAAATATAAACCGTCTGCGGGATCTTGCAGATTTTCTTTCGTCCACTCATACAATCGAATTCCTGCTTGTAAGTAGGAACTATCGCCGGTCGCTAAAAAGAGTTTCGAAGCATACACCGACCCCGGAGCATTGGAACAGGTATTTTTCCCGTTCTTTTTCTGCTCGCACCAATATATGCCATATCCCAATTTATCATCGGTTCCACTTTCTATAAACCGCCAAACCATCTTGGCTTGCGAGAGATATTCTTTTTTCCCGGTCAATAAATACAAGTCGGTAAAATCGAGCCCTATCCAAATATTATCGTCATAGAATCTATCGGAAACCGGAGCCGTGTTTATATACGAAGCATACGCTGTCGGAGTTCTCTGCGTGTCGAGATACATTTCCAGCCCGGGACGAACCGTTTTAGTCAATACCTTTCGGAAATCGGACTTCGGTTTTACTTCCAGAAGAGCCGTAACGGCCGACAGGCTCCCCGAAAAAGGCCACAGATAGGAATATAGTTTCTGTTGCTCGGCCTGTTCTTGATTAGAAAGATAGGAGACTTTCAAATGGTTGTCAAAGGGATAAGTCTCCCTGAATAAAGGGACATCTTCAACTCCATAAAGTTTTTCAATGGCCTTGAACGTATCGGCCGCACGAGTATAGTTATCGTTCCCTGCAAAACTTTTTCCTGAAAAGAACAAAAGAAAAGCGAGCGCAAAGCAACGACCAAGCATAATTGAGAATAATTTCTTCATACGATTTTACAATTTTCCTTTCGGGGAAATTTCTGTTTCCCGGCTTTTTCCATCGATATAAAAACGAGCAAAAAAAATCACCGAGCAGAGGACACCCCCCGGCCCGGTGAAAAACAGAAAGATATTATTTAACTATTACTTTATTGGAATACACAGCGTTACCGCAATTTACCCGAACAATGTACACGCCGCCATGAGCCATATCGAAAGAACAATCGGAAACCATCGCTGTCGAAGCGACACAATTGCCCAACAAATCGAACACCATAACGTCATCGACAACAGCGCCATTGGTCAAAACCTGAATAGTCGACCCACTGACTGTCACAACGGGCTTAACAGCTGCCGAAACTTCCTCAATGGCAGTGGGATCGCCTTGTTCTACCAACAGAGTCAACGCATTGAGATCGACCGTCAACTTGTAATAGCCATCGGAGGGAACGGTAAACTTATTGTCATGGTTACCGGCAGTAAAATAGGAAATCGTATACGTTTCACCTAACGTAATGAGTTGATTTCCCTCTTTTGTTTGATCGAATACAAAACAGTTTTCCCAATTTCCGGCAATGAGTTGATTGATAAATTTGAATTCCGTATCACCGTCTTCGGTGTTCTTGGCATACAAAAATCCATTCCATGTAAACACGCCTTCGCTTACTCTTGTCATTTCAATTCCGTCCTCGGTTTTCCAAGCTCCCGGTTCTCCTTTCATGGCACTACCGATCAGATATAAATGATCATAGTCGATTTTTGTAACCTCCATTTTCACGGTATTCAAATCGATCGTAATCGTATAAGTGGCCGTAGAAGCAATTTGGTATTCCGCAGTGGCGACTCCATCGGCACTGAAAACCGGTGTATAAGTGCCCGATTTAACCTCCGATGCATTCGCAGGATTCAAAGATTGGCTATTGTCGTTACTTACGATATAGAAACCGGTCACGGGTTCTCCCACTTCAAGTTTTCCTTTCCATGTATAAACGCCGTTCGCTTCTTTCGTCATAGCGACTCTTTCGGGGAATGCGCTACCGGCTAAATAGGCCTGTCCGAATTTCTCGACATCAAGAATGTCCAAAGAACTTTCTGTCAAAGTCATCGTTTCTGCATCCAAGTCGATCGTAATCGTGTATACCCCGGTTTTTTCTACTTGGAAAGAGGTGTCATAACCTCCGTGTTCGCCTTTGTCATACAACTTTGCGGGAACACCCGGAGTGACAATTTCGTGATCGGGCACATCGGGATTAGGTGCAAGACAAGGATCCCAGCCTCTTCCTACCAAGAATTTGAATCGACGGTCTCCCGTTTTATCCAATAACTCTCCCGTCCACGTAAATTGGCCGTCTCCGACCTTCGTCATTTCAAGAGCATCCTTAGGGCTCCAACCTGCTGCACAAGCATCTCCGACAACATACAAATTGTCATAATGATTGATAGCCGACATACCGAATACGGCCAACAAACACGCGATTAAAAATGTAATCTTTTTCATAATTTTTATTATTAAGTTTAACAAAAGAATCTACTTTACCGACCTATCAATACCTTTTTGGTAAATACCTTATCCTCAGTATGCACCTTTACGAGATAAACTCCTTTCTCATCTACCGACAAAGAAGCCCGACCACCGTCGAAACTGCCTTCTTTAAGGATTTGTCCGAGCGAATTATAGACCCAATAATCGGTAGAAGAAGACTGCTCGATAACGATATGTTTGTCAAGAGCATAAACCTTCCCCACCGGCTCGGCGCTCTCAGGGGTCTCGATAGCGGTAGTACCATCGGCATATTTCGACAGAGTCATGCGGTCTATATTAGGGCCATACTCCGAATTATTCCCGATTTCCACCGTATTGCTTGCCGTGTGATCGAGGTCTACCCATATAGTTTTATGGGCCAAATTACCGCCGCTCGTTCCTCCTGTACCGACAAATGAGACCTCTTGCCAAGAATCCATATTACCGTTCATCTTTACATAGGCCGTACAAGGGGCATCGGACATATAGTAAACGGTCATCGCATAAGTGCCCGATTCAGGGACTTTTACATCGTTGAAAGTAATGGAACGTCCATTCCCTATCGAAGCCACATATTTCCCACCCGAGCACAAACTATCTGTATCGGTCTTAACCGGTACACCGAACGGAATCGTATTGCCATCGGCCTCAGCCTCATATTTCATGAAAATAGGTTTAGGAAGTTGCGAAGACGTAGAGAACAAAACAGCCGCTCCCCCATGTTTTAACAAATCGATCGACACCGTATCTTTCGATGTCAAATTTCCTTTCCATTCGAATTGAATTTCCGACGGACATTCACCATCTTTATAAATGTACGCATTGTATCGTTCACCGGAGGATAAAAACGAAAGAGGCACGGACACGGTGCGGGCATCGTGTGTCAGCGAAGCGAAATACCACTCATTGCCTTTGCAGCGTACGATACTTACATATTCGTCGGGAACAGCTTCAAGACAGCGGGTATCGTCCCATGCAGCCGGTACAGTCTTTAAAAATTCCCGGGCAATGTTATATTCGATATTTTCGGGAGCGTCGCCGATATGTTGTACTCCCGATTCAAAAACTACCGATAAAGCCAACTGGTGCGCTGCTGTCGTCTTTTGATGGATGCACCCGTTTTTATCGGCAAAATCTACCGGGACATAATCGGTCGACCCGATAGCCCCTCGGATAATCGCCGAGTTTATATTGTGGATATCGGGAAAAGTCGTAAAAACCGTATTCTCCAACACGGCCTCAGATGTCAGCAAATGCGGCCATGTTCTCCTCAAACCGGTCGGTTTAGTACAGGCATGTAAATTAAGTAACAACTGCTTTTCGGCCGTTACCTTCAAAAGCAAATCGTATTTCTTCATCATAGCCTGATCGTCACTTTCCCAAAAATCGACTTTCAACCCTTTAACTCCTTGTGCCTTCCAATTCTGTACCATAGAAGCCATCGCCGACTCATCGGAAGGAAGCGAGTTTTGATTCACCCATACGAACACTCCCACCGATTTGGAGGATGCATAATCCACTACCTCTTTCAACGAAACACCGTTCTGCTCCCAGCATTTGTCCAATGTGAAATATTCCCAACCTTGCTGTTTAGCCCAATCTATATATTTCTTAATGTTACTCATGCTAAGATAATCGGAGTGGAAGTCTTCTCCGCCGAAATTCCATACAGCACGTCCGGGTTTTACCCACGACAGATTAGTCAAGGCCGTTTTATCGTTCAAATTTTCCAATATAACCGACTCTGCTATCGATTCTAAGGAACCCACCATGAGAACTCTCCACGGCGTATACAAGGGAAGGGTAGCAGCGACATTCCCAACCAGCCGGTAACCGTAGGCTTTCGTCTCTTCATTCACAAACAACGAGCTTCCACAATAATTCCCATTGACCATCGCTTCGGTCAACAACAGATAATCGCTTCCCGTATGAACCAGCAATGGCAACGGGGTATATAGTTCACATGCCATAAATTCTGTATCGTTCTCTTCATAAAGAGCCTGATTATTTTTGGTATATTGCTGTGAATAAACTTTTTCCTGTCTTACCGGCAAACATTCGCTATTTTCGGCATAAACCGAAATGTCTCCGCTACCGAGAATCGCATAGCGGTAAGCCACGCCATCGTCATACACCCGAAAAATAAATTGTACGGTATGTCCGTCTTTATTACATGAAACTGTCGCCTCTTTATATGTATTATCATATCGACTGCGCTTTCCCGACGGTAAGCTATACGAATCGTCCACCAAACGTTCGGTAAAAGAGGGTTCGCTCAATCCCGTTGAAAAATCGCCTACCGAAGTGGTAATTCCCAAAGCCGATTTTTCCACAATAGAGGTAACTCCTTTCACGACCTTATAATACAAAGCATCGTTATCGCTCACGACAACAAGTTTTATAGAATCGGAGGGAGAGACGGTTTCTCCGACGACAGTCTCTCCCCATACCGGGCAGGCTCCTGCCATCATCGCGCCGACCAAAAGACCATATATACATTTATTTTTCATTGTCAATATTTACTTCCTGTTTCTACAATAAAGCTACTTCACGATTACTTTTTGCACGACTCGTTCTTGCTGTACAATTATCCCCACCAGATAAGCACCGGGCGGAACAGGGATTCTATTCACACAACCTGTTATCTCGCTCTCGTACACAATTTGGCCGGACAAGTTCACTACTTTACAAAATCCATCGGAATCCATAGTAATTACAATCTCGCGATTTTGCGTAGCGACATCGATTCTTTCGGCTACCGGTTTTGTAACAGAAGACGGTTTGTCACTGCCGAACAACTGCCATTTCAAAAGCTGAAAGGAGTCGGCTCCGTTATTTTCGACCGTTCTCAAACGATAGCCTTTATATAATTTAGTACCATTTACTGCGAATTTCATAGTTGCATACCGGCAAGGGAATACAAATCCATTGACTTCGCTTACGGCTTCCCAGTCTTTGTCAAAGCCTTCGACGACCCAACTCTTAGGGTCTCTCTCAGGATAATCCTGACACGAAGTCAACGTATAATAGTCCAATCGATACGGTTTATCCAGTTCTACCTCGACATTGAATACCGGGCTTTCGTCGCTATAATACTTCCGTTGCATATCCCGGTCGAAAAGATTAAAATATCTTTCGTCGGCAATCGTAAAGGCTCCGAGCGGAGAACCTATCACATTGGAAAAGACATCGACATTTTCGGTAATATCTGCCGGGAAATTTTTATGATCGGCCGATTCGTAATAAGGTATCCCGAACAATTGTATTTCCCCGACATTCCGCCCTTTCGTATCGATACGATAATATCGGGCTGCCTTGCCTGCATCCGCATGGGGTTGACGGCTTATCGTAAACAAGGTAGCCGCGCTGTAACGGGTAGAGCCTCCGGAATTCAATTGCGAGTAATTTCTCCCGTCGACCGAATATTCAAGGCTCCATGAATCGACATTTTGAGATGTCACTTCTCCCTCGGAAAATAGATAACCCGTAACCAGACAAGGGTCTGTACAGGTAACATATATGTAATCCGAAGCAGCCTGTAAATCATAAACCGTGTATTCATCGTTATCATTCAGGGCAGACCCGGAAATATCTTTTCCACCAATCGTGATTGCAGCATTGTCGGTAAGGTCGTAAGCGTAAGCTGCTTTCATCTTTTCGGGCTTCGGCATTTTAACCTCGGTCTCCCAGATTTCAAATTTATCTATATTAGGGCCACCGCCATTGTAAGGAGTGATTTTTATCGTATTATCGCCCTTATCGAGATAAATATACGAAAGCATCATACCGACCGGAGGGCGGTTCCAATCTTCTGTCGTCTCCGTCATACCTATCACCACCGGTGCATAAAATCCCGTTTGGACGGCTATGGAACGTATGAACATGCTCGTGTAATAGGTACGGAACTCATAAGTGCCCTCCTTATCGACATAGACATTCCTAAACAAAATCTCGGATCCATTGTCGTTGTCCCCCACATAGGCATCTCCCGAATATCCATTCACATATTTGACCTTTACCGGAGGTGTGAGAACCGCATCCTCTGCTTCCAAGACTAAAAGCGGATTTTGAGCGCACAAGCCGGCAGCAGGCAACAAAGAGAGTAATAAAATCTTAAATTTTTTCATTCCTTCGCAAACTACAATTAAGCATAAGAACCACTTAGAATCTTTCCTAAGCCAAAGATTCCAACAGGGATATTTCACAGTCGAAAAGGATAGAGAAACAACCGTTGTCCGAACAATATATGTACTTACACGAGTTTTTCATGTTGGTAACATTCCAAGGGTTTTACATATCTATGACACAAAAAACATCATACACCCTTATACCAAATGAAAAAAAAATTTTACTACCACAAATAGCTGTACTGATCGCCTAAAATTTTTTTGATTTTTTTCAAGGCCGTGGTTATCTGACCCTCAACGGTTTTTACCGAAATATTCAACCTCCGAGCTATTTCCTGATTCGTAAGATTCTCACTTCGGCTAAGCAAAAAAATGTTCCGACATTTGTCCGGTAAAGAAAAAACAGCCTCCTGAATCAAACGATATAATTCCTCGGTTTCAAGAGTAGACACACTGGTATTGATCGTAGAGACTTCCACTCCGTCGAGACCTACCGTCTCTTTCTTTTTTCTCAATTCATTCAAACACTTATTTTTCGCTGCTTGGAACAAATAGGCTTTCAGTGAAAGCTGTATCTGAAATGTCTCTCTGTTTTCCCATAAATAAATAAAAATATCCATCGCCAACTCTTCTGCCACATTCTTATCGTCCAAATGGAGATATATGAAACGGCACAAAGGAGTAAAATATGTTTCAAATAAAGATTTGAACGCATCCTCATTTCCTTCACGAATCTGCCTAAGCAATGATATGTCATTAGTGATATTCGCTACCATTATTACAGGAAAACTATGCAAAGAAAATAATATTATTCAAGATAAAAAAATAATATTCACAGCAAAAATAAAAAAATATAAAAGCCTCGAAAGATTTCTACTTATTGATTACAAAGTAATTATAAAATGGATACCTATACCAATCAGACATTTTTTCTTTTTTATTATCTACACATATAAGGGTCAAGCCCGATTTTTGTGTCTAAGTAATTGAAATCTTAAAATTCCATCAAACATGAATAATAATCTTCCGTGGGATATAATCATTGCTAAATTCGAAGGAATCTCCCTATCAGAAGAAGAGCAATCGCAGCTACAAAACTGGTTAGCGGCCGATGACAAAAACAAACTTCTTTTCGATGAACTGAAAACCCTTTGGGATAGCATCCAAGCAAAATCTGCCAACTACAATCCCGATGTAGATTATTATTGGAAAAAATTCCAAGCCTATATTCACAAAGATACTATACAGAAAGAACCTATAAAGGTAAAAAAGATTGTTCCCCGGTTACATTTCGGCAAGAAACTAAACCGCATTGCCGCAGCTGTCAGTTTATTATTAATCGTTTCGGGGATAGGGTATTATTTCTTTTCCAGCAACAAATCTTTGAACAGAGAGACAATTCGACAATTACAGGAAAATCGAAATTCATACTTCCCGATGGCAGTGAAGTATGGTTAAATTCACATTCGAAGCTGGAATACAAAAATCTTCATGCCGACATGCGAGAAGTCGAATTGAAAGGCGAGGCTTTTTTTAAAGTTCAGCACGATGAAAGGCCGTTCATTGTCAAGACCAGCGACATAGCGGTAAAAGTGCATGGTACGCAATTCAACGTAAGCGCCTACCATGCTGACGAAAAATCGGTAGTGAGCCTATACGAAGGTTCGGTATCGATGCATGTATTGGGCGACGATAGCTCGAATTGTTACCTGAAACCGGGGGAAGAAGGCTCTCTCGACAAGAAAGACAAAACGATTCGGGTTGAAAAAGGAGACGTAGAATTTGCAAAAATGTGGACTAACGAAAAAGTCAAACTGGAAAACAAAAACCTTCATGAAGTTTGCAAATATCTTTCCAAATGGTATAACGTGAAAATCATCATCGACCCGGCTTTGTCCGACGATCAATCTTACACGTTTACCCTCCATGACCAAAGTCTCGAAGATATTATTCGTATCATGTCGAACATATCTTCGATAAACTACCACTTTACAGAAGACAACACATTAATGATAACCCTTTAAACACATGATTGCCTATGACGATACATTAAAGACA
>ERZ838118.5062-NODE-5062-length-10736-cov-4.135942_pt1 | contig 10736 bp, 10 predicted proteins | sample MGYA00519863_ERZ838118 | MGnify/ENA primary metagenome ERZ838118 (study PRJEB31850, sample SAMEA3708827) | human gut metagenome | biome: human gut; feature: human-associated habitat; material: faeces | place: China | collected 2014 ...
GTAGGTTAACCACTTAAGTCAGGATAAAAATTATAAGAAAAGGACAGTCTAATACAGGCTGTTTTTTTCTTTTACAAAGTTATAAGGAGAGTGTTAAAAGTATAAAAACGTGTCTTGAAAATGATACGAACAAATGTTTGTAAATAAAAAATCCCTGTGCTATAATGATACTGTTGAAGTTAATCAGATCGCAAGAAGGAAATGAGGAAAAATACATTGAGAAATCAGGAACATAAATTTATTAAGATACGTGGAGCAAATGAAAATAATTTAAAAAATTTAAGTGTAGACATTCCAAGAAATGAATTTGTTGTGCTGACCGGTCTAAGTGGTTCAGGAAAGAGTTCTCTGGCATTTGATACAATTTATGCGGAAGGACAGCGCAGATATATGGAGTCGCTTTCTTCTTATGCAAGACAGTTTTTAGGACAGATGGAAAAGCCGGATGTGGAGAGTATTGAAGGACTGTCTCCGGCAATTTCCATTGACCAGAAATCCACGAACCGCAATCCAAGATCTACAGTAGGAACAGTGACGGAGATCTATGATTATTTTCGTCTGTTATATGCGAGAATCGGAATTCCACATTGTCCGAAATGTGGCCGTGAGATTAAGAAACAGACGGTAGATCAGATGGTAGATCAGATCATGGAACTGCCGGAGCGCACGAAGATCCAGCTCCTTGCGCCAGTTGTCCGTGGAAGAAAAGGACGCCATGAAAAGCTTCTGGAGAGAGCGAAGAAAAGCGGATATGTACGTGTGCGTGTGGACGGTAATCTGTATGAATTATCCGAAGAGATCGCATTAGATAAGAACATCAAGCATAATATAGAAATCATCGTGGATCGACTTGTTGTGAAGCCGGGAATTGAGAAGCGTCTGACGGATTCGATTGAAAATGTACTGCATCTGGCAGAGGGACTGATGATTGTTGACATTATTGACGGGGAGCCGATGAATTTCAGCCAGAGCTTTTCCTGCCCAGACTGTGGAATCAGTATCGATGAGATAGAGCCGCGAAGCTTCTCTTTCAACAATCCATTTGGCGCATGCCCGGAGTGTTTCGGACTTGGATATAAGATGGAATTTGATGAGGATCTGATGATCCCGGATAAGAGACTGAGCATCAGCGAAGGAGCGATTACCGTAATGGGATGGCAGTCTTGTACGGATAAGAAGAGTTTTACCTATGCGATTCTTGATGCACTCAGTAAAGAATATGATTTTTCTCTGGACACGCCATTTCAGGACTATCCACAGGAAATCCATGATGTGATCATCCACGGAACGAATGGCCGTGAGGTGAAAGTTCATTATAAAGGCCAGCGCGGAGAAGGTGTCTATGATGTTGCATTTGAAGGACTGATTCGCAATGTAGAACGCAGATACCGGGAGACTTCATCTGAGACAATGAAGGCAGAATATGAAGAGTTTATGAGAATCACTCCGTGTAGAAAATGTGGCGGCCAGCGACTGAAGGCAGAAGCGCTTGCAGTGACGGTCGGTGGTAAAAATATCGCAGAAGTGACAGAGATGTCCATTGAAAACCTGCAAACATTTATGGGCAGTCTGGAGCTTACGCAGCAGCAGAAGATGATCGGAGGACAAATCTTAAAAGAGATCCAGGCAAGAATTAAGTTTTTGATGGATGTAGGTCTGGATTACTTGACGCTTGCCCGCGCTACCGGAACATTATCCGGAGGAGAAGCGCAGAGAATCCGTCTTGCGACACAGATTGGTTCCGGTCTGGTGGGAGTGGCTTATATTCTGGACGAGCCGAGTATCGGTCTGCACCAGAGGGATAATGACAAACTGCTCGGAACACTGAAGCATCTGCGTGATCTTGGGAATTCTGTCATTGTCGTGGAACATGATGAGGATACGATGCGTGCGGCAGACTATATTGTGGACATTGGACCTGGTGCCGGTGAGCATGGAGGAGAAGTGATTGCATGTGGAACCGCAGAGCAGATCATGAAGAATAAAAAATCCATCACAGGGGCTTACCTTAGTGGAAGAATGCAGATTCCGGTACCGGAGCACCGCGCGGATCCGTCAGGCTGGATTAAGATCAGAGGAGCAAGAGAGAATAACTTAAAAAATGTGGATGTAGAGATCCCGCTTGGTGTGATGACCTGTGTGACAGGTGTGTCTGGATCGGGAAAGAGTTCGCTTGTAAATGAAATCTTGTACAAACGTCTTGCAAGAGATCTGAACAGAGCAAGAGTGATTCCGGGAAAACATAATGCCATTGATGGTCTGGAGCAGCTGGATAAAGTGATTGCCATTGACCAGTCACCGATTGGAAGAACACCAAGATCAAACCCGGCAACCTATACGGGAGTATTTGATCTCATCCGTGACCTTTTTGCATCTACAGCAGACGCAAAAGCACGTGGATACAAGAAAGGAAGATTCAGTTTCAATGTGAAAGGCGGACGTTGTGAAGCCTGTGCCGGAGACGGAATCCTGAAAATCGAGATGCATTTCCTGCCGGATGTTTATGTACCTTGCGAGGTTTGCCACGGAAAGAGGTATAACCGGGAGACACTGGAGGTAAAATACAAAGGAAAGAGTATTTATGATGTACTCAATATGACCGTGGAAGAGGCATTGCATTTCTTTGAAAATGTACCAAGTATCCACAGAAAGATGGAGACCTTGTATGATGTCGGGCTTTCTTATATTCGTCTGGGACAGCCGTCTACGACTCTGTCCGGCGGAGAAGCCCAGCGTATCAAGCTGGCAACAGAGCTGAGTAAGAGAAGTACGGGAAAGACAATCTATATTCTGGACGAGCCGACGACGGGACTGCATTTTGCCGATGTGCATAAGTTGACAGAGATTCTCCACAGATTGACAGAAGATGGGAATACAGTCATTGTGATCGAGCACAATCTGGATGTGATAAAGACCGCAGATTACATCATCGATATCGGTCCGGAAGGCGGTGACAAAGGCGGAACCGTGATCGCAGAGGGAACACCGGAAGAAGTTGCGGAAAGTCCGGTATCCTATACAGGAAAGTATATAAAACCAATGCTGGAACGGTAGAAATATGACATTTTGTTCAATGCATCGTCCGGATTCGTCATATTGTAATATTTATGTAAAAAGCTTCACAAAGATTTAAGCAAAATGGGTCTTTTTATTTTAAATAATTTTGATTATAATGGGAACATGCTCAAAAATAGCATGTGATATAATCATATCTCACCAAAGATAGGAATATAGACAGCTTGATGAAGGGAGAATTGGGAATGTCAGTAGATCTTGGAATTGATTTGGGAACCGCCAGCGTACTGGGGTATGTAAAAGGAAAGGGTGTTATTTTAAAAGAGCCTTCTGTTGTAGCGTATGACAGAGATACGAATGCAATCAAGGCGATCGGAGAAGAAGCAAGACTGATGCTTGGAAGAACTCCGGGAAATATTGTGGCAGTCAGACCTTTGAGACAGGGCGTGATATCAGACTATACAGTAACAGAAAAAATGATCAAATATTTCGTGCAGAAAACACTTGGAAAGCGTACATTCAAGAAGCCGAGAATCAGTATCTGTGTACCAAGCGGGGTTACAGAAGTGGAACGCAAGGCAGTGGAGGAAGCAACTTATGCAGCAGGAGCAAGAGAGGTACATCTGATCGAAGAACCGGTTGCGGCAGCAATCGGTGCGGGAATCGATATCTCAAAGCCGTGTGGCAATATGATCGTTGACATCGGCGGAGGTACATCCGATATTGCTGTCATCTCACTTGGCGGAACGGTTGTAAATACATCCTTAAAGATTGCCGGAGATGATTTCGACGAGGCGATCGTCCGCTATATGCGAAAGAAACATAATCTTCTGATCGGTGAAAGAACAGCGGAAGATATTAAAATCAAGATCGGTACAACCTATCCAATGATCGAAGATGAGACGCTGGAAGTCAGAGGAAGAAACCTGGTAACAGGACTTCCGAAGACGGTAACGGTAACTTCGACAGAGACAGAAGAAGCACTCCGGGAGACAACGGGACAGATCGTAGAAGCTGTTATCAGCGTGCTGGAGAGAACACCACCGGAGCTTTCCGCAGATATCCTTGACAGAGGGATTATGCTGACCGGAGGCGGATCTATGTTACGTGGTATGGAAGAACTGATCGAGGAAAAGACAGGCATCAACACGATGACGGCGGATGATCCGATGAAGGTTGTTGCCATCGGAACCGGAGAATACGTAGAGTTCATGGGTGACAGAAAAGGAATCTAGATTCAGATAGGAATCCGGATGAGTGAAATCGAATGGAAGAAATAAAAGGATACGTAGAACATATTGTTTACCGCAATGAAGATAACGGGTACACGGTATTCCATCTGAATAATTCAGATGGAGAAGTGACCTGTGTCGGAAGTTTTCATTATATTGAAGAAGGTGAACTGTTAAGACTGAAAGGAGGCTATACAACGCATAAGATGTATGGCCTTCAGTTCGCTGTGGAGGAATCGGAGATATGTGAGCCGGAAGATCTGGTATCCATCGAACGGTATCTGGGTTCCGGTGCCATCCGCGGTGTGGGAACGGCTCTGGCAGCGCGTATCGTGCGCCGGTTTAAGGCAGATACGTTCCGCATCATTGAAGAAGAGCCGGAACGTCTGGCAGAGGTAAAGGGCATCAGCGAAAAGATGGCCCGGGCCATTTCTGAGCAGATGGAATCCAAGAAAGAAATGCGTCAGGCCATGATGTTTCTGCAGGATTACGGTATCTCCATGAGCCTGGCCCTGAAAATTTATAATGAATATGGCCCGCGTATGTATGGTATCATCAAGGAAAATCCATATCGCCTGGCGGACGATATCCAGGGTGTCGGATTTAAGATGGCGGATGAGATTGCCCAGAAGGTCGGCATTTTCACGGATTCCGACTTCCGCATCCGCAGTGGTATTTACTACACCCTTCTGCAGTCTGTGGCCAACGGACACACCTATCTTCCGCAGGAGGAGCTTCTGGCGTCGGCTTCCGAACTTCTGCGCGTAGATCCGTCCGTGATGGAAAAGCATCTGACAGATCTGCAGATGGAAAAGAAGATCGTGGTGAAGGTGAATGAGGAGAATGTGCCGGATCCGGAGACGGCGGCGCAGGAAACAGATCCGCCGTCCCGCCATGTCTATGCCTCCCAGTATTACTACACAGAACTCAACACCGCCCGCATGCTCCACGACCTGAACCTGCGCGGTTCCGAGCCGGAAACAGAAATCCGAAAAAAACTGGAGAAGATCTGCGAGGAAGAGAAGATTGAGCCGGATGAGCTTCAGATCCGGGCAGTCATTGAGGCAGTCAACAGCGGCCTTCTTATCATCACTGGCGGCCCTGGTACCGGTAAGACAACAACCATCAACACCATCATCCGCTATTTTGAACAGGAGGAGATGGAGATTCTTCTGGCGGCACCGACCGGACGCGCGGCTAAGCGTATGACAGAAGCCACCGGCTACGAGGCGCGCACCATTCACCGGCTTCTGGAGCTGACCGGAGTTCCGTCTGATGATAAAGATACTTCTGGCATGCACTTTGAGCGCAACGAGGAGAATCCGCTGGATGCGGATGCCATCATTATTGATGAAATGTCCATGGTAGATATTTACCTGATGCACGCGCTTCTTCGTGCCGTGAACCCGGGAACCCGCCTGATTCTGGTGGGTGATACCAACCAGCTTCCGAGTGTAGGTCCGGGCAACGTCCTGCGTGATCTGATCGCGTCCAAAGCCTTTAATGTGGTACAGCTGACCCGGATCTTCCGTCAGGCTGCGGAGAGTGACATCATCGTGAACGCCCATAAGATCAACGATGGAGAACGGATCCCGCTGGGAAAACGCAGCAAGGATTTTCTGTTTATCCGCCGGGAACAGCCGGACGCCATTATCAGCGCCATGCTGACGCTGGTGAGGGAAAAGCTTCCGAATTATGTGCATGCGGATATGTTTGATATTCAGATCATGACGCCCATGCGGAAGGGCGCGCTTGGCGTGGAACGGCTGAATACCATTCTGCAGAGCTTTTTAAATCCGCAGGACCCGTCCAAGCCGGAAAAAGAAGTGGGCGGAACCATCTACCGTGTCGGGGATAAGGTCATGCAGATTAAGAACAACTACCAGATTGAGTGGGAGACCCGCAACCGCTATGGCATTCCGGTGGATTCCGGAGCCGGGGTGTTTAACGGGGATATCGGCATCATCCGTGAGATTAACACCTTTGCGGAAGAGCTGACCGTAGAGTTTGACGAGGGAAAGATGGTGGACTACAGCTTTAAGCAGCTGGAAGAGCTGGAGCTGGCCTACGCCATCACCATTCATAAGTCCCAGGGAAGTGAGTATCCGGCAGTCGTCATTCCGGTCTATTCCGGCCCCCGCATGCTGATGACAAGAAACTTGATTTACACGGCGGTCACCCGTGCCCGTGCCTGTGTGTGCCTGGTAGGAATTCCGGAGATGCTGCAGGCCATGGTGGACAACGAGGTAGAACAGCGCCGTTACACCGGATTGAAGATCCGGATTCAGGAGGTCATGAAATCAGAATTGTAAAAATAGAACCCCTGGTCGGCCTGCTCTTTCCCCGCTGCTGTCCGGTCTGCAGCCAGATTGTACTGCCGGAGGGTGCGCTCATCTGTTCTGGCTGCGTGCCGAAGCTTCATTTTATTCAGCAGCCGTCCTGTAAAAAGTGCGGGACGGAGCTCATCAGTGACCGGGCGGAATACTGCCCGGACTGCCTGCGGCGGCAGCGCAGCTTTGAGTCCGGCGTGGCTTTAATCCGCTATGACACTGTGGCGCAGAAATCCATAGCGGCGGTCAAGTACAAAAACCGCCGGGAGTATCTGGATTTTTACGCAGAGGCCATTGCAAGGCGGTACGGCTATTTTTTCAAGTGTCATAAAGACGCGGTGCTGGTGCCGGTGCCAGTCCATCCGGCAAGACTGCGGAGCCGTGGCTTTAACCAGGCGGGGGAGCTGGCAGTACGCCTGGGGCGGCTGACCGGACTTCCGGTAAACGAACGCCTGCTGGTCCGGACTAAAAAGACAGCACCGCAGAAAGAACTCGGTCCGGATGAGCGTCTGCGGAATCTGCGCCACGCATTCGCGGTGGCGGCAGAATTCAGACAGGAACCTGCGCAGGACAAAACGGATAGCCGGAGGATGCCGGGACGAACAGCTTCAGTGCCCGCAGGTAAAGCAGCAAAACTCCCACAAACGGTCATTCTTGCAGACGACATTTACACCACAGGCAGCACCATAGAAGCCTGCGCCAGAGTTTTAAAAGCAGCCGGAGTGCGTCAGGTTTATTTCGTTTCTATCTGTATCGGTGGTGGCTTATAAGCTGAAAAAACGGAAGAAACATGGAAAAAATATGAAAAAATCCGGAAAAACCACGGAAACACGCGGATTTCCGGCAAAAAAATAAAGAAAAAGATTGACGCATGGACATCGTTATGCTATAGTGGTATGGCGAATGGAAGAGCTTAGGTCTTTTTTTTATGCTCAAAATTAGCCTGTGGGCTGGTCCGGCAGAAAAAAAGGCTGAAAAACAACGAAAAAATCAAGTGGAGGTGGAAGTCGTGCGCACAAAGATTACACTGGCATGTACAGAATGTAAACAGCGTAACTACAACATGACGAAGGATAAGAAGACACATCCGGATCGCATGGAGACCAAAAAATATTGTAGATTCTGCAAAACTCATACTTTACACAAAGAAACCAAGTAAGGAGTGTGAACTATGGGAGAAACTACAGGCACTGAGAAGGCTCCGAAGAAGAGCTTTTTCAAGGGTTTAAAAGCTGAGTTCAACAAAATCGTATGGCCTGACCAGGAAACCGTTGGCAAGCAGACTGTTGCTGTAGTAGCGGTTACCGCTGCGCTGGGAATTATCATCGCAATCCTGGATTTCATTATCAAATGGGGCCTCAGCTTCATTATTTAATTAAGGCGAGGGTGATAAGATGTCAGAAGCAAAGTGGTATGTAGTTCATACCTATTCAGGCTACGAGAACAAAGTTAAAGTTGACATTGAGAAAACCATTGAGAACCGTAACCTCCAGGATCAGATCCTCGAAGTTTCCGTTCCGATGCTCGAAGTCGCAGAACTCAAGAACGGCGTGGAGAAGCTTGCGGACAAAAAAATGTTCCCAGGCTATGTACTCATCCATATGATCATGAACGATGATACCTGGTATGTAGTACGCAACACCCGCGGTGTAACCGGCTTTGTCGGACCGGGTTCCAAGCCTGTTCCGTTAAGCGATGAGGAGATGGAGAGCCTCGGATTCGGAAAGACAGAAGTCGCTCTGGATTATGCGGTTGGTGATACCATTGTGGTAACCGCCGGCGCATGGAAGGACACGATCGGTGCCGTTAAGTCTATCAATGAGAGTAAGCACACTCTTACGATCAATGTCGAAATGTTCGGCCGTGAAACACCGGTTGAACTCAATTTCACAGAAGTGAAACACATGTAACAACGAAAAAGGACCGGTGATGCCGGTTCGTGGGAGGGACACCCCCGACAATACCACATTATTAGGAGGTCATTATCATGGCAAAGAAAGTTACTGGTTACATCAAATTACAGATCCCGGCAGGCAAGGCTACCCCGGCTCCGCCAGTAGGTCCGGCACTGGGTCAGCACGGTGTTAATATCGTACAGTTCACCAAGGAGTTCAACGCAAGAACCGCAGATCAGGGCGATCTGATCATCCCGGTTGTTATTACCGTATATGCAGACAGAAGCTTCAGCTTCGTTACCAAGACTCCGCCGGCAGCTGTTCTGTTAAAGAAAGCCTGCAAGATCAAATCCGGTTCCGCAACCCCGAACAAGACCAAAGTTGCTACCATCTCTAAGGCAGATCTTCAGAAGATCGCTGAGACCAAGATGCCTGACTTAAACGCAGCAAGTCTGGAAGCAGCTATGAGCATGATTGCAGGTACTGCAAGAAGCATGGGTATCACTGTTGAGGAGTAATTCTTCATACAGGACTGAGATGAAACTTTAAATACGTGGGAGGGACATCCCCGACAATACCACTAGGAGGTTATTTTATTATGAAACATGGAAAGAGATACGTAGAAGCGGCTAAAGCAGTAGACCGCGCTACTCTTTATGATGCAGCAGACGCTATCGCACTTGTTAAGAAGACTGCTGTAGCTAAATTTGATGAAACCATTGAGGCTCATATCAGAACCGGTTGTGACGGACGTCACGCTGACCAGCAGATCCGTGGTGCAGTTGTTCTCCCGCACGGTACTGGTAAAGTTACCAGAATCCTTGTTTTCGCTAAGGGCGTAAAGGCTGACGAGGCTCAGGCTGCAGGCGCAGATTTCGTAGGCGCTGAGGAGCTGATCCCGAAGATCCAGAACGAAGGCTGGTTAGATTTCGATGTAGTTGTAGCTACCCCGGATATGATGGGTGTTGTTGGTCGTCTGGGTCGTGTACTTGGACCGAAGGGCTTAATGCCGAACCCGAAGGCTGGTACCGTAACCATGGACGTAACCAAAGCTATCAACGATATCAAAGCTGGTAAGATCGAGTACAGACTTGATAAAACCAACATCATCCACGTGCCAGTGGGTAAAGCTTCTTTCACTGAGGAGCAGTTAGCGGACAACTTCCAGACGCTTATGGATGCAATCAACAAAGCAAAACCGGCTACCTTAAAGGGTGCTTACATCAAGAGCGCAACCCTGACCTCTACCATGGGCCCGGGCGTTAAGCTGAACGTAGTTAAGCTGATGGCTTAATCAGATTTTGCAAAAAACTGATTGACAATCCCAATATAGTATGTTATCATACACAAGTATTGACTGCCGAAGACAGTAGGTGCCGTAAGGCGTAAGGTTACAGCCGCCTACCGAGGAACGTACAATTTGTATTAAATGACGAATTTGTAGAGCCCCTCTGTCTTGCACAGTGGGGCTTTTCCTTGCAGTCTCCAGTTATATAATAAAACAGGAGGAAGACATTCATGGCTAAAGTTGAGTTAAAACAGCCTATCGTAGCTGAGATCTCCGAGCTGTTAAACGGCGCTGCATCCGCAGTAGTAGTAGACTATCGTGGTCTTACTGTTGCTCAGGATACCGAGCTTCGTAAGCAGTTAAGAGAAGCTGGTGTTACTTACAAAGTATACAAGAACACCATGATCAAGCGTGCAGCTGAGGGTACTGATTTCGCAGCTCTGGATCCGGATTTAGAAGGACCGACCGCAATCGCAGTATCTAAGGATGACGCTACAGCTCCGGCAAGAATCCTGGCTGAGTTTGCTAAAAAGGCAGACAAGCTTGAGATCAAAGCTGGTGTTGTTGAAGGTACTTACTATGATCAGAAGGGTATGCAGGTTATCGCAACCATCCCGTCCAGAGAAGTACTTCTCGGAAAGTTACTGGGAAGCATCCAGTCTCCGATCACCAACTTCGCTCGTGTGCTTAATCAGATCGCTGAGAAGCAGGGCGCAGAGGCTTAATTATCTGAGCATGGTTCTGCGGCCAGCCGTATGAGCAGTCAGAAGTAAGCATTTCGATGTCATATCGAACAACAATTGATTTAGAATTATAATTATTTTAATGGAGGAAATTAAAATGGCAAAGTTAACCACTGCAGAGTTTATCGAAGCTATCAAAGAGTTATCCGTATTAGAGCTGAACGACCTGGTAAAGGCTTGTGAGGAAGAGTTCGGCGTATCCGCAGCAGCAGGCGTTGTAGTTGCAGCAGCAG
>ERZ838118.5070-NODE-5070-length-10720-cov-47.267604_pt1 | contig 10720 bp, 9 predicted proteins | sample MGYA00519863_ERZ838118 | MGnify/ENA primary metagenome ERZ838118 (study PRJEB31850, sample SAMEA3708827) | human gut metagenome | biome: human gut; feature: human-associated habitat; material: faeces | place: China | collected 2014 ...
TCAGAAGGGTGTCCAAGACGCAGGAGGAAACAGAAATGGCACGACGGGGAGAAAATATACGCAAACGCAAAGATGGTCGGTGGGAAGGCCGCTATATCAAAGCGCGCACACCGGAGAGGAAAATCCAGTGGGGCTACGTCTATGGCACAGTCTACGCAGAGGTCAAACGGGTGCTGATTCAAAAGAAAGCAGAGGCAGGCTTCTACAACCTGAAAAGAACCGACCTGACCTTTGAAGCACTGGCTGAGGTATGGCTGCACTCCCAGCGGAATGCAGTAAAAGAATCCACCTATGCGCATTACTCGTACACGCTGCACAAATATCTTCTTCCGGTTTTGAGTAAAGTGCCAGTTGCATCTCTTGAGGAAAGTTTTCTGGAACAGGCTATGCAGCAGATCATTGCGCCTACGGATGCCGCACACAAGCCGCTGGGGAACTCCTCTGCCCGGGAATGCCTCTCCATGCTGCGCCGTATCTGCAAATATGCCACGCACTTGCGCCTGATCCGTCCGATGGAGCTGGAAGTAGCGCTGCCAAAAGCCATCGACAAAATTTCTGTACCCCTCTCCCCGGCGGAGCAGCAGCAGCTTTATCAGTATGTACAGGAGAACCCAACGCCTCGTAAAATCGGCTTATTACTGGGGCTTGAATTAGGTCTGCGTATTGGCGAGATCTGCGGCTTACAGTGGGGTGATTTTGACCTGAAACTCGGTACACTGAAAATCAGCAGGACGGTCTGCCGAATTTCCTGTGGAAACGGGCACACGAAGGTAGTCATCCAAACGCCTAAAACCCGCACCTCCCGCCGGGAAATTCCAATCCCGAAACGGCTGCTTATTATGCTGAAAAGGCTGCGCGGATGTGTCAGCAATGCTGCATGGTTTCTGTCCGGCAACGAGTCCAAGCCCACCGAGCCCCGTTGCTACCGAAAAAGCATCAAAGCATATCTGAAACAGGCAACTGTCCGGCAGATACGTCCGCACGCGCTGCGCCATACCTTTGCAACGACCTGTCTGCAGGCGGGGTGCGATGTAAAGACCCTCAGCGAATTGTTAGGACACGCTAACGCCAACATCACCTTGCAGCGCTATGTGCACTCTGATTTGACCCGGAAGCGCAGGGAGATGAACCGGATATTCTCCCATCAGGTGTCCATGAGGGGTAGGAGCGCGCTAAATATTACGTAGTGACGCACGATTTCTTTGCCGTTCCTCCATTATCACTATGGAGGATACTTTTTTTATTAAATATATTCTTTGCCATTACGCGGCTGCACATTCTCTGTATCATAAAATACTTTTGCATCATACGCAGATGCGTATGCATAACTGCACGAACTTCTCTACCATCATATTGAGGTGAACTTCATCACGACTGTAGAAGATGCCGTTGCCAAATGCTTTGAACAGCTCTACGACCAGCGGGAGATATGTCTCAACGAGTTGACGTCCCGCGCCGGTGCATATTCCAAAATCGATTTATTGTTTAACACATAAACATAAATATATTTTTATTCTACAAACTGCACCTCTTGCGAACATAAAAAACGCGTGTTATACTGAAGCCATCAAAAAACATTGGAGGTGTCTACTATGCCCCGTCCCAAAGGAAGCAAGAACAAGATCAAGACCGTAAAAGCAACCGTTGACTTTGCTGCGCAGATTGCCGAAAAGCAGTCCGCAAAGGAAGCCGCTGCCGCTGAAATTGCATCGATCACCGCTAACATCGATGCGCTGAAAGCTGACCTGAAAGCCAAGAAATCCGAGCTGAAATCTATCGACAAGGAAATCGCCAGAATCGAAGCTAAAAAGATCAAGGCTGAAACCAAAGCAGCGGAATCCGCAAAGAAAGCTGAAGCAGAGGATGTTCTGAAAAAACTGCTGGCAAGCGGTGTGAGCGCAGACGATATCCTCGCAAAGCTGAAGTGATTTAAAATTTCTGACGCAGCAGTTGACGGAAACATCTACGTCGCAAGCAGTGCAACTTGGTACCAACTTGCGATTTTTGAATCGGATTTTTCAAAATCCAAATTCAAAATGCTTGTTGGGCTGTGCCCAAACCCCTTGTGTTCTGCATCCGGTGGATGCAGGCTGCGCATTTTTGCAAAATGCTTTTTTGATCTGAGTGCCGATGCCTGTGGTATCGGCACTTTTTGCACAGATAGATTCCCGGAAGCAGATAATAGTGCTATGCAGCGCATCCGGGATTGTGCTATACTTGATTTACACAAACCTGTTTGTCCTAAAAAGTTGGAGGTGTTCATGGCTACACGAACCATTTGTTTTCCCATATCCGGCTACCCCTATTGCAAAGAACAGCCGGTGACATTCACATGGATAAAAGGCAGCAAGCGGCAGAATATCCGTGCCGTCCATGATGCCGTCCATACAACAGACCCGGATGTTTCCATTCTGGAAGTCAGCTCTGCATCCGTTCAGCCGGAGGGTGAGGCTGTTTCTTCTTTGCGGCTTCTGCTGCGTCTGGATTCTGTTGCGCAGGATGTGCCCATCAGCACGGTTTTTGAAGCTGCCAAGGTATTTGAACATGGTGGTCCATTCGCTGACCTTCTGACCTGTGCACCATCCAAAGTCCATAAGGACACTCGACTGCGAACCAATGGAAAGCTGCTACGCTACTCTTTGGAAGGAAGTGAGTATCCGATAGAGCCGCACCCGGATTCATTTTTTGAGTGGCTCTACTGCCGCGCGTTGAAGCAGTTCCCGGAAAAGGCTGCGCAGCTGAGCAGGTATAATGCCTTTTCTGATATTGCTGCCGCAGCGGATTCTAAAAAGTATTATGGCGATTCCTCGCGGGCGGCCGCAATCTATGTAGGACTTGCAGCGGCTGGAAAACTTCCGTGCATCGATTCCTATGAATCATTCATTGCGGAAGTTTACACGGAGCCAAAGCCCTTGCCCAAGTCTGGAAAATCTGAGACTGCTTCAAAAAAGACACCCGAGGTTTCTGCACCAGCAAAGGAGATTCCGGCAGACGAATCGTCGCCGTCCGATAATGCAAATATTCCGGACGGTGCGCAGATGGAACAGGTCCTTGAGCTGCCCAAAGCGACCTGTCTGCTCCTCTCTTTGGCAAAAAATGCTGGTCTTTCCGCAAATAATTCCAGTGAGCTGGCATATAAGGGAAAGGAATTTTTTCTTGACGCTTATCAGAAAGCACTGAAAAACAAAACGCTCCAAATCAATGTCCATAAGAACAAGATCACTTTTCCGATGGAGGAGCATGACAGCGGATTTCATGCGGTCGGAGTACTGACCCGTTCGCCTGCTTGGGAATACGGATGGAAGTTCAACTATCTGGCCGAGAATACACCCGGAGCAGAAAAGCCCGAAGTCAAAGCAAAGATCCAGAAGCCTTTGACCGCATTGGAGCATCTGGAACACTGTGGGTATAAAATCGTTCAGCAGGTCGTGCCGGAAAAACTCCCACCGATTGCTGTTCAGCGGATGGCATGGAAAACAGGCGAGGCTCTTTGCGACCCGGTGGTGGTGGATTTCTTGCAGTTTATCCGAACACATATGCAGAGCGACGGTTCTTTTTCGTTCCGTATCCCAAAGGGTGCGTCCAAAAAATCGTTTGCCACACTTTCAGAGATTGCTCAGACGTGGGACAAAATGGGACTTTTTGCAGCCATTGTGATCTATCCGCAGAATATCGTCTATGAGCTTGCGCAAAATGAGACCGTCCGGCATTTTTTGAGCGGAAAGTGGCTGGAGCTTTTTGTAGAGCATCAGGTTCAGCAGATCCTGAACCGCTATCAGGAGGAGCAGGGCGCAGAAGTTTCGGTTTGCTCCAATGTGGTTCTTTCAGAAACGGCATCCGTAGGGAGCACGCATGAGCTGGACGTCGTGTTCTCCATCAATGGAAAATTTTTCTGGGTAGAAGCCAAATCATCCAGCCGAAGCATTGATTATGGAAAATATGCTTCTCTGTGCGAAAAGCTGAACGTGACACCAGAAAGCTTGCTTTTGGTCAACAGCGATTTGTCCGTGGAAGAGTGCGAAGGTGTTTCTTATTTCTGGAATTACCGTGTTGCAAATTGTGCAACGATCACGCAGGAACTGGAAAGCATGATTGCTAAACAAATTGAAAGCACCGGAAATGCTGCTCTGAGTACAGACTGAGAAATAAGCAAAAATGATATGTACCCCCAATACTGGACACCCAGTATTGGGGGTACATATCAAAACCGAAAAGCAGAAGCTGCCGCACAAAAATACGGTGCGGCAGCTTCTGCTTTTTATTTGCTGTGTCCCCTGCGTGTGCCGACAGTTCCGTTCCGCCTTATTCCTCCTCTGCGAAAGGGCGTTTTTGCCCGCCGCATTTGTGGCCCGGCTTTCCCGAGAATGGCTGCCTGTTTTGCCGAAAAGTCGTACTCTGCCCGGGAAAAAGCACCGGAAGACTGCTTCGGCCATTTATTCCGCCGTTTCTTACCGATTTTACAATGTTTTTTGCAAAAAAGGCTTTACAAATGAATTTCAAAAACATATTATATAATTATAGGTTCAGCTTCTTTACGCAAATAGTTTCGTACCGGTTCGTATGGGGCAGCCGGGTCTGTGCTTTTTGCACTGCTTCTGCCTTACGATAGATCATTGGAGCCCGCCGGTGCAGCCCCGCTGTACCAGATCAAATACAGAAGGAAGGTTATGCATCATGCCTGAAAAGAAAGTTTCTACTCCCGCAGCCGATGCTCCGGCTGCCGAGGGCAAGACCCGCAAATCCACCAAGGCTCCCGCCCGCCGCGGCCGCCCGCCGCTGGCCCCCGAGCTGTATGTAGAGATGGGCGGTGAACAGTACAACATCACCGACATCATTGACCGCGCCAAGGCAGACTACCGCACCACCCACAAGGTCGGCGTACAGTCCTGCAAGGTGTACGTCAAGCCCGAGGAAGGCGCAGCCTACTACGTCATCAATAAGTTCTCCGGCAAGCTGGAACTGTAACTTTTACAGGGCCGCAGACAGCACCGCACTGCTGCCGCGCCCGCCATTCCCACAATAAGGCTCCATAAACAAAGAGGCCGCTGCACAGCATTTGTGCAGCGGCCTCTTTTGGTACCGGGACGATTTTTAAATGGCCTCCGCTTGTGCTCTGGCCATATTCAGCGGAAAAAATATTTTAAACTTCGGGATATCGGAACGCCTGCGGGCGTTCCGATATCCCATTTTCACAGGAAGGATCGTAAAGGCGGAGGGCATTTCAAATCATTTTTCGAGAGCTGGCAGCCAGTCAGAACCCCAGCATCCGCCAAAGAGTCTTACGCTCTTCGGCCGGGTCCGGGTCTGGGATCTCGAATACATAACGCTCGGTGGCGTTGATAACGGTGGTGTTGCCGCGGGTGCATACCCGGGGCAGCTTTGCATCGTAATTCAGGTGTACGTGCCCGTGGATGAACCATTTAGGCTGGTACTCGTCCAAAATCTCGTTGAAGCACTCAAAGCCCCTGTGGGCACAGTCGTCCCCGTCGTTCAGTCCCTTGGCCGGGGCGTGGGTCAGCAGCAGGTCGATGCCGCCCCTTTTGTGCGCCTGATGCTCCAGCTTGTGCACACGGCGGCGCATGGCCTTCTCGGTGTACTGATAGGTATCCTCTTTATTATAGCGCTGACAGCCCCCCAGCCCCATGATGCGCAGCCCCTTCCATGTGTACACCTGATCGTCCACGCAGATGCAGCCGCCGGGTTCACCCTGGGTCTGGTAGCTGCCGTCGTGGTTGCCGTGCACATACAGGATGGGCGCAGCGGTAAAGTTTGTGAGATATTCCAGATACTTTTTGGGCAGATCCCCGCAGGAGAGGATCAGGTCGATGCCTTCCAGCCGGGCACGGGTGTCATAGTCCCACAGCGCCTTGGACGGGACATCTGAAATGGCAAGAATTTTCACGTTCGTATGCTCCATTCTGTTTCCGGTCAGGCCGGCTCATTTCTCCAGACCCTTTACGTTGTCCAGCCCGTTGATCGCCAGCACGGTACGGGTCTTGACGTCCAATTCATCGTAATGGGGCAGCTTGCCGTGTACACAGGCATCCAGCCAATCCATCTCCATCAGCTCTTTGGGGCTGTAAACTCTATTCTCCGGGGAGTGCAGGTTGTCCTCGTTATCATACAGCTTTTCCGGGAAGATGTGCACATTGTCCGAGCCCTGCAGCGTTTCCAGCAGATCCAGCAGCTGTCGCGTACCGCTGGGCAGCGCTTCCTGATACTCCAGATCCTCTGCGCCGCTGCGCAGACCCCACCAGTAGTTCACTGCGCGGGTGGTGGCTGCGTTGTCCCAGCTGCCGTCAAAAATGGAGCGCACGATCTGCACATAAAAGGTATCCCACCGCCAGATCGGCAGACCCAGCGGCTGTAAGCTGCCGTCCGGCAGTTTGCGGCACAGGCCGTAGTCCCGGTTGGTGTCGGCAGGCTCCCGACTGTCCCGGGCGTAGACCATGTCGATCTCCGGGCAGTCAGCAAAATCCAGCGGATGGGCGGTATCGGGCTGGCAGGCCCAGCGCAGCCAGATACGGCCTGCCGGGCGCACGCTCTTCAGCCCCTGCGCAAAGGCGTTGATCGCAGCGGGCACGCCGTACACGGGGTTTGCCGCCACATAGCCGATGTGCCCGGTCTTGGTCATGATACCGGCCAGCATCCCCAGCAGATAGGTCACCTCATAGGTGCGGGGGTAGTAAGTGCGCACCAGCGGGTGCGGCGCGTTCAGCGAGCAGTTCAGGATGCGGGTCTTGGGGTGCTGCGCCGCCACCTTCAGGCAGGCGTTGTACATCCGCACGCTGGTGGCGAACACCACGTCCGCATTGTTGTGGGCTACCTCCTCCAATATCTGCTCCGCGTCCACCTCCGGGTTCACATCCTCGTAGCAGCTGATATACACCTTGTCCGGGAAGACCTTGGCCAGCGCATCGCGCCCCTCGTCATGCGCACGCACCCATGCGCTGATCTTGGCGTTGTACTCGTGGAGGAACACCACCCGCAGCTCGCTGGGCTGCTTGCTGGGGCTGAAGATATTCAGCTTGGACAGCAGCGGCTCTGCGGGGCTCTTGGGCGGTTCCAGCGAAAGCTCCACGCCATGGGGCTCGGTGAGCACCTTCACCTCGTTCCACAGCTTTTCCAGGTTCTGCCGCACCTGCGCCGGGGTGGCGTCGTAGGTGTCGGAGTAGCGGTACACCGACAGGTACACCAGCAGCGCATCACCGGTGGTCAGCCCCAGAGATCTGCCGCCCAAGGCTTCGAACTGCTGGTGGAACATGGTGTAGAAGGCGGCAAAGTTCAGCCGGTCATCCTCCGACCATGCCTCGCCGCTGGCCTTGCACACCAGCGTCTGCAGCTTGCTGTAGCCGCCCAGCTTGGAGAAATGCACATAGTTCACCTTGGACAGCTTATAGAAATCCAGAAACTCGTAGTAGATCTTATTTTCCAGATCCTCGGTGCGGGCGGGGATGAGCCGGGTGACCGTGCCCGGGATCTTGACGGCGCCGTAATACTTGAGCACCGAGACCCGCTTGTTGCCCTCCTGCACATAGAACCGGTTCATATACTCAAAGGCAATAATGGGAGTATGGATGCCCTCTTCCAAGTGCGCGTCACACAGGTTCGACCACTTGGCAGCAAACTCGGTATCCGGCTCCAGCAAGGGCATAAAGTCATACGAAAAGGCAGTGTGCCGTCCGCTGGTCTTGGTGCCCACAAGACTGTCCGACGGGATCTCCACCAGCCCCAGCGGCTCCTGCGCCACGATATCCACACCCTTGAGCACATCGTCCAGAACAGCCAGATAGGGCGACTGGCCGCGGGCTATGCGGGCACGATAGGCGCGCTGCCCTGCGCGCAGTGCACTTTTATAATCTTCCAGCATAAGAACTCCTTTTTTCTGTAAGCGAAGCGCGGTGCCGCAGTCCCCCTGCCGCACCGGAACACCTCCAGTATACCACAAAAACAGAAATAAGGCAGTATTTTGGGGTTAAAACGGTTGATTTTCCCGGTGGTTTCAGGTACGATAAGAATGATATTCAAAACCGACAGGAGTTTACGATCATGCAGACCATTTCTCTGCCCGTGCTCGAGGCGGGCGAATACGCCGGCGGCATCTGGTATTACGAGCCCCACACCTACCAAAGCTACCGTTACGTTCTGGGGCGGGTGGGCAAGCACCCGTTGGTGTGCATCGGCATCAACCCCAGTACCGCCCAGCCCGGTGCGCTGGACCCCACCTTAAAAAGCGTGGAGCGGCTGGCCGCTGCCAACGGCTTTGACAGCTGGATCATGTTCAACGTCTACCCCCAGCGCGCCACCGACCCCAACGATATGGACAAGACCCCCGACCGCGCCCTGTGCGATGAAAACCTGCGCTGGCTGCAGGCCGTTCTGGCCCAGACCGAGCCTACCATGTGGGCGGCATGGGGCACCCTGATCGAAAAGCGGGACTACCTGCCCGGTCTGATGCGGGAGATGGTAGCTCTGACGCGGGAGCGGAAGATCCCGTGGGTCACCTTTGGCAAGCGCAGCAAAAAGGGGCACCCGCACCACCCGCTGTACCTGCGCAAGGATTCCACCCCGGAGCCCTTTGATGTGGAAAACTATCTGGACACCTGTTTCTGATGTCCGCCCCGACAGGAGGAGAGCTGCTTTGACCGCAGAACAGTATAAGCCCATCTATCATTGGTTCAGCGCCCACCCGACTGTAAAGCGGCTGGTCGTTTTTCTGGATCGGTGGCTGCCGCTGGTGCCCTTTGTGTGCTACCCGGTGCTGCTATACCTGCTGAACGTCCGGCTCTCGCGGCTGTTCCTCACCCAGAAGCAGGCCGCGCTGGACTTTATGGTGCTCATCGCCCGCTCCGTCTTTGTGCCGGGGCTGGTGTTCTGGGGCGGCACGCTGCTGCGCAGTCGGCTGCCCTTCCCCCGCCCCTACGAGCAGCCCGGCTTTACCCCGCTGGTGGCAAAGGAGAGCCGTGGGCATTCCATGCCCTCCCGTCACGCGCTGAGCGCCGCCGTGCTGGCGGCGGTGTGGCTGTATTTCTACCCTGCCGCTGGCTGCGTGATGGTGGGCGTTGCCCTGCTCATCTGCTGCCTGCGGGTGCTTACCGGGGTGCATCATGTGCGGGACGTGGTATGCGGCTTTGCACTGGGCTTTGCGCTGGGCTGTGCCGGAATGTGGCTGCTGTAAGGCCATTCCTACACGCTGGAACGGCCATTTTTGCCCGCAGCGCAAAAAAGTTGAAACTTTTTTCAGATTTTCCTTGACAGAATGCGATGGGTATGGTATTATTTTTCTCGCAGCCTGTGCCGACACAGCGCTGCCGCCATAATGGAACCCATTGGGATAACAACGTGCGCCCGTAGCTCAGGTGGATAGAGCAACTGCCTTCTAAGCAGTGGGCCGGGGGTTCGAGTCCCTTCGGGCGCATATTATGTGGTGCCTTTAGCGTAGTCGGTTAACGCGCCAGATTGTGGATCTGGAGACCGTGGGTTCGAGTCCCACTGGGCACCCCACCAAAAAGTCCGCTGTTCAAAACAGCGGACTTTTTCTTTTGGCGGAATACTATAAAAGTACGGCACCCCGGCAAAGCAGCTGCTTTGCCGGGGTGCCTTTTCTCTTATTTATTCATCTCCTGCAGGATCTTTGCGATCTGGGCGGGGGTATAGCCCTCCTGCCGCAGGGCAGAGGTGATGGCCACATCGTTCTTGCCCTGACTGCGCAGCAGCGCTGCTGTGTAGGGCACTCCGGCGCTGACAGTGCTGCGGCTGCCGCCGGAAGCAGAGCCGCTGCCGCCGGAAGCAGAGCCGCTGCTGCCGGTGGCCTTTCCGCCGCTGCCGGAGCTGCCGGACTTTGTGCCCGCAGCCGCCGCCTTACCGGCGGCCTGTGCGGCCTTCTGCCGGGCGTTAGCCTGCTTCAGTGCCCACTCGCCCTTGGCAATGTTCAGCTTCTGACTGGTCACGTTGTTGTTGAAGGCCTGCTGCTTCAGCGCATCCTGATAGGCGCGCTCGCTGGCGGTGTTGTCGTACTGCTGCTGGGTCAGTGCGTCCTGCCGCTGCTTTTCCTGCATCTGTAGGATAGTTCTCGGAGGTGACTTTTCTGACTTTGTTACTCGATGGCATCCAATGGGCCGATAAAGCGGTAGAAAATCTGGATTTTCTGGACGTATTCGCCATCGACCTTTTCCGCTTTGGATACCAGAATCTTGTCAATCAGCTGATGCAGAATCTTATAGTTCAGTTCGGTGATGCCAGCGTACTTGCTGACTTCATCAATAAAATCCTGAATCTTGTCCAGCTGATCGTGTTCAGCACGGCCTTCCCGCTCGTACTGCTCAATCTTCTCGGTCAGTTCAGCCTGTTCTTTGTCGTAGCGATCTGCAAGCATTTGAAAACGTTTCTCCGGGAGAAGTCCCTTTGATACGTCCTCATAAAGTTTTGCATACAGGTCTTCGATTTCTGCGATTCGTGCTTTACACTGCTTCAAATCCCGTTTGTGCTGCGCCCGGTCAGAGGACACCCGGAGGTGCATCTGATTTGCAATCTTCTTCACAAGGGCTTCCCGATTGCTCACAGCGGCCTTTGCGTGTGCCTGAATGTCCGCAAAGACAGCTTCATGCAGAACACGGGCTTCCAAGTTGTGAGAGTCACAGGCTTTCGCACCATATTTCCGATAAGTGCTGCAACAATAAAAGGTCTGATCCAGAACACTGTTACGTTTGCGCCTGTGCTC
>ERZ838118.5083-NODE-5083-length-10702-cov-5.693904_pt1 | contig 10702 bp, 10 predicted proteins | sample MGYA00519863_ERZ838118 | MGnify/ENA primary metagenome ERZ838118 (study PRJEB31850, sample SAMEA3708827) | human gut metagenome | biome: human gut; feature: human-associated habitat; material: faeces | place: China | collected 2014 ...
CGTTGATATCAACGGCTGTCTGGTTATCAGCGGCTGTAGAGAATATCTGGCTCTTCTTTGTAGGAATTGTTGTATTTCTTTCAATAAGTCTTGTAGCAATACCACCCATTGTCTCAATTGAAAGAGAAAGTGGTGTTACATCAAGAAGAAGGATATCACCGGCACCGGCATCACCTGCAAGTTTACCACCCTGAACAGATGCACCAATAGCAACACATTCATCTGGATTTAATGATTTGCTTGGCTCATGTCCTGTAAGCTGTTTTACTTTATCCTGTACTGCCGGAATTCTTGTAGAACCACCTACAAGTAATACCTTTGAAAGTTCAGAAGCTGTAATACCAGCATCATTTAATGCATTTCTTACCGGCTCTGCTGTCTTCTCAACAAGGTCATGTGTAAGTTCATCAAATTTAGCTCTTGTAAGAGTCATATCAAAATGCTTTGGACCTTCAGCTGTAGCTGTAATATATGGCAGATTGATATTTGTCTGCATAGCACTTGAAAGTTCCTTCTTAGCCTGCTCTGCAGCAACTCTTAATCTCTGAAGAGCCATTGTATCTTTAGAAAGATCTACGCCTTCCTTACTCTTGAAATCATCAAGCATATACTGTGTGATTCTCTCATCAAAGTCATCTCCACCAAGTCTGTTATTACCAGCTGTAGCAAGAACTTCGATAACTCCATCACCAATTTCAATGATAGATACATCAAATGTACCACCACCTAAATCGTATACCATAATCTTCTGTTCTTTTTCATTATCAAGACCATAAGCAAGAGCTGCTGCTGTTGGCTCGTTGATAATTCTCTTAACATCAAGGCCTGCAATCTTACCGGCATCCTTAGTTGCCTGTCTCTGTGCATCGTTGAAGTATGCAGGAACTGTAATAACTGCTTCTGTAACTTTTTCACCGAGGTAGTTTTCTGCATCAGCCTTTAATTTCTGGAGAATCATAGCTGAAATTTCCTGTGGTGTGTATTTCTTACCATCAATCTCAACCTTGTAATCTGTACCCATATGTCTCTTAATAGATGAAATTGTCTTGTCAGCATTTGTTACTGCCTGACGTTTTGCAGGATCACCTACAAGTCTTTCACCATTCTTTGTAAATGCTACGATTGAAGGAGTTGTTCTAAGACCTTCTGTATTTGCGATAACAACCGGCTTACCGCCTTCCATAACTGCTACGCATGAGTTTGTTGTACCTAAGTCAATACCAATAATCTTTCCCATATTAATCTTCCTTTCTGTGCAATGCACATTAAATACTAATTTCAATTGTCATAATGTAAATGCTGCAATTAATCACTCAAAATCCAACTAATTGGCAACCTTTACCATGCTGTGACGAATCACAGTATCTCTATATGTGTAACCCTTCTCAAATTCTTCAACTACTATTCCTTCGCCTACTGAATCATCTTCAACATGCATTACTGCATTATGAACATCCGGGTTAAACTCCAAACCAACTGCCTCGATAGGTTTAACTTCAAGATCTTCAAGCATCTTCATTGTCTGCTTGTAAACCATATCCATACCTTTGGCAAATGGTGTTTCCTTTTCTTCATCCGTGATTGCTTTAAAACCACGTTCAAAATTATCAACAATAGGAAGTAACTTTTTAATTACATCTGAAGCTCCCATTTCAAACATTGCTGACTTCTCTTTATCTGTACGCTTTCTGTAATTGTCAAACTCAGCCATCTGACGCTTAACTCTGTCCTGCAGTTCATCAATAACAGCGTCTCGTGGATCTTTCTTTTTATTATCAGATTTATCATTATCTGTATCACCTGCCGCTTCCGCATCGCTTGCAGTGTTATCTGCATCTGCGTTATCAGCCTGAGCTTCTACAGTTTCAGCGTCTTTTTTTTCAGTCTTATCAATATCTTTTTCTAATTTTTCATCTTTCTTCTTTAAATCTTTTTCTTTCTTTGACACTTTTATATCCAACCTTTCCTATGATTTCTTAAAGACATCATCCAGTTGATTCTGAATTGTCTTAAGTTTTTCAACAACTTTATCATAATCCATACGTTTCGGTCCGATAATACCTATCGTTCCACGCATGCCATCCTGCAGCTCATAAGTTGCTGTAACTACGCTACAGTCTTTCATTGACTCAACCGGTGCTTCATTTCCTATATATACCTGAATTCCTGTATTATCGGAATCATCACTCTCTGTATCTTTTACAAAATCAGTAAGTGACTGTTTTTCCTCAAGTGCATATATAAGCTCACTTGCTTTCGTCGAATCGCTAAGCTCAGGATATTTAAAAATATTAGTTGCACCGCTGGTATATATCTTTAAATTATCTTCTCCGCTTATTGTCTCAACAATAGCATCAACAACTTCTTTTACAAGCTGCATATGCTCTCCTGCCTGATTCTCCATCTTAGATACAATACTAAGATTCATCTCCTGCAATGAAAGTCCTGTAAGGCTCGTATTCAAAAGAATGTTAAGCTTTAAAAGATTCTCCTGTGATAAATCTTCACTTACTGTTATTACCTTGTTACGGATTATATTGCCTTCCATAACAATAACCGCCAGAATCTTATTTGTTTCAAGCTGCGAAAGCTGGACGAATTTAAGCTTGTTACCTTTAACCTGTGGTGCACTGACCATTGTTGCATAGTTAGTATCTTTTGCAAGCACTTTTGCAACATTCTGAAGAAGTTCTTCAACCTTATCGACCTTCTGTGAAAGGATACCCTGCATTGACTCAACTTCTTTTTCTCTGTCTGTCACTACCTGCTCCCTGTTCACAAGTTCTGTCTCTTTCTGACTCATCATATCATCCACATAAAATCTGTAGCCTTTATCTGTAGGAATTCTTCCTGCTGATGTATGAGGCTGGACAATATATCCAAGTTCTTCAAGGTCTGCCATCTCATTTCTGATTGTGGCCGAACTCAGTTTCAAATCTGCATATTTGGATATGGTTCTTGAGCCAACCGGTTCGCCTGTTTCAAGATAATTTTTAATGATTGCTTTCAGAATCTTAACTTTTCTGTCATCAAGTTCCATTGACTCTCACTCCTTATCCATAAATAAATGCTGCTTATTTATCTCATGTTAGCACTCGTTAAATTTGAGTGCTAACATTTGATATACATAAAATAACACTACCTCATATTAATGTCAACACCCTTATTAAATTTTTTTATTAAGAAATTCTAAACTTTAAAAATCTCATATTAACTGCCTGGTTTATTTCATTATAAATGCTGCCAAATTCTGAATTTACCGCCTCATCCATCTCTCCGCAGATGTCCATGCCTATAACTTTACGCATTTCAAATGTGTCCTCAATTATTGCAAAAAGCTCATCAACACTCATGATTCCCTGATTCCAGTTTGTTTTATATTCTTTTTCATCAAGCACATCTTTATCAACCGAAATATATACAGGTCTTTTTCCTGTCCAGCATTTATCTATAAGTTCATTTTCAAGACCATACTGTTGTCCTCTCTTTTTAAGTATTGTCTGCTTTGTAATAAACTTTACCCCCAGCTCCTTCATTTCTTTATCTATATTATCTTTGTCAACACCTACAACAGTTACTTTCCCTTTAAAGCCGGAATCTTCCACCAGATTTCTAATCCAGCCGCCGCATGATAAAACATCACCAAATGCCGGCTTTTGCATATCAGAATGATTATCAAATACTATCAGGTCAAACGGCTCCTCTATAAGACTTAACCATAAAAGTGTGAGATAATGGTAATTGCCTCCATCAATAAAATGAATACCTTTTGTCGGATATTCTTTCATCATTTCACAAAAATTTTCTTTTGCCATATCATCACAATATCCGTTTGTCCCTGTCATACTGACAGCATCTATAACTCCAGCACCGCCTTTTTTTAATTTATCAATAAATAAAGGTTGTTCATCATAAATTCCCGATACATTAACTAATGTTACATTCCCATAATCGTCCTGCATATAATACCCCGCTTTCATTTTTGTCTTTCAAATTTTCCATATAATTGAAAACATATTCTCCCCTCTGATACAAGATATAAAAAAGTGTCTCCGACACTTCAACTCCCCTTCCCCTCACTCTTGAGGGGTTAGGGGTTTCTTTTTTTCTCATTTTCCCTCATAATAGTCTTATGAATATTTTGCAAAAGATTTTTAAAGACCATTTTGAGGAAATGATTTATATTCAACATCCTCGTGACTCTGTCATCGAAAATGTAGAAAAAATGATTAATTGTGGCGACCCTTCTTTTGGTGGTGCCATGTATACCTGCCCTTCCTGCGGTAATTTCAAATATGTTCCTTTCCGCTGTCATTCCCGTTTCTGTCCTACCTGCGGTAACATGTATGCCATTGACAGAACTACCTCTATGTCCTTTAAGATCATCAATGTCCAGCATCGCCACTGTGTCTTTACCATTGCCGGCAAACTCCGTCCTCTGTTTTTAAATGACCGCTCTCTTTTGAACTGTCTTTTCTCTGCTGTTAATAGTGTTGTTACACATATGTTCCATAAAGATAACAAAACCGAACTCTTTACTCCTGGCTTTATCTGTGTACTTCATACCTTTGGCAGGGATTTAAAGTGGAATCCACATATCCATTGTCTCATTTCTGAAGGGGGCATTGGAAATTCTCTTCACTGGCGTCACAAAAAACATTTCAACTATAGACTCTTACGTGATTCTTTTCAGACCGCTCTTTTGAACGAGTTACATTCCAAAATCGGCGACTCTTTCAAAAAACTAAAAGCTTCCATCTACCATGAGCATAAAAATGGTTTTTACGTTCGAGCTATGCCCAATAAATGCAACCCCTCTAACGTGATTAAGTACATTGGTCGTTATCTTGGCAGACCAGTCATTGCAACTTCTCGTATTGATTCTTACGACGGTGATTTTGTTACTTTTCATTACAATCGCCATGAAGACGAGAAATTGGTCATCGAAACCATCCCTGTTCTTGATTTCATGCCACGGCTTACTCAGCACATCCCGGAAAAACATTTTAAAATGATCCGTTATTATGGAATTTATGCCAGACATCGTAAATCTGACCAATCTCTTCACAGAGCAATCTCCAGGGAAAAGCACAAAATATTTCTTTCCTTTAATCGGTGGCGAGAATCTATCCTCCTCTCCTTTGGATATGATCCATTAAAATGCCCTTCCTGCGGTACAACCATGCTTTTCCTTGAGTTATATTTCAACCATAAACCTGTTCCTTTGCATCAATTATATGAAAGAGTGATGCGTAAGCACCGATGTCGTTCTCCTGCTTCTCCTTCTTCTCTTCCACAGTCTCCTGTTACATGGTACAATCAACGTATCTAATATGGAAATGGAGACGATCACTATGAAACGATTCACTGAGACAGAACTTGCAAAGGAACTTCGGCAACAATATATCAAAAATCCTCCGGAAGGCATGACTTCTGACGAAGTCCTCGACATGAGCGATGATGATCTTTTGGATATGGATTATTTCTTACACGAATTTGATGAGCTGGATGATGACGATTTCGGCGAAGAAGGTTTTTATATCTTCTAAACCTAAACCGTCTATTTCTCGTGCCCGCTTTTGTGCGGGCTATTTTCATTCAAAAGTTCGACGAAAGTAGAACTTTCCTATAAAGTAAAAAACTGTCGGCAGCTTAGGCTGCCGACAGAAAAAGGGTTTTGCTATCAATTAATTTTTACATTTCTTTCTCATTAAAGCTGTAATTCCAGCTATTCCTGCTGATGAACCGAGCAATAAGATATACATCATTGCCATATTGCTGTCACCTGTCTTAGGTGCTTCGCCTTCTTCATCAGGTTCTGGTACTGAATCCGGCTCAGTTGGTTCATTAGAAGTATCTTCTCCATCACCCTTATCCGGATCTGATGGTACATTTGTGTCATCTGAATTATCAACCTTAACAAGTGCTGCTATTGCATCTTCGATTGCCTTAGCCATTGCGTCAACCTTTGTCTGATCATCTGACATAAGATCTCTGTCTACTGCCTCAATAGCTGCTGTAACACCTGAGAAATCCACATAATCTTCAGGATTTAAAGCATTAGCCTTCTCGATTGCAGCATCGACTGCACTGTAGTCAGCTGCAATGTACTTTGTCTTCGTCCATTCAGCACTTGTCATTTCCATAACGCCTGCGCCTGATTTTGAACCTACAACTTCCTTGACATCCTCAAGCGGAAGTGTCTGATACTGATATGGAAGTACTCCGTTTGTATCATATGTAAATTCCATTGGCTTTGCTTCTTCAACAGTGTAATTTCTCTTCTCATACTGGTCTTCATTTACAATGTGTGAAGCCCATGCCCAGTTTCCAACTGTTGATTTATCTTTGTATCTGAATCCTGTTGTAAATAAGTTATCACCATTGTTATCCCAGCTGCTTCCTGTATATGTACCCTTTGAGTTAGTTACTGTTGAATTAACAATCAAAGCATTATTCTTTACATTCTGGAACATAATTGCCCATTCAGGAGCCATGTAATTAGTGTCCATACCCTGATACTCTGCACCTGTAATCGGTTCCTCAACTCCCTCAAATACACATGTGTCGGCTGCAATAGATGCACCGTTTCTTGAATTAATACAACGTGATAATGAGTATGGTCCTTTTTCTGCAAAAATTGGATGTGCTGCTGCCGCTGTCTGATGTGTTGAATCATCAATGTAGCAGTTGATAAGGTTACCTACACCCTGTCTGATCATAGGAACACGCTGTCCTGGATTGAGGTAGTGGTTGTATGCAAGTGTAAGTCTGATATTGCTGTTTGCATCCTCTACAACTGTTCCGTTACTTCTCTTATAGTTAACGAAATCCTTATCACCTGTACCGTTTAAGTGACATTTCTTATGGTATGCTGTATATGCCATAATCTGCTCAGGTGTTGCGCCGCCTGTTCTTAACTGATGATATAAACTTGTATCTGCCTTAAGTTCACCCTTCTGATATCTGCCCTCCATAAACATGATTGACTGATAAATAGAGCTGTCTTCTGATGGTTTTTCAGTTGCTTCATCACCAATTTTACACCATGAAATTGTAACTCCTGTTGCACCGTTCTCTAAGTCGATGTTACCATCAGAAGCAATTTCAAATGTACAGTGATCGACCCAGATATTTTTACCGCCGTTAATCTTCATGTTAGACCAGCCGACTTCTTTCTGTGCACCTGCGTCATCCCACTGCCACATCTCTTTGAAGTGGAGATTTCTGATAACAATATCATTACCTGTAATCTTAAGCTCTGTATGCTTAATAGCATTTCCATTCGGTGAAAAAATTGTAAGCCCATCAATATTACCTATGTTTATCTGTGTTACTCCGCTTTTTTCCATAAGCGGATTTGTAAATCCACCATTTACATTAGTTAATTCATTAGATGGTCTTTTATATTCCCTTACAAAATTGTACTTTCTAAGAACGTCTTTTGTAAGTAACTCTGTAAGATACTTATATCCAAGATCCAAATCCTTTGTGATTTCCATAACCTTAACTTTTCCGGACTGAGCATCCTTAATTGCATCAAGGAAATCCTTCTCATCATCAATTACTCTGTAATACTCAGTTCCAACATATTCACTTCTGTCATGAACATTCCCATTAACTGAAGCAAATCCTGTTATTGAAAGAAATGAACTATTGTAACTGCTCTCAGTTGATACTGTCCCCGGTATTTCAGTTACAACATTCGCAGCCGCTGCATTATCTGCATAAATGACTTTTGGTGTCGAAACAAATACTGATGAAACAGTCATTATTCCGGCCATAACAAGTGTACCTAATTTCAAAGCACTTTTGCGACTAAAGCGTAATTTCTTATTCATTAAAATATATCCTCCTTTATTAAATACAATTTAGCTCTGTCTTGTGATAAATTACCATATTTTTACAAAATACACCACTGATTTTAAGCACTTTTACAAAATTTTTACATAAAAGTTGTACTTCTTTAAAATTCTCACTTTGGGGTTTATATATCACTCTGGCGGCCTTTATTATTTTTTACGGTATTTATTTTTTCTCGCCATATTTTCTGTCGGTAAATTATAATGCAGATATTTATATAAGCGGTATAAAACCTAATGTCGGACTTATTTTAGCGCCAACGCCTTCCGCCACAACTCACATAACCGCTCCAGACTGTAACCTGCATTAGCAGGACTTGTTGATGGGAGCTTCACAATTGCGCGCCCAGTTTTGGAATACACATATCTGTTATACAATTCACAGGCCTTTGCGCCATTGCCATAAATAGTTTTGATATTCGTATCTTTAAGAAGCTTTGATATATCGTTAGCTGTAACATCTTTTATTGAACTGTCGCTTGAGCCGCTTATACTACAGCTTGCAACCACATCCCATATGGCAATATGTAAATCAAGCAGTAATTTTCTTTTTTTGTCAATACTTTCCGGCACAGGAACATTGTTTATATTTGCAATCACTTTCCAAAACCTGTTTTGAGGATGCCCATAATAAAAATTATTTCCCCTCGATTTAACAGACGGAAATGTTCCCAAAATCAGAATTTCCGAATATTCATCATACACCGGCTCAAAAGTGTGCTCTATCTTTTCATACTCCACAAGCTTTCCTCCCTTGCATAATACTTTTTAAAACAATCCGTGTAATCATAATTTAGGATATTTTAACGCTAAACCTATTGCTGAATATACATTCCGCTCATATCAACCCCCTCTAATCTCAAAAGCGCTTCTTTATTATAAATTCCCCCTGCGTATCCTGTGAGATTACCGTTTGCACCAACCACACGATGGCAAGGAATTATAATGCCTATTTTATTACTCCCCACAGCACCTCCTACTGCCTGTGCGGACATACGTGATATTCCTTTTTCTTTTGCAATCTTATCTCTAAATTCAATCATTTCTTTGAATTTCCATGTTGTATCGATATGCATAAATGGGAACGGTGGCTTTTCCGGGTAAAATGCTTTCATTGCCAGATGCAGCATTACGGAACTGTCCTTTCCGATTGAGTAAAGCATAACTGGCTTTTCACATTCTGCTGCTACTTCTCTCATTATGTATATTGCTTCTGCTTCCAGTTCATCAAGATGTGATAATGTTCCCATCTCATTTCCTCCTTTAAAATGTTTTCTATGCTAATATTTGTTAGAATCTTTCATGTTTATCTCAATGGTCTTTGTCTCACCGTTCGGACTATCGACACGCCATATGCGAACATCGCCTTTTTCCTTGACAGAAAGCATGGAACCCATGCCTCCCATGTCAGCACCTAAGAAGTAAAGAATTGCTCCCGTGTGACATTCTTTTAAGCAGGCGGTACAGCCCCAGCAGTCTCTGATATTTCGAATATATACCTTGCCGTCCTCACCTTTTTTTAAGAGATTCCCGGGACAGACGGAAAGGCATTTTCCGCATCCCACACATTTATTCTGTAAAATTCGTACACTCATATACCTTGCCTCCTGTCACCAGTTCTCTGAAAATGATTTCTGTCCCGCCGTCTGGCTTTCTTTTTGAATTCACATATTTAAGCCACTGATTGCTCTCTTCCGGATAGTCTGTATTCTCTCCAAAGCTGTGCCATCTTGTCTCTTTTCTAGCTCTTAAATGTTCAATCAAAGTCTGACACACAATCAGTCTCTCTCTTACTTCGTAGATATCTTTTAACTCAAACATATCTTTTGCTTTGAGTTCATCAATCATGCCAAGTAATTCACCGATTCGCTTCTTACCGATTACCAGTCTCTCTTCATTGTACTGATAATCGGTAGCGATTCCTCCGGCATACTGATCCATGACTTTCTGCATTGCCTCTTCAAGCTGTTCTGCAGTAATGAAAAATGTATCTTCGCTGTCTTTTCCTTCTGCTGTCAAATGTGCTTCATACTCTTTTTTCTTTAATATAGAAGCATTATCTATTTTTGTTTCAATTTCCTTTATAGCATTTGATTTTTCGCTGTCTGCATTTAAGTTTTTTAAGTATTTCGTCATGGATTCGGCGGCAATCTCGCCTTCTGCCAATGCTCCGGTTACATATTTCTGTGGGCATCCTCCGGCAACATCTCCGGCGGCAAATAAACCTTTCACTGTTGTTCTTCTGCCGTTATCTACCCAGTAACCACTTGCGGTATGACCACCTACAATGTAAGGTTCTGTCCCTTCGATTTCGACATTCTCACTCGCCGGTCCTCTCGAACCTTCTAACCATTTGAGTGTCTGGCTTGGTGCCATGTTGAGGTACGCTCTGTATAAATCCTGTTCCTGTGCTGCACTGATTTCGTCTGTCTTTAGATAACAAGGACCGCGTCCCTCTCTGTTCTCAGTTACTGTTCCATATAATCGCTGAGAAGTTGTAAGACCGTATTTTGTCTCATAAATCTCACCGTGAGAGTTCATCTGCCTGGCTCCGACACCCTGTGCGATTGTTCCAACCGGTGCAATCGTATCTTTACATCGCAATGCGATAAAACGCATCTCAAATGTTGTCATTTCTGCTCCGGCTAAAATTCCCATTGCAAATCCGGCTCCTGTATTAAATGGGGAGTACCACATCTTATGTCTTGAAAATCCCGGATTGTTCGGGCGGTAAAGCCCTGCAGCTCCACCAGTCGCACAAAGAACTGCTTTTGCCCGGATATCATAGAAAACATTTTCTTCTATATTAAAGCCCCAGGCTCCTTTGATTTCATTCTCTT
>ERZ838118.5085-NODE-5085-length-10701-cov-2.972854_pt1 | contig 10701 bp, 6 predicted proteins | sample MGYA00519863_ERZ838118 | MGnify/ENA primary metagenome ERZ838118 (study PRJEB31850, sample SAMEA3708827) | human gut metagenome | biome: human gut; feature: human-associated habitat; material: faeces | place: China | collected 2014 ...
CTGATCAAGCAGATGAAAGAAGCAAATAAGAAAAAAGAAGAGAAGATCAAAGAGCTGCAGGAATTTATTTCCCGATTCAGTGCTAACGCTTCCAAGTCCAAGCAGGCAACCTCCCGTAAGAGAGCCCTTGAGAAAATCCAGCTGGATGACATGCGTCCTTCCAGCCGTAAATATCCATACATTGATTTCCGCCCGAACCGTGAAATTGGAAATGAAGTTCTCATGGTCGAAAATCTTTCCAAAACCATTGATGGCGTGAAGGTTCTGGATAACATTTCCTTCACTCTTGGACGTGAGGACAAGGTTGCTTTCGTTGGTGCCAATGAGCAGGCGATCACTACTTTCTTCAAGATCATTACTGGAGAAATGGAACCGGATGAAGGTAATTACAAATGGGGAATCACTACCACCCAGGCTTATTTTCCCAAAGACAATACTCAGGAATTCGATAACGATCTTACGATCACAGACTGGCTGACACAGTATTCTGAGATTAAGGATGCCACTTATGTACGTGGTTTCCTTGGACGTATGCTCTTCCCTGGTGAAGATGGTGTGAAAAAAGTACGTATTCTTTCCGGTGGTGAAAAAGTAAGATGTCTCTTATCTAAGATGATGATTTCCGGTGCAAACGTACTGCTCTTTGATGAGCCGACCAACCATCTGGACATGGAATCCATTACTGCCTTAAATAATGGTATGATTAAATTTCCTGGTGTTATCTTATTTGCATCCCATGACCACCAGATTGTACAGACAACTGCAAACCGTATCATGGAGATCCTTCCGAACGGCGCGCTGATCGATAAGATGACCACCTACGACGAGTATCTTGCAAGCGATGAGATGGCAAGAAAACGTCATGTCTATACAATGACAGAGGAAGATAATTAAAGATGAGCAAAAAGACGACAGTTTCCGGCATTCTGCTGGTGTTGCTTGTGCTGGCCACAACGCCGCTTCTTGGAACGGACAACGTTTCGTTCCTGAAGTGGTGGCTTATGACCCTGGTGCTCGGTATTGGATTTTATCCGGCTGCCGCAGCGCTGTTTCCGCGGTTTCATGACCGGGGATGGATGTTTTCTAAAGTGCTTGGCATCGTTGTTTCCGGTTTTGCTGTATTTGCTCTTGGAAGCTTCGGACTGGTTCCGTTTACCGCACCGGTCTGCCTGATCACAGTCGGTGTACTGATCCTGGCTTCTTGGATTTTCGGATGTTTTAAGGTACGCGTCCATGCGCCGGAAATCGACTTCCTGATGATGGAAGAAGTGTTGTTTTTCGCCTTTTTCCTTCTCTGGACCTATCTTGCGGGCTTTCACCCGGAGGCACACGGAACCGAAAAATTCATGGATTATGGTTTTATGAAGGCCATGATGCGCAGCACCGCCGTTCCGGCAGAGGATCTCTGGTACAGCGGAAGCGGTATTAACTACTATTACGGCGGCCAGTTCTATGCCGTATTTCTGACGAAGATTACCTTCACGGATGTAAAGCAGACGTACCATCTGATGCGTACGATGGTGGCATCGTTCGCGTTTGTTCTGCCGTTTTCGATCACCTACCATCTGGCAGAGTCGCGTGCGTGCCACCGCATCCGGAAAGAGGGCGGCAATAAAAGCCAGATTGCACCGGTGCTTGGCGGTCTTCTTTCGGGAGGCGCCGTTTCCCTTGCCGGAAATATGCACTATGTGATTTACGGCTGCATCCGCCAGTGGCTGGGACTGAACGAATCGGCTTACTGGTTCCCGAGTTCGACCCGCTATATCGGGTATGACCCGCTTGTGGAAAATGACCGCACGATTCATGAGTTTCCATCGTATTCCTTTGTGCTCGGCGACCTGCATGCCCATGTGGTGAATGTCATGTTCGTCCTGCTGGTGCTGGGCCTTTTATATTCCTACGTGAAAAATACCTGCCGTGATCCGGAAAAAGAGTGGAAATGGTCGTTAAAAGACGTTCTGCTTCAGCCGCAGATCATCGCGGCGGGCTTTCTGATCGGTGTGTTCCACTGGTCCAACTACTGGGATTTTGTTATCTATTTCGTCGTGATTGCAGGCTTCTCTCTGTACGGTGCGCTGTACCGGTATCATGCGCGGGCGAAAGAGACGATCGGAACGGTTCTCCTGCAGGCTGCAGAAGTTTTTGCAATTGGAACAGTTGTCGCCCTTCCGTTTACAATGAAGTTTGAGACGATGGTTTCCGGTGTCGGCATTGCCAGGCACCATTCGATGCTGTATCAGCTGACGATTCTCTGGGGCCTTCCGACGGTGCTCGTTGTGCTGTTTATCGCAGCCGTTCTGCTAGCATGGCGGAAAAACTGTCATCTTCCGGGCATGGAGCGGCAGGGACAGATTGTACTTGCCGATGGAAAGACGCAGGAAGAGGTGGAAGAGCAGGCCGTTGCCCTGATTCTGGGAGAGAAAAAACCGGAGCCGGGCGAAAAAGAAACGGCGGAAAAGCCAAAAAAAGTTTCTGCCTTCTGTAATTTCTGGAGAGAGATTGCGGTGAGCGATATGGTGATCGGTATTTTAGGCCTCTGTGCCATCGGCCTTATCATCATTCCGGAGCTCGTCTATGTGCGCGATATCTACGAAGAATCGTATGCGCGCTCCAACACGATGTTCAAGCTGACGTATCAGGCATTTATCCTGTTTGGGATCTGCATGAGCTACATCATCACGCGGTTCCTGCTCTGGAAAAAAGAGCGGATTCTGCAGGTGTTCGGCGGAATCGGGCTGGTACTGCTTTTATGGACCTTCGGCTATTTTGGAACGAGCGTGTACTCCTGGTTCGGAAATATTTTCGATCTGTCCGAGTACCGCGGACTCGATGCGACAGCGTATCTGGAAAATGTCTTTTCCGAGGACGCAGGTGCCATCCGCTGGCTGGATGAAACAATAGAAGGACAGCCGGTTGTGCTTGAGGCGAACGGCGACAGCTATAGCGATTACGAGCGCGTTTCCGCAATGACCGGTCTTCCGACCGTGCTTGGATGGTATGTCCATGAATGGCTCTGGAGAGGGGATCCCGCAGACTTAAATGTCCGCGCCGAGGATGTGAAACAGATGTACACCTCGACCGATACGAATGAAGTGCTGCGCCTGCTGGAGCAGTATCATGTGACCTACATTTTTGTGGGAAGCAAAGAAAAGGAGAAATATGGCGATGCGCTGAACGAATCGCTGCTGCAGTCCATCGGAGATATCGTTTACCAGGATACTGCGTCCGGTACGTATATTCTTCAGGTACAGGATACATAAAGAACAAAAACAGGAGAAAAGAACCGCCGGGTGCGGCATCTTTTCTCCTGTTTTTCATATAATACAGGGAATGCAGAAGAAAGTGCGAAGGGCAGACCATGCGGAGATTCCGAAAAGTGCGGCACGTTCCTCTGCCGCTTCTGGCTGTGATGATGGCGGCTATTCTGTTTGCAGAGCTGGCACGGTGTGAAAGAGAAGGCGCGAAAGAGACAGCGGCGGAAGCAGAAAAAAGTGTGCCCCGCCGTGCGGCGCTGACATTTGATGACGGGCCGAATGCGTGCTATACGCCGGAGGTGCTTGAAATTTTAAAAGAAAATGAAATTCCGGCAACGTTTTTTCTGCAGGGGCAGTGTCTTGCCGGAAACGAAGAAATCGTCCGCCGGATGCATGCGGAAGGCCATCTGATCGGAAATCATACGTTTCATCATGTTCAGCTTACGAAAGTATCAGAAGAGGAAGCGAGGGAGGAGGTCGTGAAAACAAGCAATGCAATCTACGAGATCACAGGGGAATATCCCGTCTATATCCGTCCGCCGTTCGGGGAATGGAGAGAGGGGCTGGACCTTGCAGTGACGATGATCCCGGTACTCTGGGATGTGGATTCCCGCGACTGGGAGAGCCAGAACACCGCGTCGATCTGCAGCGCGGTGCTTCCGAATGTGAAGGATGGCAGCATTATTCTCATGCATGACGGCTACCGCGCGACGGTGGAAGCGCTGCGGCGGATCGTAAAAGAATTAAAAGAAGAGGGATACACGTTTGTGACGGTGCGTGAGCTGATTGAAGAATAGCTTCCGCGGATTCCATCGAACATAGTTGCGGAGAATCCGAGATTAAGGGGTTGAGGATACCCGCCAAAATGTGATAAGATAAATGGCAGGAAGAAAAATGGGGTGAAAAATACATGGATTTGTTTGATTATATGAAAGAAACCACAATGGAAAAAGAGTCCCCCCTCGCATCGCGCATGCGCCCGACAACGCTGGACGAGGTGGTTGGACAGGAGCACATCATCGGCCCTGGAAAGCTGTTGTACCGTGCGATCAAGGCGGATAAACTCGGCTCCGTCATTTTCTACGGCCCTCCGGGAACGGGAAAAACGACGCTTGCCCGCGTCATCGCCAACACGACAAGCGCAGAGTTTACCCAGCTGAATGCCACGACAGCCGGCAAAAAGGATATGGAAGAAGTCGTAAAAGAAGCGCAGCAGCGGATCGGCATGTACGGCAAAAAGACGATTCTTTTTGTCGACGAGATCCACCGCTTCAACAAGGGGCAGCAGGATTATCTGCTTCCGTTTGTGGAGGACGGCACACTCGTTCTGATTGGCGCGACGACGGAAAACCCGTATTTCGAGGTCAACGGGGCGCTGATTTCGCGTTCCATTATCTTTGAATTAAAGCCGCTCGAAAAAGAGGACATCGAAAAACTGCTGGAGCGCGCGGTGACGGACCCGGTAAAGGGGCTCGGGACGTACAACGTTGTGCTCGATGCGGATGCAAAAGAGTTCCTTGCCGACATCGCAGGCGGTGACGCGAGAGCGGCCTTAAATGCAATCGAGCTGGGCGTCCTCTCAACGGAACGTCAGGCGGACGGAAAAATCCATATCGATCTCGAAACGGCATCGGAGTGCATCCAGAAGCGCGTCGTGCGGTACGACAAGACGGGCGATCAGCATTACGATACGATCTCTGCATTTATCAAGAGCATGCGTGGTTCTGACCCGGATGCGGCGGTCTTTTATCTGGCCAAAATGCTGTATGCCGGGGAGGATATCAAGTTTATCGCCCGCCGCATCATGATCTGCGCGGCGGAGGATGTCGGCCTTGCCGATCCGAATGCCTTAAATGTAGCAGTTTCCGCGTCCCTTGCCGTGGAACGCGTCGGCATGCCGGAGGCGCAGATTATTCTGGCGGAGGCAGCCACGTATGTTGCCTGTGCACCGAAGAGTAATTCTTCGTGCGAGGCAGTCTTTGCGGCGATGAAGACGGTCGGAAGTGTGCGGACGTCGGTTCCGCCGCATCTGCAGGACGCCCATTACAAAGGTTCTGCCAAACTCGGCCACGGTCAAGGCTATCAGTATGCACATGATTACCCGAATCACTACGTCGAGCAGCAGTATCTGCCGGACGAGATCTTAGGAAGCCGTTTCCTTCATCTTGGAACGAACGGCTATGAGCAGAAGATCCGGGAAAACTTCAAAAAAATTGGAAAAGACATCGAATAAAAGGGGAAGAAATCATGACAGACTGGCTTGGAAAGCCGTATTATTCGCTGGACGCCTATCTGAAAAAGACGTTCGGGGAAAAAGTGTACAAGCTCTCGCTCGACGGCGGGATGACGTGTCCGAACCGGGACGGCACCTGCGGTGACCGGGGCTGCATTTTCTGCAGTGCGGGCGGCTCCGGTGATTTTGCCGGGGACAGAAACAAATCCATCCCGGAACAGATCCGGGAGCAGAAATCCCTCCTGCAGCAAAAGCGGCCGGTGCATAAGTTCATCGCCTATTTCCAGGCGTATACGAACACGTACGCGCCGGTGGAATATCTGGAAAAAATTTTCCGGGAGGCAATTTCGGACGAGGAGGTCGTGGTCCTTTCGATCGGAACGAGACCGGACTGCTTAGGGGAAGAGGTTCTTTCTCTGTTAGAAGAGCTGAACCGGATCAAACCGGTCTGGGTGGAGCTGGGACTGCAGACGATGCATGAAAAAACGGCACAGTATATCCGAAGGGGCTATCCGCTTTCCTGTTTTGAACGGGCAGTAAACGAGCTGCACAGGCGGGGGATTCCCGTGATTGTCCACACGATCCTCGGTCTGCCGGGGGAGGGACAGGAAGAAGTCTTTGCAACAATGGATTACCTGAATGGACTTTCCATTTCCGGCATCAAGCTTCAGCTGCTTCATGTGCTGAAAAACACGGATCTTGCGGCGGACTACGCGGCCGGAAAATTTGAGGTGCTGGAGCAGGATGCGTATCTTACCCTTGTCATCGACTGCCTGCGGCGCCTCCGTCCCGATCTTGTGATCCACCGTGTGACGGGAGACGGCCCCGGGGATCTTCTGATTGCACCAACATGGAGCCAGGCAAAACGCACCGTCTTAAATGAGCTGCATCATCGCATGAAAGAAGAACATGCGTATCAGGGACAGCTTCTGGACGAAGAAAAAGGAGGAAACACACCGTGATTGAATCATCCTTTACGTTATACAAACTGATTATTCTCTACATGCTGCAGAATGTGAATTTTCCGCTGTCAAATACACAGATTTCGGATTTTATCCTGGAAAAAGAGTACACGAACTACTTTCATCTCCAGGAGGCGTTAAGCGAGCTGCAGGATACAAAGCTGATCGAGATCGAGAAGGTGCGCAACACCTCGTACTACCACATGACTGAGGAGGGCAGCAAGACGCTTTCCTTCTTCGAAAACGAGATCTCTCCGGAAATCCGGGAGGAAATCGACCGCTATATGAAGGAACACTCCTATGAACTGCGGAAAAAAGCGTCCGTTGTGGCCGATTACTACAAGACCGCGGGAGATGACTACGAGGTCCGCTGTCAGGCAAGAGAGCGGAAGACGACTATTTTTGAGATTGTCGTGACGGTTCCGTCCGAGGAGGCGGCCAAAAAGATCTGCAGCAACTGGGAAAACCGGAGTCAGAAGATTTATGCTTCGATTATGAATGAACTGTCAAGATAACGATTGACAGGAATGGTGGCATATAATAGAATAAATTAGTATGTCTAAAAAGCATAAACATGGAAAACATAGTAAATAAGATTTTATATTCCAAAGGAGATAAAACTGTGCCTGATTATACAAAAGAAATTGAAAGACGGCGTACCTTTGCCATCATTTCCCACCCGGATGCCGGTAAAACCACACTGACTGAGAAATTCCTGCTGTACGGAGGAGCGATCAATCTCGCCGGTTCCGTAAAAGGAAAAGCGACTGCGCGCCATGCCGTATCCGACTGGATGGAGATCGAGAAAGAGCGTGGTATTTCCGTTACCTCTTCCGTTCTGCAGTTCAATTACGACGGCTACTGCATCAACATTCTGGATACCCCGGGACACCAGGACTTCTCGGAGGATACGTACCGTACCCTGATGGCAGCCGATTCCGCCGTTATGGTGATCGATGCCTCAAAGGGTGTCGAGGCACAGACCAGAAAGCTGTTTAAAGTCTGTGTCATGCGCCACATCCCGATCTTTACCTTCATCAACAAGATGGACCGCGATGCGAACGATACCTTCGAGCTGCTCGACGAGATCGAAAAAGAGCTCGGCATTGCAACCTGCCCGATCAACTGGCCGATCGGTTCCGGAAAGAAATTCCGCGGTGTTTACGACCGTGACAAAAAGAAAGTCCTTACCTTCTCCGATACAATGAAGGGAACGAAGGAAGGTATCGAGGAAGAAATTGATATCGACGATCCGCATCTTCTCGATGTGGTCGATGAGGACCAGAAAGAACAGCTCATGGATGAGATCGAGCTGCTCGACGGCGCAAGTGCAGAGTTTGACCAGGAGCTTGTCAGCAAGGGAGAGCTCTCCCCGGTATTCTTCGGATCTGCGCTCACCAACTTTGGTGTGGAGACTTTTCTGCAGCACTTCCTCACGATGACGATGCCGCCGCTTCCGCGTACGGCAGACTGCGGCGTGATCGATCCGGTCAAAGAGGATTTCTCTGCGTTTGTCTTTAAAATCCAGGCAAACATGAACAAAGCACACCGTGACCGTATCGCATTCATGCGCATCTGCTCCGGCAAATTCGACGCCGGAATGGAAGTCTTCCATGTGCAGGGAGGAAAGAAAATGCGTCTTTCCCAGCCGCAGCAGATGATGGCGAGTGACCGTCATATTGTTGATGAAGCATACGCCGGCGATATCATCGGTGTATTTGACCCGGGCATCTTCTCCATCGGAGATACGATCTGTAGAAAATTCGCATACGAGGGAATTCCGACCTTCGCGCCGGAGCATTTTGCAAGAGTGCGTCAGGTCGATACGATGAAGAGAAAACAGTTCGTCAAGGGAATTTCCCAGATTGCACAGGAAGGTGCGATCCAGATTTTCCAGGAATACAATACTGGTATGGAAGAAATCATCGTCGGTGTTGTCGGCGTACTTCAGTTTGATGTGTTGAAATACCGTCTGGAGAACGAATATAATGTAGAGATCCGTCTGGAAAATCTTCCGTATGAGTACATCCGCTGGATTGAAAATGAAGAGATTGATCTGGATAAGCTGACAGGAACTTCAGATATGAAGAAAGTTAAAGATCTGAAAGGCCATCCATTACTGCTGTTCGTGAATGAATGGAGTATCCGTATGACGATAGACAGAAATGATGGATTAAAACTTACGGAATTTGGCAGATCATAAAAATATAAACAGAAATAAAACTCCCAGGCTGACTGGGGGTTTTCAAATGTATATAAGTTTGTTATAATAAAAGACAGTGAAAAACCAGACGGGAGGTCGCTTAGAATATGAGTAAAGAAGAAAAAAATACGTATACAATAAAAACAGATGAAAATCTTGGAGAGATCAAGATTGCAGATGAAGTTGTAGCGATCATCGCAGGTCTTGCTGCAATGGAAGTAGAAGGTGTTGCTTCTATGGCAGGTAATGCAACAAGAGAACTGATCAGCAAACTTGGAATGAAGTCTTTATCCAAGGGTGTAAAGGTAGATGTACTGGATGGCATTGTAACTGTATCCCTGGCATTAAATCTTAATTATGGATACAGCATAAAAGAGATTACTTCTAAAGTGCAGGAAAAAGTAAAAACTGCAATTGAGAACATGACAGGACTTGAGGTGGCAGATGTGAATATTCGTGTTGCCGGAGTCGAGATACCGGAGGAAGCATAAGTGAAGAGAACAGAGCAGAGAGAACATATCTTTAAGTTAATATTTGGTGCTGATTTTAATGAAGAGTCAGAACAGGGAACGCAGACAGAACTGTATTTGGAGCAGATTGAAGGTGCCACGGAAAAAGATATGCAGTATATCAGCCAGAAAGCACAGAAGATTATAGAGAAGATTGATGAGATCGACACATTGATCAATGAACATACAACAGGATGGAAGACTGGCCGTATGAATAAGGTAGATCTTACAATCTTAAGACTTGCAGTCTACGAGATGAAGTGGGACGAGGACGTTCCGACAGGTGTTGCGATCAACGAAGCTGTCAATCTTGCAAAGAAATACAGCAGTGAAGACGGTGCATCATTTGTAAATGGAGTACTGGCAAAGCTTGCAGATTAATCAGAGGTAGGAAATGGCTCGAAATGTATATACAGTAAAACAGGTGAATTCTTATATAAAGAATATGTTCACCCAGGACTTTATGCTGAGCCGGATCTCCGTAGGCGGTGAGGTGAGCAACTGCAAATACCACAGTTCCGGGCATATTTATTTTTCACTGAAAGATGGCAGTGGATCTCTGGCGTGCGTGATGTTTGCGGGACAGAGAAAAGGGCTGGCGTTTGCGATGAAAAACGGTGACCGGGTGATTGTTACGGGCAGTGTGGACGTATACGAACGCGATGGAAAATACCAGATGTATGCGAGAAAGATCACACTGGAAGGTGCAGGGATTCTCTATGAACGATTTCTTGCGTTAAAAGAAGAACTTGAAGAGATGGGAATGTTTGCACCGGAATACAAACAGCCGATTCCGTCATTCGTTCAGACAGTAGGTGTGGTGACAGCGCCCACCGGTGCGGTGATTCAGGATATCCGAAATGTGACAGCCCGGAGAAATCCATACGTGCAGATCATCCTCTACCCGGCGCAGGTGCAGGGAGAGGGTGCGGCAGAGAGCATCGTGGAAGGAATCGAAGCGCTGGATCAGCTTGGCGTGGATGTGATCATTGTCGGGCGTGGCGGCGGATCCATGGAGGATCTGTGGGCATTTAACGAAGAAATTGTGGCAAGAGCGATTTTTCACTGTTCTACCCCGATCATTTCCGCGGTAGGTCATGAGACGGATGTGACGATTGCCGATTATGTGGCGGATCTTCGCGCACCGACACCGTCGGCGGCAGCGGAACTTGCTGTTTTTGATTATCGTGGGTGGCAGGAGCTACTCGCGGGTTATGTGCGGAGACTGGAACTGTCCATGGACAGCAAACTGGAGATGACCAGGCAGAGACTGACGGAGAAAACAGCACGTCTGGCATATCTCAGTCCGGAAAACCAGATCCGGGAGAAACGGATGTATCTGCTGCGGGCGGAAGAGAAACTTACCGAGCGGATGGAAAAGAAGCTGCAGATGGAGAAAACAAGACTGTATCTGTATGCGGAACGGTTGCGCGGCGTATCTCCACTCGAAAAACTGCAGCAGGGACTCGGCTATATGGAACATGAGGACGGAACCCGAATTTCTTCCGTAGGACAGGTACGGGAGGGAGAACGGATGAAG
>ERZ838118.5086-NODE-5086-length-10699-cov-3.767756_pt1 | contig 10699 bp, 9 predicted proteins | sample MGYA00519863_ERZ838118 | MGnify/ENA primary metagenome ERZ838118 (study PRJEB31850, sample SAMEA3708827) | human gut metagenome | biome: human gut; feature: human-associated habitat; material: faeces | place: China | collected 2014 ...
TGGTACAGGACGTTCTGATTTCCCTAACCAGGTAAATAATGTTATTGCTTTCCCTGGCATATTTAAGGGTGCCCTTGAAGGACGTGCAACACAGATTACAGAAGAAATGAAACTTGCTGCAGCTCTTGCCATCGCAAATCTTGTTCCTGATGATGAACTCAGTGACACAAATATTCTTCCGGAAGCTTTCGACCCACGCGTTGCTGACGTTGTAAGCCAGGCTATAAAGGCTCTTATTAAATAATTATGCTTCCACATTTCTACTCGGTAAATGAATATTTAAAAGGCACTTATGGTGTCAAAATGTATAAACTGGCCCTGAACGGTGGGATGAATTGTCCCAACCGTGACGGGCTTATTGACACAAGGGGATGTATTTTTTGCAGTGCCGGAGGTTCCGGTGATTTTGCATGCACTAATGTTGACGATGCAAAAAAACTTATATCAAATAAATATACAGGAAATAATTTTATTGCATACTTCCAGTCCTATACCAATACATATGCAGATGTCAGCTATTTAAGAAATTTATTTATGCCAGTTATTAATAATCCTGATGTTAAGATACTGTCAATCGCAACAAGACCCGACTGCCTTGACGACAGTGTTATAACTTTGCTTGACGAACTCAATAAAATTAAACCTGTATGGATTGAACTCGGATTACAGACCATCCACAAAAAAACTTCTGATTATATAAGGCGTGGCTATGAACTTGACATTTTTACCGATGCCGTTAAACGCCTTAACAATTCAGATATAAAAGTAATTGTCCACATGATACTTGGTCTTCCGGGCGAAAGTGATGAAATGATGCTTGATACCGCACGTTTTATCGCAAACAGCGGTGCCTGGGGAATAAAACTGCAGCTGCTTCATGTCCTTAAAGGAACTGATCTGGCTGATGATTATAACAATCACCTGTTTGAAACTATGACTATGGACAATTATATCAGGCTTATCGGAAGAATCATTGAACTCCTGCCACCCGATATGGTTATACACCGTCTTACAGGAGACGGTCCAAAAAAAATTCTCATTGCACCTTTATGGAGTGCAGATAAAAAGCGTGTCCATAACAGTTTGATGCAATATTTTACAAACAACAATATTATTCAAGGACGGAACTACGAATGAGTACGGATGCAACAACCCTCTATAAACTGATGGTTTTATATATGTTAGATAAAGTTAATTTTCCTCTGTCCAACAGCCAGATTGCTGATTTTATGTTAGACAGACAATATACCAATTATTTTACGCTTCAGGAAGTATTAAGTTCGCTTGCAAGCGACGGTTTTGTGCAGATTCTCACATACAGAAGCAGCACGCAATATAAGCTTACTAAAGAAGGAATTGATACAATTTCTTTTTTCTATAATAAAATTTCTCAAGCTATACGTGATGATATTGACAAATATCTCAAAGATAATAAATATGATTTAAAATGTGAAGTGGGAACAACTTCTGATTATTATAAATCGACAAACGGTGATTTTATTGTTCACTGTCAGGTAAAAGAAGGCAACACTAATCTTATAGAATTAAATGTTGCCGTTCCTCTCGAATCACAGGCTGACGCAATGTGTGCCAGATGGCGTGACGCCAGCCAGGATATATATGATTTTGTAATGAATAAACTTATGTAATTATATAAATTGTTCTATAACTTCCCATAATTCAGGGATTCCCTGTTTTGTCTGTGATGAAACAGGGATAAGAATATCATCAGCAGAAAGACCCAGCCCTGTCCTTACAGCTTTAATCTGTTTGGCATGCTGGCTTCTTTTTATTTTATCAAGTTTTGTTGCAACTATGACAGGATGATATCCATTAGAAACTATCCAGTCATACATCATCTTATCATTTGCAGATGGGTCATGTCTTATATCAATAAGAAGAAAGACCTGTTTTAACTGACTTGATTTCTTCAGATATTTCTCTACCATCTTGCCCCATTTTTCCTTTACGGACTGGCTTACATTAGCATATCCGTAACCCGGCAAATCAACAAGAAGCATTGCATCATTAATATTATAATAGTTAATTGTCTGTGTCTTTCCAGGCTGTGATGATGTCCTTGCATATGACTTTCTGTTCATCAGGGCATTTATAAGTGATGATTTACCTACATTAGATTTGCCTGCAAATGCAACTTCCGGTAAGTCTGTTTCCGGCACCTGACTTGTAACACCAATTACAATATCAAGATTTACTTTTTTAATAACCATAGTTTTCTCCTATTTTACAATGGCAAGTTTAAGGACTTCTTTCATATCGCTTACATATACAATCTCAAGTCCCTGTACAATTTCTTCTTCAAGCTCTTCTACATCAGATTTATTTTCCAACGGCACTAACACTCTCTTTAATCCGGCTGTCTTTGCTGCAAGCAGTTTTTCTTTAAGACCGCCTATAGGCATTACTCTGCCTCTTAATGTAACTTCTCCTGTCATTGCTGTTGAGGCATCTACAGGCTTTCCTGTAACTGCGGAATAAATGGCTGTCGCCATTGTTATTCCGGCTGATGGTCCGTCTTTGGGAACTGCACCTTCAGGTATATGTATATGTATTGCATTCTCTTCAAAAATCTGGTTTTTTCTTACAACAGAGCGGACATATGAAAGTGCTATCTGTGCAGATTCCCGCATTACATCTCCCATATTTCCTGTAAGAATAAGTTCAGGCTTACCACCAAGAACATTTACTTCTATTTCAAGAGTATCACCGCCAGCTGCTGTCCATGCAAGTCCACGTACAATGCCAACCTCATTTTTTCTTGATGCCTTTTCCTTAATGAACTTAACTTTTCCGAGATATTCACTGAGATTTTTATCTGTAATGACTATCTGCTTTTCAATATTTACGCCACCAACCGTGTAATTCTTTCTTACAACTTTTCTAAGAACAGCAGCTATCATTCTCTCAAGCTCTCTTACACCAGCCTCCATTGTATAGCCATCTATTATTTTTGCAAGTGCCTTATCGGTAAATCTGACTGACTTCTTTGTAAGTCCATTCTTTTTTAACTGTTTTGCCACAAGATGCTCTTTTGCAATATGCAGTTTTTCATTTTTTGTATAACTGCTTACTTCTATAATTTCCATGCGGTCAAGAAGAGGTCTTGACACCTCTGACAAATCATTCGCTGTAGCAATAAAAAGAATCTCCGACAAATCTACAGGCATATCAATATAATGATCAACAAAATGCGAATTCTGCTCTCCATCAAGTACTTCAAGAAGTGCCGATGATGTATCAGAACGATAGTCATTACTTACTTTATCTATCTCATCAAGAAGCATGAGCGGATTTTTAACTTTTGCTTTTCTAAGACCGTCAATGATTCTACCAGGCATTGCACCGACGTATGTTCTTCTGTGTCCACGGATTTCTGCTTCATCTTTTACACCACCAAGACATATACGTACATATTCTTTATTAAGTGACTGTGCAACCGAACGTGCAATACTTGTCTTTCCTGTTCCCGGAGGTCCTACAAGACAGATTATCGGTGCATCAGCATTATGTGATACTTTTCTCACTGCAAGCGTCTCAAGTATTCTCTCTTTAACTTTTTTCATTCCATAATGATTTTCATCAAGAATTTTTGCCGCATTTTCTATATCATCGCTGTCCTGAGAACTGTTTTCCCATGGAAGTGAAAGAAGCGTTTCTATATAGCTGCGTTCAACATTTGCTTCTGACGAACCCTGTGAAAGCACTTTATAACGCCGTATTTCTTTTTCAATCTGCTCTTTTATTTCATCAGCTGCATTAAGACTCTCAAGTTTTTCCATATACTCATCTATTTCAGATGAGCCATCTGTGCCGTCAAGCTCCTCGTTGATATATTTGAGCTGTTCTCTAAGATAATATTCTTTCTGGTTTTTCTCTACTTTTTCTTTTATGCCATCTTCGAGTTCTTTTTTTATGTCAAAAATATTGATATCCTCAATAAACATCCTTGCAAGTTGTTCATAAATTTCATTAACATCACTCATCTCAAGGAACTTCTGTTTTACAGTATAATCAACCGGATAATCCGCAAGAATTTTTTTGACTTTTTCCTGAAGATTTTTGGCAATAAGCCATTCTTTTAAAATATCTTTGCTGAATCTCTGGTTAACTGCTGCATATCTGCATATAAGCTCATTAAGTGATCTTATCATAGCTATTTGTGTCAGATTATCAGGTGCTAAAAACCAGTCTCTGTCAGTAACTATATCAGATATAAGCATTCCATCAGATTCACTAACTGTATTAACCATTCCTTTATACTTACCTGCCACAAGAACTCTTACAATGCCCTTTGGAAGTTTTATCAGCTCTTTAACCTTCGCAACAGTTCCTACAGAATATAAATCATCCTGCACAGGATTTGCAGTATCTATATCTTTCTGTGTGAGAAGAAAGATTGTTTCATTCGTCTGCATGGCTTTTTCTACAGCATGAATTGATTTTTTCCTGTTTATATCAAAATGTATGACCATGTCCGGCAACACGGTCATACCTCTTAATGCAATTGTTGGTAATACCATCTTTTTCATAATCCAACAACTCTCCATATTATTGTGCTTTATTTACCTGCTCAGTTCTATATTCGATAACAGGCTTTCCTGTTCCATCTACAGCTTCCTTTGTAATAATACATTTTGAAATTGTATCATCAGAAGGGATTTCAAACATAACTTCATTCATAACAGATTCAAGTATTGAGCGGAGTCCTCTTGCTCCTGTCTTTCTCTCAAAACTCTTCTTTGCCACTTCACGCACTGCATCTTCAGTAAATTCAAGTTCTACTTCATCAAGCGAGAACAATGCCTGATACTGCCTGATAATAGCATTCTTTGGCTCACGAAGAATTCTTACAAGTGCCTCCTCATCAAGCGAGTCAAGTGCAACAACAACCGGTACACGACCTACAAACTCAGGTATAAGACCAAACTTAATTAAATCCTGAGGGAGAACTTTATGAAACATCTCTCCTACATCCGCATCTGTCTTCTCTTTTATCTCTGCATTGAATCCGATTGAACTCTTGTCCATTCTTGATTCAATAATTTTTTCAAGTCCGTCAAATGCACCACCACAGATAAACAATATATTTGTAGTATCTATAGGAATAAGCTCCTGCTGAGGATGCTTTCTGCCGCCTTGAGGCGGAACATTGGAAACAGTTCCCTCAAGAATCTTCAGCAAGGCTTGTTGAACGCCCTCACCGCTGACATCACGTGTAATAGACGGATTTTCAGACTTTCTTGCAATTTTGTCGATTTCATCGACATATATAATGCCCTTTTCGGCTTTTTCAACATCGTAGTCGGCCGCCTGAATAAGACGCAGCAAAATATTTTCAACATCTTCGCCGACATAGCCCGCTTCGGTAAGAGTCGTGGCATCAGCAATTGCAAACGGAACATCCAGGATTTTAGCAAGTGTTTGGGCAAGCATTGTTTTGCCTACACCTGTGGGACCCAAAAGAATAACATTGCTCTTTTGTATGTCCACGTCACTTTTAGCACCATAATATATTCTTTTATAATGGTTATATACCGCAACGCTCAATGCAACTTTTGCGTCGTCCTGCCCTACAACGTATTCGTCGAGAAGTTTTTTTATGTCGTGAGGCTTCGGAAGCGGTTTATCGGTTTGCGCTCTGTTTTTTCTGACTTGTTTAAATCCGCCGCCGTCTTCAATTATCTCGAGACAAAGTTCAATACAGTTATCACAAATGCATACACCGCCGGGACCGGCAACAAGCTTACCGACTTCATCCTGCGTTTTACCGCAAAAAGAGCAACGCATGGTCTTACCTTTGCTGTCATTATCTCTTGACATCAAAAAATCCTCCGAAATTATCTTTTGTAAAGTATTTTATCAACAAGACCGTAATCAAGTGCTTCATCAGCAGACATAAAGTTATCGCGCTCTGTGTCTTTAGCAATTATATCTATGGGCTTACCTGTATTATCGGCAAGTATCTTATTAAGTCTTTCTCTTATCTTAAGAATCTGCTTTGCGGTAATTTCAATCTCGGTAGCCTGCCCTTGAGCTCCGCCTGAGGGCTGATGAATCATTATTTCACTGTTGGGCAATGCAAATCTCTTTCCCTTTGCACCGGAAGAAAGGAGAAATGCTCCCATGCTGGCAGCCATACCCATGCAGATTGTCGATACGTCACACTTAATATACTGCATAGTATCATATATGGCAAATCCGGCAGTAACAGAACCACCCGGGCTGTTAATGTAAAGACTGATATCCTTTTCGGGATCCTGCCCCTCAAGGTATAAAAGCTGTGCAACAACAAGACTTGCAGTAGCATCATTTACTTCATCGGATAAAACTATTATCCTGTCATTTAAAAGACGGGAAAAAATATCATACGAACGCTCTCCGCGAGATGACTGTTCAATTACATAGGGGACTAAAGCCATGGTTTTTCCTCCTAAAATCCTGCGGCGAAACGCAAAAGCGCCCGCCGCATAAAATAGCATTTAGATTATTGGAATAAAATTCGAATCTTATTCCGCTTTATCAGCTGACTTTTTATCATCAGCCTTTTCAGAAGTCTTTTTGGCTGCCGGTTTCTTTGCGGTTGTCTTTTTTGTTGCCGGCTTCTTTTCAGCTGTCTTCTTTGCAGCTTTTTCCTCTGTGACAACAGCGCTGTCAACAATTAAATCAATTGCTTTTCTGGAAGCGAGCTCCGGCTTAAGAGACTCAGCGGAAACAGCCTTTTTGATAGTGTCTATATCCATATTATATGCATCTGCATATTTCTTGTATTCCGCTTCGATATCCTCTTCGGTAACCTCTATTTTTTCTTTTTCAATTATTTTTTCAAGAGCCAAATTAAGTCTTACCTGTGTTTCTGCTCTCTCTTTGAAGCCTTCGCGGAAGCCCTTCATATCCATACCGGTATATTTGAGGTATGTTTCGAGCTTTAAGCCCTGTGACTGAAGACGATATGAATACTCATTAACGTCATCATCAATCGTTTTTTCAATCATTGCCTCGGGAATTTCAGCTTTTATACCCTTTGCAACTTCCTCAAGGAGTGTATTATGAAGCTCGTTTTCGGCATCATCATTTTTTCTCTTTTCAAGCTGTTTCTTAATATCCTTTTTAAGCTCATCAAGAGTATCGAATTCACTGACATCCTTAGCAAATTCATCATCAAGTGCCGGTACTTCCTTAACCTTTATACCATGAAGCTTAATTTTGAACACAGCATCCTTAGAAGCGAGATCAGCCTGATAATCCTCAGGGAATTTAACATTAACATCAAACTTGTCCCCGATTTTGTGGCCGATAATCTGATCTTCAAAGCCGGGAATAAACTGATTTGAGCCTATGGTAAGCTCATATTTTTCAGCCTTTCCGCCATCAAACGCCTTGCCGTCAACAAAGCCCTCAAAGTCGATAACAACTATATCGTTCTTTTTAACCGCTCTGTCATCAACATCCGAAACAGTTGAATTCTGCTCCTGCATCCTTGCAAGCTCAGCTTTAACTTCATCTGCCGTAACCTTGGTAGATTTCTTTGTAGCCTTAAGGCCCTTATACTCGCCGAGCTCAACCTCAGGCTTAACAGTTACTTTGAACTTCATGGTTACACCGTCATTGCCCATCTCGGGAATTTCAAGGTCATAAGGTGTATCAACCGGTTCAAGCTTCGCTTCCTCAATAGCGGAAGCTACCGCATCGGGATATATAGCCTCAAGAGCGTCCTCATAGAACACACCCTCGCCGTAATATTTTTCAATAAAAGCACGCGGAGCCTTTCCTTTTCTAAATCCCGGAATGGTAATGTTCTTTCTCTGCTTAAGATAAGCCTTTGTAACGGCATCCTTAAAAGTGTCGCCATCTACGCTTACTTCAAGCTCCCAAACATTGGTATCCACCTTGTTTGAAGATTTTAAACTCATACAAATTCCTCCTGAATATTTACAGTAACTATGGTATTATAACAGATAAGACCTTAAATTACCATACTTTTTTATTAATTTATTTTTTCTATCAGTTTAGGGCAGAATTTAAGATAATCTGCCGATAAAAGTTGAAAATGAATACCGTCTTTTTCACCGTTAAAAGAATTATGAACAGAGGCACTGTGAAGATGTGCATAATAACATCTCTTTATATTCTTTTCAACCAGCACATCATAAATCGTGTCGCAGATTTGCAAGTTGTTTATCGGCGGATAGTGTAAAAATACAACAGGCTCACCGCCCAATTTTTCTCCGCACTCTATTGAGCGGCGAAGTCTTTCGGCTTCACGTTTTACAACTTTTTTGTCGAGATCGCTCTCCGCGTCAAAAAACCAACCTCTCGTTCCGCAAATACTGATGTCACCGACCCTGTATGCATTGTTATGCAAAACAGACAGAGTTTCAAATTTGTTTTTGAAAAAAAACTCGTCCATTTTTTTCTTGGTGTTCCACCAATAATCGTGATTGCCCTTCATTATTATCTTTTTGCCGGGCAAAGAATTCAGCAGTTCAAAGTCCTTGTATGCTTCGGAAAGAGACATTCCCCAAGACACATCACCCATTATAACAACAGTATCACCCGGGTCAACTACCCTATTCCAATTTGAAACGAGTCTTTCAACATAGTTGTCCCATCCGCGAAAAATATTCATCGGCTTATCTGTGCCGAGCGACAAATGGGTATCGCCGATAGCAAATAATGACATACCAAAGCTCCGTTCAGACAACAAAAATCCGGAAATGAACAGATTAAATGTTGAGCATTTTGAATACTACATTTGCCATATCGTCTTTAGTCGTTACATCACCGAATCTTACTTTCTTATCTTTAAGCGTAGCAAGCTGCGGCGGTACGGGTTCGCCTGTAAGCGTGTGCAATTCATCAACCATTGAGAATTCGTCGGTAGATTGAATATCACTTGTAAGAGCTGACAAAACACTTGCGGAGAATTTATACGGATTTGCAGTAGAGGCTATTACTGTAGGCGTTTTATCGCCGCTTTCGCTGACATAATCCTCATAAACTTTGACAGCGACAGCCGTGTGCGTATCGCAAAGATAATGATATTTATCAAAGTTTTCCTTGATAGTCGCCTTTGTCAAGGTATCATCACAATAGCCGGCTCTGAATAATTCTTTGATTTTTTCAAAGAGCTGTTCCCCTACAGTATATTTACCGCTGTTTGCAAGCAATTTCATATATTCTCTTACTTCAGCATCATTTTCACCCGAAAGGTGGAACAAAAGCCTTTCAAGATTACTTGAAATAAGTATATCCATCGACGGAGATGCCGTGCAATAGAAATTACGATTTTTGTCGTATGTACCTGTTTTAAGGAAATCTGTCAGTACATTATTAGAGTTGGATGCACAAATAAGCTTACCTATCGGCACGCCCATTCTCTTGGCATAATAAGCGGCAAGGATGTTGCCGAAATTGCCGGTAGGAACTACAACATTCATTTCCTCACCGAGCTTTAGCGAACCGTTCTCGACCATATCACAATATGCCGATACATAATATACTATCTGAGGAACAAGCCTGCCCCAGTTAATTGAGTTAGCCGATGAAAACGCGAGATGGTTTTCTGCAAATTTCTTCTTAATTTCCGAATTTGTAAATATAGACTTAACTCCGCTTTGTGCATCATCGAAATTGCCTTTGATAGCACACACGCTTACATTATTACCCTCTTGTGTAGTCATCTGAAGCTTTTGCATAGGACTCACACCGTCAACAGGGTAAAAGACAAGTATTTGAGTATTATCCACATCTTTAAAGCCCTCAAGTGCTGCTTTTCCTGTGTCACCCGAGGTTGCGACAAGAATAACAATCTTAGTATCCTTGAGAGTCTTGGAAGCAGATACGGAAAGAAGATACGGTAAAAGTTGCAAAGCCATATCCTTAAAAGCGCATGTGGGACCGCGCCAAAGCTCAAGTATGCTTTCCTTATCAGATATCTTATAAAGCGGCGCAATTTTTTCGGAGCTGAAGCTCGACTTTTTATATGCACCCTCTACGCAATAATTGAGCTCATCCTCGGTAAAATCGGTAAGATAGAGCTTCAAAATCTCTTTTGCCCTGCCGGTATACGGAAGTGTACCTATTCTCTTTATATCATCAAGCGTAATATGCGGAATTTCCGTGGGAACAAAAAGTCCGCCCTCGGCCGAAATACCTTTTGTAATAGCCTCAGCCGAAGAAATCCTGATTGATTTGTCTCTCGTACTTGTGTAATACATAAATTTGCACTTCCTAACTGAAAAATCAGATGTATTTTAACATATAAATTACATATTTGCAACGATAAAAGCGTTTGCATTATCAAAGAAAATGCCGTTTATCAATTCATCGCTGTAATTTTCTCTCGCAAGCCCGTTAGCTATTTTGTACAGTTTATCTATCCCGCAAAGGTCATCGCTTACTGTGCATCCGTCAAAATCGCACCCAAGGCAAATAGTGTGTTCAGCTCCAAGCGAGCAAAAATGCTCTATCTGTCTGATAACCGAACAAAGGCCTGCTCCGTTTTCCACACCGAGAAATTTCTCATAAAGATTAAGTCCGATTATACCCTTTTGCTCTGTAATAATTCTAATCTGAGCGTCTGTAAGATTGCGTTTTTCGGCAAACGGATTATCAACAATATCACAATCCGAATGGGTTGCAATAAAAGGTTTTTCTGAATACTCCGCCACATCGTAGA
>ERZ838118.5087-NODE-5087-length-10698-cov-3.214789_pt1 | contig 10698 bp, 9 predicted proteins | sample MGYA00519863_ERZ838118 | MGnify/ENA primary metagenome ERZ838118 (study PRJEB31850, sample SAMEA3708827) | human gut metagenome | biome: human gut; feature: human-associated habitat; material: faeces | place: China | collected 2014 ...
ATAAGGAATTGGCAGAAGAGTGGACGAAAGTTCACTCTTCTTTGGTGATATGGAGAATTCTTTATGAATCAGATCACAAACTATATTATAGAAGAAAAGGAGTTTGACGCAGCGTGTCCAGAAGAGAAGATTATGAACAGCAGACAGAAGCACTTCTCGAGCCTATCGTAGAGGAACTCGGGTTTGAGCTGGTAGATGTAGAATATGTGAAAGAAGGAGGTACCTGGTACCTTCGCGCGTATATTGACAAACCAGGCGGAATTGCCGTGGATGACTGTGAGGCAGTCAGCAGGAGATTCTCCGATATCCTTGATGAGAAGGATTATATTGAAGACTCCTATATCTTTGAAGTAAGTTCTCCGGGACTTGGAAGACCACTTAAGAAAGAGAAGGATTTTAAGAGAAATCTTGGAGAAGAAGTAGAGATCCGCACATACCGTGCAATCGACCGACAGAAAGAGTTCGTCGGAATTTTAAAGAGTTATGATGAGAATACAGTGACCATCACATACGAAGATGAGACAGAGCAGACATTTGACAGAAAAGAAATCGCTTTGATCCGTCAGGCTTTGGATTTTTAATTTAGGAGGAAAGAAAAATGGTAGTGAACAGATCAAATTTACATGTAGGACAAACAGTATTTTTTGTTCATAAAGAATACAATTCACTTACAAAAATGAAAGAAGATTCCATCGTTGAATGTAAGATTACTAAAATTGGAAGGGTATATATAACCATTAATAATGGATATCCAAATCGACAATTTTTTATTAAATCTGGAAATGATTACGAGTTTGGTATTCAGGAGAAAGAAAATGCAATTGATGGTGGAATTTTATGCTTTACAAGAGAAGATGCAGAAAAACATCTTCTAAAAAAGAAAATGATGTTGGAATTAAGAAACATCAATTATTCTGAAAAAACTAATTCTTTAAATCAACTGTTACTAATGAAATTGGCATATGAAGTTGGAAAATTAGATTTTACAGATGACACAATGCTTAAAATTCCATTACCGGTGAATTATAAAGAAATGTCAGAGGAAACGTTAAAATCATTTTTAGAAAGTGATGGGGAGTATGAATAGGGAAATTAAAAAAATATCAGAAGACATTAAAACAAATACATTTAAACAGTTTTATTTGTTTTATGGAGAAGAAAAATATATGATCTTACAGATGAAAGATCAATTAAAGAGAGCTTTAATTTCAGAAGATGATACTATGAATTATTCCTATTTTGAAGGGAAAAAGGTAGATCCGACAGAAATTATAGAACTTGCTAAAACAGTTCCTTTTTTTAATGATCATAGATTTATCATTCTTGACGGAACAGGACTTGGTAAAAAAAGTGATGATTCATTCATAAAAGGGTTAAAAGAAATTTCTGATACAAGCGTCCTTCTCTTTATTGAAGATACGATTGATAAACGTTCAAAAATTTATAAGTTTTTATCAAAGCAAGGTCAGGCTGCATGTTTTGAACCTATGAAAAATAAGGAATTGTCACAATGGATTACGTTATTGCTAAAAAAAGATGAGAAGCAAATGTCGATTTCAACAATGAACAATTTCTTATATCGATGTGGATCAGATATGCATACATTAAAAAATGAATTAGACAAATTGATTTCTTATGTCGGAGACAGAAAAGAAATTACAAGTTATGACTTAGAACAGCTGACTTCATCTCAAACAATTAACCAGATTTTTATCATGTTAGATGCAATTGCTCGAAAACAACGAGATAAAGTATTAACTTTATATTATGATCTGATTGAATTGAAAGAATCTCCATTTGGAATTCTTGCATTATTAGCCAGACAATGTAATCAACTGCTTCAAGTTAAAAATCTGGATGATCTCGGCAAAGATAATGGAACAATCTCAAAGGAGATAAAGATTCCTGCTTTTGCAGTAGGAAAATTAAAAGATCAATCGAAAATGTTCTCTATTGAAGTATTATTGAGTATGGTAGAAGCATGTGCAAAAACAGATGAATTAATAAAAACTGGAAAAATCAATGACAGAGTTGGCGTAGAATTAATATTAATTCAATTTAGTCAAAATTAGATTAGGAGGAATTTTTATGATTAGTGAAGAAGAAAGAAAAAAATATGTGGAATTCATGTATAATCCCGAAAATGAATATAATTGCGATAAATGCACAATAATATCTAAAATGCAAAATATGTACAAATACACAAACTACATATTTTGCACAAATCGTGTATTACATGTAAATCACACTTTATTTTATAGAAAATTTAAAAACATCAAAAGGTATACAGAACATCTTTTATGAGAAATGATAAAATAATTAACTTCACACAAACGGTTGGAATGACGCGATTCAATAAGAATGGATTCCAAGGTGAAAATAATTTATGAATGTAATAACAATCTATACTAATAAATTTTTGGAGTTCTCTTTTCAGAGGACTCTTTTTTTTATTCATAAAAAGTAAATAACTGTAAAAAAACTATTAAAAATGTGGGGGTATTACACAAAAATGATACAAAAATGCTAAAATACAGGTTGAAAATAGCAAAAATGGGTGGTAATATTAACATTAAGAAAATGATTGATAAAATCATTATGACTAAAAAATAAGGATAAAGCCATTTATCCTTAATAAGTTTTGCAACTTGATATTATAGTGCTTCATAAGAATCAATTTATTTAAAATAATCTTGTATTTTATAAACGAAATCTATGTAAAAGCAAAACGATGAATCAAAGAAGCACAGGTGCTCGTGTCTAGCATGAGAGGAATGTATACGGAAACATAGCATACTATATGTTCAGAGCAGGCGGTATCTCTATAAACTATCGGGTCCGTGGAGCCGATGCAGAAAATCCACCGGACATAATACGGGTGTTTAAATGTGACAGTTGTTCCAGTTATGGCATGGATCAAGGTATGGCGACTACAAAAAGAGCCTGATAATATGTTCGAGAAAGGTTGAGGGCAGAAAAGGACCTTTGCCTAAGTCAAAACATTGCCAATGTTTTGATATGGTTAAAATTACTCTGCGGAAGGACGAATACGGATATGTTGATGCTATGTGAGACATATGGGGTAGCATAACAAACTGAAAAGTCTGGCAGTGAGGGCGTACCATGTACTGTGAAAGTGTAATATTGATTTTAAAATATCAATAAGATAAGTCTGTCTTTTTGTAGACACAGGGGGAAATTATATTCATACACAGAAAGAAACGGACATTCGATGTACGGTTCTTTCGTCCGTTTTAAACTTTACAAAAATAAGGATGTAAAAGCTATAAGAGGTTAAGGATGTATATTTACGATTCCATGAAAAAAAATAAGAGGTATTGGCTACCCGAAAGTCTTTCTCAAACTGAAAGTTATCAAAAATAAATATATAATAGATATACGTTATTTTATCTAAATAATATATATGATTTTACATCGAATCGTATTCTTAATTAATTTTGAAGAGAAAAAAATAAGAATATTAACGATGCAATAGTAAAAATAAATAATATGATTAAGAAAATGTAAGAGGTAGACATAAAATATATAAAATGTCTGCCTTTTTATTATATGAGGAGGTATGTTATGGCCAAAAAAAATGTGCTATTGCCTATATTGATGGTAGTTATAAGCAGCTGGTTGCTAAATATGGTGTTGACGATGGGAGTAATGATAACTGTGAAGAATCAAAACGACAAAGTAAGTAAAGGGGAGTGTTGAGTATGGAAGCTTTAACAATTGATGAAATCATATCTGCAAAAAAAAGATTTTTAAATATCGACAAGAATCTCATTCATTCTGTAAATGAGATTAAAGAAACGTATTATCTGATTCATTGTATTGCAATTATTACATTTTTATTATTAAAGCAACAGGTACTTGCTGAATCAGCTGCGATAATGCTTTTAGTGGTAATTTATTTTCTTCATCGGTGGGAATTTCATTTATCCCGCATGATTATACATAATGTTTTGTTTTTTAGTCATCTGTGTGAAAAAAAATATGCCTATGAATTATTAGATAAATTGAATCTGTGTGATCAGGATTATGGGAAAATTCGTCATGTCATGTCAGAGTTTTATAAAAAAGAAGGGATGTGATGATGATGAGAAAGAGAAAAATAATTGGAATTATAGGCTTGGTGCTTATATTAGTCATTGTGCTTTTTTATGTGGTCCGTATCCGGCCAATGGTAACGGAATATAAGAAGATTGCATATGATAAATTAGCAAATATTGATGAAGACACCTTTGCAAAATTAGAAAATACAAAGGTTTATGGAAAGAATGGGAAATTGATTGGAGAAGTCAATTCCGGAAGTTACCAGTACAAAAAAATTTCTGAAATTTCAAAATATGTACAAGATGGATATATTGCAGTAGAAGATAAAAACTTTAAATCCCATCATGGAATCGATTATCTGGCAACTGTAAGAGCTGGGATTAAACTTGTATTGAATCGTGGTAAAGCAACACAGGGTGGAAGTACCATTACACAACAATTAGTTAAAAACAGCTTTTTAAGTCAGGAAAAAACATTTACAAGAAAGATTGCCGAGTTTTTCTTGGCACCGGAGATTGAAAAGATGTATACGAAGCCTCAGATTATGGAGTATTACTGCAATAGTAATTATTATGGGAATCGTTGTTACGGAATCGGAAATGCGGCAAGTTATTATTTTCATAAAAACGCAGATCAACTAACATTATCAGAAGCGGCATTATTGGTAGGGTTGTCGAATAATCCAAGTCGATATGATCCAGTAACTAACTATAATTCATCGATCAGAAAACGTGATCGAGTTTTAAAACATATGTTGGATGCGAAAGTAATCTCAAAAACACAATATCAACAAGCAAAGAACGAAAAAATAGAAATTGCAGAGTATCGTAAAAATGTAAAACCTGAAGGGTATCAGACAAGCTTTGCAATTTATCAAGCAACATTGGAATTGATGAAGAAAAATGGATTTGAATTTCAGTACACTTTCCAGGATAAAGAAGATGAAAAGCAATATAAAGAAAGATATCAGGAAGAATATCAAAAATATTTTCAGAAATTGCGAAATGGAGGATATAAGCTGTATACATCTTTTGATCAAGAGTGTCAAAAAGCTTTACAAAGTTCCGTTGATCATAATCTGAGATCGTTTACCAAGAAAAAGAAAGGGAAATATGAATTACAGGGAGCTGCAGTCAGTATTGATAATGAAACAGGAAATATTGTGGCAGTTGTTGGTGGAAGAGGACAGAATGATCAATATAATAGGGGTTATTTAGCTATTCGACAGCCTGGTTCATCTATTAAACCTTTGCTTGATTATACTCCTGCTTTCGATAGCGGTGTATATTATCCATCAAAAGTAATCTCTGATCGAAAGACTTCCTCTGGTCCATCGAATGCAGATCACAGTTATAGTGGATCACGAACGATTCGTAATGCAATCATTCACTCTACCAATACGGTTGCATGGAATGTATTGCAGAAAATTGGAGTAAAAAATGGTCTAAAGTACCTTACAAATTTGCAGTTTAGTAATTTATCATATTTAGATAATAAAAACGCTTCTGCAGCACTGGGTGGATTTACGCATGGTGTTAGAGTTGTAGATATGGCAAAAGGATTTGCAACATTAGAAAATGGTGGAGTTTATCAGGATAACAGCTGTATTGATAAGATCATGTTTAAAGAGCATGAAGTTTTAAAGCATAAAAATACAAGAAAGAATGTGTATTCCTCAGCCTCTGCCTATATGATCACCGACTGCATGAAGGATGCTGTGAAAAATGGAACTGGTAAAAATGCACAAGTAAAAGGACAGATCATTGCAGGCAAGACAGGTACGACAAATGATTATAAGGATGCATGGTTTTGTGGTTATTCAAGATATTATACAACCAGTGTTTGGGTAGGATGTGATGATCCAAATCCAATGGATAATTTAACTGGTTCGTCCTATCCATCTAAGATTTTTTCTGATTACATGACGAAAGTTCATAAAGGGAAAATGAAGAAAGATTTTAAAATGCCAGATACGGTATATCGAAAAGATGGAGATCTATTTTCGAAAGACATTGATGATACGTTACATGAAACAGTGCTTGAAAATATATTAAAAGAGCAGATCAAGAAAGCAGAAAAAGCAGTAGAAGATTTTGAAGCTTTTACAATCACGGACGGGGAGAGTGCCTATCTACTTGATGATAAGTATCAGAATGTATGTACAGCTATTGAAAAAGTAGATGATTCCACACAAAAAGCAAAGTTCCGACAACGGATTGAAAATCATTACGATGATCTTTTAGAAGAACAGAAGAAATGGAAAGATGCGATGGAAACATATGCAACACAGAAGGAACAGCAGCGAATTGCGGAAAATGAAAAAGCTGAAAAAGAAGCTGTACAAAAACGACAAGTATATGAACAACAGCAAAATATCAAGTTAGTTGAATCATATATATCCAGATTAGACGTCATGGATACATATGATGATACAGCAGAAGATATTATTACCAAATTACAAGAAGCTTTAAAGAAATGTGAGGATTATGATACATATGATGAGCTAAATCAGAAAGCTGAACAAGCAATTGAGCGTGTTCGCAATCTAAATAGTGATACAACAACAACAGAATCAAATTAAGATCAGGAGGAAATTATGAGAAGAAAAGCAGCATCTTTATTATTAGTAGCTATGATGATGAGTGTAGCAGTGCCAGTTCATGCAAGTGAACAGGCGACTGTCACAATTCAAGAATCACAAGGAGAAAACCGAGAGGTTGATCAAGTTCAATCCTCTGAAACAACAGAATCCAAACCATCAACTTCACAGATCACAACAACAGCTGAGAGAAAAGAAGAAGTAACATCAACGCATAAGAAAAAGCAAAACAAAAAGAAAGATAAGAAAAAAGAGAAAAAAGTCAAGAAACTAAAGAAAACAAAGAAAAAAGAAAAAGTTGTTCATGTAAAAATCAAACCAACAATCTCATCTTCCTATCAGGAACAATCTATTAAAATTAAAAAAAATAAAGAATACATTGGAAAATTTATTTATTTTAATCAGGGAGATGCTGCGTGGAATAGTAGTGGATACGGAATTCGAGCTGCTGGATGTGGTCCGACTTCAATGGCTGTGTGTATCAGCACGTTAACTGGAAAATGGGTAACACCAGTAGATACAACAAGTTGGGCATATGAGCAGGGATATTATTCTTCTGCCGGAAGTGAACATCGTGCAATTCCAGCAATGGCAGAACATTGGGGCTTAAAATGCGATGGATTAGGAACCAATTATCAAAAGATTAAAGAGTCCTTAAAACATGGCAGACCTGTTGTTTCTTTGATGGGGCCTGGCTATTTTACTCGCGGTGGACATTTTATGGTATTAACGGAAATTGATTCTAATGATAATGTAACTGTTGCGGATGTAGGAAGTCGTAAAAGAAGTCAGTATAAGTATTCACTTCATGATGTAATTTCACAATCTAAAGTTGCAAGTGCTGGAGGACCATTTTGGAGTATTTATAAACAAGGGAAAGCCAAAACACAGAATGACAGTAAATCAAATAAACAAGTTTTAAAAATTAGTAAGAATAAAAAAACAGCGACAAAAGCAAAGGTAAATCATAAAGAAAAAGAAATAATCCAAAGTTTTTATACTGAATTATCAAAGAATTTGACAGATCTGGAAAAAGAGCTTCCAAATAGTAAGGTATTGATTGGAAAAAAAGCGACTGGGACCGAAATTCCAAATGGAAAGATTAATCAGTGTATTTATCGTTTAGGTGAAAAGTTAAACAATGGTCATTTACAATTTATTGCGACACATTATTATTTTGGAGAAGAAGCAATTCTTCATGGGGATGCAAAGTCTGCAAGTATTGATTTGAATTCACGTATTCAAATGCTTGATTTTTAAAAATTGAAAGGAGATGCCGTGGAGAGATCAATCTTCACGGCTAAATATTTATTATGGAGTATGAACTTATTGGAACAATTGTTCCGGCAGTGAAATGTATTTTAAAACCAGGAGAAGCAATGTATACACAATCCGGTGGAATGATGATGTATACTGGGGATATAAATTATTCTACAGGTCTGAGAGGTGGAGTTGTTAAATCCGTTGCAAGACAGCTTCTTGCAAGAGAGTCAGCTTTTATGACAACGTATTATGCAGAAAAGCATATGGGAATTGTTATATTTTCTACGACAATCCCTGGAACGATTCAGTGCTTGAAATTAGAGAAAGGTTCTTCGATGATCTGTCAAAAGACGGCATTTCTTTGTGCAGAAGAGCAGATTATGGCAGATGTTGTTTTTACAAAAAGATTACGTGCTGGTTTGTTCAGTGGAGAAGGCTTTGTATTACAGAAAATTTATGGTGAGGGAAGAGTTTTTCTGGAAATAGCAGGGGATTCAATTATTCATGATCTTAAAGAGGGTGAAGTGCTGTATTGTAATTCGGGAAATGTAGTTGCTTTTCAGGACTCCGTAGATTTTAACATTACATTAGTAAAAAGAATGTCTACATTATTATTTGGAGGAGAAGGAAATTTTCTTGTAAAATTGACAGGACCTGGAAAAGTTATTTTACAAACACAGAATCAGATGCAGAAAGTGAAAATTTATGAGAATCAATAAAATGTGGGGGTATTACATAAATTTCACAAGAAAAACGTAAAAATATATAAAAAAATACATAAAAATGTGTAATAAACTTGAAAAATGATATGTAATATGATATTATAATATAAACAGAAAAGTTATTATTTGAAAAATCAATTTCGGGAATAAGAAAATTTTTTTGTTAATAACGTGTAGTGTAAATAATAGCGATGGCGAATGGTTATATTGACATTGGAAATTACTTTTTCATAAGATTTTTCTCCTTAAAAATTTTATCGATATGTGTCAATGTAAAATGGATTGGTTCGATTCCAATCATCGCCTTTTATCAAAGATATGAATATCGTTTTTTTGTATGGTCCCCTATAAACTTCCCTGTTAAGTTACTGTACAAGAAATAGAGTTTTTTATATTTATATCTTTGATTCTTCCAAAAAATAGGTAGGGAAATACGAGCCTTAAAGGCAATATATTCCTTACCACTCCCCTTGGAAAAGTATTGGGATACAATAAAATAATGGATGTATTCCGTTGGAGTATGCTAACATTTATTATTTTATTTCGGAGTTCGATTCTTTGATTTTCCAATCAGGCTAGGTGGGCTCATGTTTATGAGTCTGCATTAGCTTATTAAGTCTATATGGTACAATGGTGTAAATGGAATCACAAGCGAGTGCTAATCGTTCTAGCTTTTTGAGCTATTCAGGTTCGAATCCTGATTGTACCGCTGCTAATAAAGTTATTTTATTAGTTCTGATGTTTAAAGTGGAAATGCTATGTACTCTGCTTTAAACAACTTGGAAAGTAAATGGTAAATTTAATGATCTTGTATTTTATCTTTTTTTGTAAATACTTTTTCAGGATTGCTTGTATTTACTTAAAGATCAGATCGTCATGTTAAATATGGTACCCCACGATCATTACAATCGGAGTTCGATTCTCCGGCTTTCCCTAAGAGTATACTGTTTTGTTTATTATTTCCAGTTTACTCTTCCTATTGTTATTATTTTATCGTATTACTCATTCGAAAAGGCAATATCATATCATGAATATTGCCATTAAAAATTCCTTAACGATGAACAAAAATGGCGTGTCCAAGAGATACGCTTTTTTTGTGTCTATGTACTATGCAAGTCGGATATTGGATGTCCACAACATTTTAGCTATGGAGCCCATGACTTTAGTCATTGGGGTGAATGGCGTTTATAAAATATTTATAAATACTTCATGATTCGTTTATTGTTCTTATTTCTAATCATATGATATAATCATAGTAGATAAAAAAGGAGATTTTACTATGAATGATGGATATACATACAAAGAAGGGATTGTCTATAAAAATCAGTTCCATATCATATGGTGTCCCAAATATCGAAGACCTGTCCTGACTGATGGGGTCGATATCCGTTTAAAACAGGTCCTTTATGAGATCGCCGAAGAAAAAGGGATCACGATCAAAGCACTGGAGATCATGCCGGATCATGTACATATTTTCATCGATCTGGACCCCCGTCTTGGAGTTCATACTGTGATCAAAACGATGAAAGGACGATCTGCCAGGATCTTACGTTCGGAATTCCCATGGTTAAAAACAAGACTTCCGAGTATGTGGACACGAAGTTATTTCCTTTGTAGCGTTGGACATGTCAATGAAGATACAATCCAGAAATATATCAATGAGCAAAAACGACATCAATAAGGAGGTGTAGTATCATGTCAAGTTTCACTCTTGAGCTGGAGATCAGCTTCAGCAAAAAACTTTTAACAGCTTATAAATCTGATCCGAAGCTGGAACCAGGAAGTGTCCGGACTCTTGAGAAAAAGCTTGATACTGCCATTACTATCCGTAATACTGCAAAAGGCGAGGCTTTAAAACGGCTTCATAAATTACAGCATGACCGTACTTATCAGCAGCTTCAAAAGGAATATGCTACAAGAAAAAAGAAAGATCCGAAAGCAGATGTTTCTGATCTCTCACCAAAATACTGGGAATGCATGAGTTTTTATGGATATACAGAATACGATCTGCAGAGTTATGTAGTTCAGGCAAAACATCAGTATCACAATATC
>ERZ838118.5089-NODE-5089-length-10697-cov-10.213212_pt1 | contig 10697 bp, 10 predicted proteins | sample MGYA00519863_ERZ838118 | MGnify/ENA primary metagenome ERZ838118 (study PRJEB31850, sample SAMEA3708827) | human gut metagenome | biome: human gut; feature: human-associated habitat; material: faeces | place: China | collected 2014 ...
TTGTGAGTAGATAGATATTTATATCATCAAAAGCATACTCGTTGAAGTAGGAATGGAACATAGAAGTTTATAACTTTTTATAAGTTTTCAGTAACGGAATGATAGGATGTCCATAAAAGGAATTTATGATATACACTGTCATATTGTACCCGGTGTAGACGATGGAGCCACAGATATAGGAGAAACCGTAAAATTACTCCGGATGGAATATGAACAGGGCGTGCGGACGGTTATTGCAACTCCCCATTTCCGCTTTCGGATGTTTGAAACACCTGCGGAGAAAGTCAGAGAGCAGTTCAGACTGGTGGAGAAAGCGGCATCAGAGATCAGCCCGGATCTCCATGTGTATCTGGGATGTGAGTTTCACGCCAATATGGAGATGCTTCCCATGCTCAGAGAACAGAAAGTAATGACAATGGCCGGTTCACGGTATGTTCTTACAGAATTTTCCCATAACTCGGAAGAAAGCTATATGCGGGAACGTCTCGGTGCATTGCTCTCCGGAGGATATAAGCCGATCATGGCACATATAGAACGTTACGAAGCTACACGCAACAGTCTGGATTTTGTGGAAGAACTGGCAGATATGGGCGTCTATATGCAGATTAATGCAGACAGCATCACAGGAAAAGACGGATTTTTTACTAAACGGTACTGTAATAAAATCATGAAAGACGGACTCCTTCATTTCGTCGGATCAGACTGTCACAACAGTGCAAAGAGGAGCAGCAGGATTGGAGAGGCATATCGTATGGTTTCAGCGAAATTCGGGCAGGACTATGCAGATGAACTGTTTATTCATAATCCTGCAGAAATTCTGAAACAGAAACAAAAACATGAGGCTACAGATTGACTTTTTTTATTGGCTGATATACAATAAAATCGGTTTATGTCAATTTTGCTGTTTACTTTCAGAAATACATAAGACAGAATATTACCTGTGAACAGTAATGTACAAAACTATAAAGAAAAAAGGGAAAAGGAAATTATCAGATGTTAGACAATTTGAACAGTAACTTTGAGAGCAGCAAAGCACAGAGACCCGATGCAAATGATGATGAAGTCGAAATCGACTTACTGGAAATATTTTATGCGCTCAAGAAAAAAATCCTTCTGGTACTGATGGTTGCTCTTGTCGGAGGCTGTATTGCAGCAGCATATACGCAGTTTTTAATGACACCGATCTACAGCTCCACATCCAGTATCCTTGTACTTTCGAAAGAAACCACACTGACATCACTGGCGGATCTGCAGTTAGGTGCCAGCCTGACCAGTGATTATACAGTTCTGATCACAAGTACCCCTGTGATGGAACAGGTGATTTCAGATTTGGATCTGGATATGACTGCAGAACAGCTGAAAGGAAGCGTAAGTATCAATAATCCTACAGATACCCGTATCCTTGAGATTACTGTCAATAATACAGATTCTAAAATGGCAAAGAAGATCGTAGATGAGATTGCGAATGTTTCTTCATCCTATATTGGCGATAAAATGGAAGTTATTCCGCCAAAGATTATTGAAGTTGGTAAGATTGCTACTGTAAGAACTTCTCCAAGCGTAAAGAAGAATGCAGCACTCGGCTTCTTACTCGGTTTCCTTGCATGTGCGGCAATCGTGGTTGTATACGCTGTAATGGATGATACTATTAAGACAGAGGAAGATATTGAGAAATACCTGGGAGTTTCTGTTCTTGCCAAGGTTCCTGACAGAAAAGATTTTATAAATTCGAAGAACAGGAAATCAAAGAACAAGAATAAGAAGCACCATTAAACTGATGGAGGAATCTGAGCAATGAAGAAACTCAATTTAACAGATAAAAGAAATCCGGATTATTTTTACAGTGAGGCGATCAAAACTCTGCGTACCAATATTCAGCTGTCGGGTCAGAGCATAAAGACAATTCTGGTTACAAGCTGTTATCCAAACGAAGGTAAGAGTGATATAGTACTCAGTCTTGCCCAGGAGCTTGGGAGCATTGGCAAGAAGGTTCTCCTTCTGGATGCGGATATCAGGAAGACTGCATATGCCGGACGACTGGGTGTGGAAGAGGAAGTGAAAGGTCTCTCACAGCTTCTGAGCGGTCAGGTGGGATTACAGGAGGTTATTTATTCTACAAACTTTCCGAATATGGATATCATATTCGGAGGTCCAAATGCACCGAACCCGTCAGGACTTCTCAGTGAGAATATCTTTAAGGTATTCTTAAAGGAAATCAGAGAATATTATAATTATATCCTGATCGATACACCGCCTATTGGAACAGTAATTGATGCGGCAGTGATCGGAAGATGCTGCGATGGTGCAGTCTTTCTGATCGAACCGGGAAATGTCAGGTACCGGGATGCACAGAAAGCATTTAAACAGTTGGAAAGAAGCGGATGCCGTATTCTTGGAGCTGTTATGAACAAGATAGATACCAGTGATGACAAATATTATTCTTCTTATTATAAGCATTATGGAGAGTATTATCGCAGAAGTGACGAAGAAGCCCAGATTAAATAATACGGGCTGTTATCTGGCAGTAAGACAGAAACCATGATTAATGATAAAGGAGAATTTGGAAAAGTGAGCAAAATAAGGAATAAAAAAATAAAAAAGACGAATATCTTACTGGGCTTTATCTGCATTCTGCTGGCAGTTCTCCTGGGCTTTATTCTTGTGACCAGTTATAAATCGGAACAGAAGGAATCCAGACACCTGTCAGAAATTGCGGACGACCAGCAGAGTGGGATTGAAGATTACGAAGCAGTAAAAGAACGTGCAAAAGAGCTGGAGGAGATATCTTCCGAAGAAGCAGAAGATACAGAAGACATTAAATCAAAGAACACAGAAGACACAAAAGACACAGAAAAAACGGATACAGCTGACACAGAAGATGCAGATAAGACAGAAGATACAAAAGATGCGACGGCAGCTGCTTCAGGTATTGTGTGCTGGGGAGATGATCTGATCAATGGGGAAGAATCCAATACATATTCCTATATGACAGTACTTCAGAAGCTTCTGACCGATAATGGCTATAATATGACAGTGCTCAATAAAACGCTTCAGGGAGGCGGCACTCTCTCCATGATGAAGATGGCTGGTGTAAGTGATGAAACCATTCAGGGCTATATTACCAGACATCAGCAGGCTGCAAACGGTGCCCAGCTGAATGTAACAGAGACCGGAATACGTGATCTGACAGAAGAACAGACTACAAGAAATGATATGGATTGTATTCCTGTTATCTTCATGGGCTATTATGGCGGCTGGAATCATGATCCTGCAGAACTGGCAGACCAGCAGGAACAGATTTTAAATACATTTCAGAATAAAGATCAGTTTATTGTAGTAGGAACACGCCCTATGGACGGAAGCGTAACCTCTGAAGCACTGGATCAGGTGCTCAGCCAGAAATGGGGAGAACACTATATCAGTCTTGCAGATGTGACTGCACAGCCGTCTTCTACCTATGAGGCTCAGCAGGCAATGGCAGAGGCAATATTACAGAAATTGCAGGAGCTTAATTATATCAGCAAAAACTGATGAGATAACTGAAATACAGAGATTGAAGGAATGAAAATGAAAAAAACCACAAGAAAAGCCATCAGACAGCGTAAGATCTGTATGCTTTTGATTATTATCCTGATCATAGTTCTTTCCATTCTTGGCGGCGGTTATTATCTGTTAAGCCAGAAAAATGTTGCATCGTCAAAAGCCGGCGGTCAGAACAGTGACAGCCGGAATCAGACGGATTTGAACCAAAACAGTGATACCGTGGAATATAAAGGTGAGACATACAAATATAACGATCATCTCAGCAATTATTTATTCCTGGGAATTGATACAAGGGAAACTGTAGATACTTATCAGTCACAGGCAGATGCCGGGCAGGCAGATGCAATTTTCCTGGTGTCCATGGATCGTGCAACAGAAAAGATAAAAGTTCTGTTTATTCCACGAGATTCCATGACCAGGATAGAAGTATTTAATCCATATGGTCAGAGCCTTGGAGAGACAACAGATCATCTGAATATACAGTATGCCTTCGGGGACGGAAAAGAGAAAAGCTGTGAACTGATGAAAACAGCAGTTTCCGATATGCTGGATGGACTTCCGATCCAGGGGTATTGTTCCATGAACATGGATGGCATTTCAGTGATTACAGATTTCGTAGGTGGAATACAGCTCACAATCCCTGATGACAGTCTCGCAGATGTGAATCCGGAATATAAAAAAGGTGCTGTTGTGGATATTACAGGGGAAACTGCAGAACAGTTTGTAAGATATCGTGATATTGACAAAACCCAGAGTGCTCTGGTCCGTCAGGAGAGACAGAAAACCTTTCTTCAGGCACTGGTGCAGAAGGCTCAGGAAAAAGCAGGAGAGGACGCCGGATTTGTGACAGGTCTCTATGACAGTGTTAAAAGCTATACAGTTACAAATATGGGAAATGATATATTTGCCAAATTGCTGGCTGCATCACAGAATGGAATCACTGATACAGAGACAGTACCGGGTGAGGGAACACATGGGGAGAACTTTGATGAGTATCATATCGATGAAGATGCATTGTCAGATTTGATTATTTCCATGTTTTATGAGAAAATTTGATTGTATTAGTCATAGTATGATGAATACAGAATACACTGTACTGTGATAAATAATTATCACTGTTATTATTCAGAGATAGTCCGTGCAGACATTTTGTACGATTATCTATATAAAAATTAATCCAAAAGGAGAGGTGCATTATGAAAATCGCAAAGAAATTTATGACACTTGCTTTAGCAGCTGCCCTTGGAGTAGGATGTGCTACTGTAGGTGTCGGTGCAGCGCCAAGCAACACGAGTGATCTGGCCGCGGTAGCGCCAAGTAGGACAAGCGAAACTACTGTGGATTCTGAACATTCTTCAATTTATGAAGTTGTTAAGGAACTTGAGAAAACACAGGGCTTTGCTGATCTGCAGGCAAAATATAAAGATCTGGCAGATGCTTTTAAACAAATCAATGATGGAACAATGAAGATGGAAGATTTCATAAAAGTATTGAAATCCCTTTCCGTAGATGAAGCAGACAAAGCAGACCTTGAAGATGCCATTGCTAAACTCGAAGGAAAAATGATTGTTACATTTGTCAATGAATTCAACGTACTGAAGCCAGAAGAAGCAAAGCCTAATGATGACGGAACATATGAAGTAAAGCTTAATGTTCCGAGTCTTACAGACACTATGGAAGGTATTCAGCTTTGGGTCTACAGCAAAGACGGCACAAAGAAGTTTGTAGTCATTGATCCGGTTAATATTGACAAAGAGGGCAAAACTCTTACTGTTAACTTAAACGATGGAGATTTCTTCATGGTAATCGCAGATGCGAAATAATCAATAATTCGGAATCAGAACGCAGTCGCCAGAGATGGCGGCTGTTTTTTTGTAGAAATATGTTGCATTTTTTTATTGACGTAGTTATAATAAAACACGACGTAAATCTTTTGTCTTTAAATCGTCGCTTTGCCGCGTTTGAAGATATGGATAATACATATCTTGAAGTATGAGTCTGCCTTGAAACACAGGCAGAATGGCGAAGCATACCCAGAATACGGAGGTAAGATATCCAGTGTGGTATGTGATGCAGGTGCGCACAGGCACCGAAGAAAACATCCGCTGTCAGTGTCAGCGGTTAATAAGCAGCAATGTCTTAGAACGCTGCTTTATCCCATATTACCAACAGAAGAAACGATTTCAGGGCGAATGGCATATCCAGGAAAGAATCCTCTTTCCCGGGTATGTCTTTTTAATTACCCAAGATCCGGAAAAACTGGTAAATGGACTCAGGAAAGTCATCGGACTGACGAAGCTGATCGGAACCGGCGATGAGATCGTCCCACTGGTTCAGGAAGAAATAGATTTGCTTATGAAAATAGGCACAGACAAACAGCTTGTAGAGATGTCTTCCGGCATTATCGAGAATGACAGAGTGCAGATCCTGGCAGGTCCTCTGATGGGAATGGAAGGAAATATCTGCAGGATAGACCGGCACAAAAGAATGGCATATATGGAAATAGAAATGTTTGGAAGAACAGTAGAAATGAAGGTGGGATTGGAAATTATAAGAAAAGAATAATAAAAAATGATGGCATATTTACAGGAAAACGATTCTGTAAATATGCCTTTTTGAATAAAAAAGAAGGAGAGGTTAGGAAAACGTATGTACAGGAAAAAATCAAGAGGATGGTATAAACACAAAGATTTCATATTAATTGATCTTGCGTGTTTATTTATGGCTTTAATACTGGCGTATCTGATTCGAAACGGTTCTGTCAGGAACCTGTTTACACTGGGAATTTATCGCAATGTGATGATATTTGTCATATTGGTGGATCTGTTCCTGATCATTTTGTTTGAATCTTATAAAGGAGTTCTGAGAAGAGGACGTTATCAGGAGCTGCGCTCTGTTATCCGGCAGATGATCCTGATCGAACTGGCAAGTGGTCTGTACCTGTTTACTGTCAGTGGCGGACATACCTTTTCAAGAATAATCCTTTATCTTATGGGAATTTTCTATGTGCTTTTATCCTATTGTACAAGAATAATATGGAAAAAACATCTGCTGCATAAAATGGCAGAAGGTGGAGAGCATTCTCTCTACATTGTAACCAATTATGACCTTGCATCAAAAGTAATCCAAAATGTAAAAGAACACAATTATAACCGTTACAACATCAATGGTCTGATACTCATTGATAAAGATATGACAGGGAAAGAAATTGCAGGAGTCCAGGTAGTAGCAGACTTAAATAACGCACCATCCTTTATCTGTCAGCAGTGGGTAGATGAGGTCTTTGTAAATGTAGATGAAACATATCCATACCCTCAGGAACTGATAGAAGAGTTGCTGGAAATGGGAATGCCGGTCCATGTAAACCTGGCAAAAGTCAGAAGTACTCCCGGACAGAAACAATTTGTGGAGGCAATTGGCGGATATACAGTTCTGACAACCACCATGAACTATGCCACAGACAGACAGGCACTTGCCAAAAGAGTATTGGATATTCTGGGGGGACTGGTAGGCTGCTTCCTGACAGGAATCATTTTTATTTTCATAGCACCGGCTATCTACATCAGTTCTCCGGGTCCGATTTTCTTCTCACAGACAAGGATTGGAAAAAACGGAAAGCCATTTAAGATGTACAAATTCCGGAGTATGTATATGGATGCAGAAGAACGGAAAGCAGAATTGATGGCTCAGAACAAAATGAGTGATGGACGTATGTTCAAACTCGATTTCGATCCCCGAGTAATCGGAAATAAGATTTTGCCGGACGGAACCAGAAAAACCGGAATCGGCGAATTTATCAGGAAAACATCCCTTGATGAATTTCCACAGTTCTGGAATGTGCTAAATGGAGATAGCGGTATAATAGGAACAACCAAGAAAAACCTTGATTTTACAGGGGTTTCGCTGGCTTAGTCGAATTTTGTTATGATAATTTTTCTTTGTGTTGTGTCGATTGAGCGGGGGAACAAATATAAAAGAATGGTTTCTTGGATGCTTATTTTGACCCACACTGTAAGCTGAAAAATTATGATAAGGAGGTTTGACCTAGCCTGCGGATGCTCTTTAAAAAGAACATTCACAGGCTAGTCGTCGTGTTAAAGAACTTACCTAATAAAAACAAATAATTATGAGGAGTGTGTTGAAAATGGGAAGAAAATTATTAATTGTAGCCTCTAAAAGATATGGAGATTATGTAAAAGAGATAGCAGAGTCAATGGGTTGCTTTGAGGAAATCGCTTTTGTAGATAATGACAGAGAAGGAGCTATTGGAAAACTGGAGGATGTGGAAAGTTTTTATCCGGAATATAACTGTGCAATAGCTGCATGTGACGATGGAGTAGAAAGGCTTGAGTGGAACAAGAAATTGGAGGCACTTTACAATATTCCAGTTTTATTTCATATGGATTCTACTATTTCTCCATCAGCTAATTTAATGCCTGGCTGTATTGTTGAACCAAGAGCTGTTGTCGGCTGTGGAAATACTATTGGGCAGGCAGCAGTAATTGGAGCTAATTCTGTGATAGAGCCATATTGTCTAGTTGGAGATGGCTGCACATTGAAGTCTGGAACAATTGTAAAAAGCACCAGTGCATTAAATATAGGAACTGAAACAGAACAGGGAACAGTTTTATTTACACCACTGGAGAAACAGTAAAGAAGATAAATGAAAATTAATATATGAAAGGATGAAACCTTCCCGATTTTCGTGGGGGGGGGTACACAATGAATAAAACGAATGAAAATAACAGGGAATTAAAACGTACACAACAGAATAGTACGCCGAATATACGATGGATGTTGGTCGGGTATGACCTGATCGTATATGCAGTAGTAGCAATTATACTACTGGTTATTTATGGTGGAATGGATAAGTTATCGTCTACGGGGATACTTCAACAAGTATGCTTATCTGCACTGTGTATTTTTGCAGCACGTCTTTTGGGTAAAATCTATGGACAGGTATGGAGATATGGTGGAATCCAGTGCTATATCCGTCTGTTATTTACCGACACTATCGCTTTTATAGTGTATCTGTGTCTGGAACTTATGCTTCCAGTTCAAAAAATTACATTTGCCAGAATGCTTTCTTTAGCAAGTTTGAATCTGTTAGGTGCTTTAGCATTGCGTATGATGTATCGCTACGCATATAAATGCGGAAATCAGAAAACAGTTGGAGGAAAAATTCTTTCTATATTATTACGTCTGTTTTCCGGTATGGAAGCTGGAAATGAAAAGGAAGTACAGAAAATTAAAGTTGCTATTATAGGTGCCGGACGAGTTGGCGTCGGTCTTGCAGAAGATCTTTTAAATAACTCAGAGGCGGCATATATACCGAGAGGGTTCATTGATGTCAATAAAGAAAAAGTTGGACGTGAAATACATGGTATCCCGGTATGGTCAGAAGATGAAGCTACTTTTCAGAAATTAGGGGAGTTTGAAGTACAGGAGATTATTTTTGCAATCCCATCAATGGATGCAGATAAGAAAAAAGCTCTTTATGAATATTACAAAAATGCAGGATATAAGTTGAAAGTTTATGATTATCCGACCATGTATACTGCAGGTGGAAAGAGGCATCTTAGAGAATTTGATATTGAAGAACTTCTGTTTAGAAAACCATTAGTAGTTTCTGACGAAAGAACAAATGCTTACTACAAAGACAAGATAGTACTTATTACTGGCGGTGGCGGTTCCATTGGATCAGAACTTTGCAGACAGTTGGCAAAGATGAATCCGAAGAAAATCATTATCTTAGATATTTATGAGAATGGTGCATATGATGTTCAGCAGGAATTGAAGATTGCCTATGGAAATAAACTGGATTTACAGATTGAAATTTGCTCTATTACTCATAGAAAAGCACTGGAAAAAGTATTTGAAAAATATCATCCGCAGATCATTATCAATGCAGCCGCTCATAAGCATGTTCCTTTGATGGAGCATAACTGTGTAGAAGCTATTTACAACAATGTATTTGGTACACAGAATCTGGTGGAGCTTTGTGAGGAGTATGGTGCAGAACGCTTTATGATGGTATCAACAGATAAAGCAGTTAATCCTACAAATGTTATGGGCGCAACTAAGAGAATGTGCGAGATGATTGTCCAGAGTGCAAGTACACACGGAAAAGTAAAATATAGTGCAACACGTTTTGGAAATGTACTTGGCAGTGCCGGATCAGTTATTCCGTTATTTAAACGCCAGATCGCTAATGGCGGACCGGTTACAGTTACAGATAAACGAATCATCAGATATTTTATGACAATTCCGGAAGCATCACAGCTTGTACTTCAGAGCGGTGCAATTGCCAATAATGGAGAGCTGTTCGTTCTGGATATGGGACAGCCGGTAAAGATTATGGATCTGGCAGAAAATATGATTCGTCTGTCCGGTGTACAGGGAATAGAAATTGTTGAAACTGGATTAAGGCCAGGAGAAAAGTTGTATGAGGAACTGTTAGTTAAGACAGAAGAACTCGATAAAACAGACAACAGTATGATTTTCATTGAAAGAGATAATGCACTGAGTAAAGAAGAAATCTATAAAAAGATTAATGTACTTAGAGATGCATGTGATACAGGTGATGATCTGATTGCAAAAGAAGCTCTCCGAAGTGTTGTTCCAACATTTAAAAGACCGGAAGACGTAAATAAAGAGATTGCTTAATAACAAGTTAATACATTCTGAAAAAATGAGATTAGGCGAAAAGAGGTAGAAAGTTATGTTTAAAGTAAATAATAAATTTGAAAAATTTGAGTCTAAAGTATGGTTGAGCAGCCCAACCATGCATGGTCCGGAAATTGAATATGTGAAAGAAGCGTATGAAACAAACTGGATGTCCACAGTTGGTAAGAATATCAATGAAGTAGAAAGAATGGCATGTGAATATATCGGCTGCAAATACGCAGTTGCATTATCAGCAGGAACAGCGTCCTTGCATCTGGCAATGAAACTGGCGGGTATTGAAGCATATGGTATGCCAAAAGTTGGGCATGGTGCATTAGAGGGAAAGAAAGTATTCTGCTCTGATATGACATTTGATGCAACCGTAAATCCGGTAGTTTATGAAGGTGGAGAGCCAGTATTTATTGATACAGAGTATGATACCTGGAATATGGATCCGGTTGCATTAGAAAAAGCATTTGAAATTTATC
>ERZ838118.5091-NODE-5091-length-10696-cov-3.019735_pt1 | contig 10696 bp, 10 predicted proteins | sample MGYA00519863_ERZ838118 | MGnify/ENA primary metagenome ERZ838118 (study PRJEB31850, sample SAMEA3708827) | human gut metagenome | biome: human gut; feature: human-associated habitat; material: faeces | place: China | collected 2014 ...
GGTGCCCTTGATGAGCGTCGCGCAGATGCCGATGATCAACGCGCCGATCACAGCGCCGGGGATGGAGCCGATGCCGCCGAATACGGCAGCAACGAAGGCCTTCAGTCCGGGCATAGCGCCGGAGGTATAGGTAACGGCGGTGTAGTTGGTGAAATACAGCACGGAACCGATGGCGGCAAGGAAGGAGCCAATCACAAAGGTGGCGCTGATGACGGCATTGATGCGGATGCCCATGAGCTGGGCAGTGTCATAATCCTTGGAAACCGCACGCATGGCCATACCAATCTTTGTATGGTTGATGAGCATTACCAGAGCGAAAACCAGCGCAATAACAAGGAAGGGAGTGACCAGCGTAACCACCTTGGTGGTGGCGGGGCCGATGTTGACGGAATCGGAGATAAAGGGAATCGTGGGGTACTGCTGTGCCAGACCACCGGTAATGTACGCAGCCAGATTCTGCAGCAGATAGCTTACACCAATGGCCGAGATCATAATGGACATACGGGGGGCGGAGCGCAGAGGCTTATAAGCCGCACGCTCAATGGCAAAACCGATGATGACCGTAAGGATCAGCATCAGGGGCATGGAGATGTACAGGGGCAGGGACGTGGACAGATAGACCATCATAACACCGGCTACCATGAACACATCACCGTGGGCAAAGTTGATGAGCCGCAGGATACCATATACCATGGTATAGCCGATGGCAATCAGTGCATACTGACCGCCGACGGAAATGCCGGACAACAGGTAGGGAAGGACGACACTCATGGATAAACCTCCTAATAGATAGATTTGAGCTGTCTCGAAAGAGACCGGCCGGAGCAGGGGTTCCTTTCGAGGCAGCCCAAACAGCGTGGTAAGGAATGCCTTTCACGGGTGAGCCGGAGACCCCGCAGGGCCTCCGGTAAAATCCGTGAAGTTAAGAATTACTCTACGCCCTGCTCACGAACGAGCTCCCAAGCGGCGGTCTCGGTATTGCACTTCTTGATGAAGGCGGAAGTACGGTTTGCATCGCCGTTCTCTCCGAAGGTGATGATACCGGTCACGCCGGTGTAGGAAACATTCGGCAGTGCCTTCAGAACTTCGGCAGGATCGGTAGAACCGGCAGCCTTCAGTGCCTCCAGAGCTACAAAGTATGCGTCATAGCCCATAGCGGAAACTGCGGCCAGCTGATCGTTGCCGCCGTTGTTGGCCAGAGCGGTGGAATCAGAGTTGATGTACTCCTTGATGCCGGAGTCGAAGTCAGGGGAGCCGCCCTCCTGATAGAAGGTGGTAACATAGATGTTCATGTTGGTGCCCTTTGCGGCTTCAGCCACTACATTGGAATCCCAAGTGTCGCTGGCCAGCATGGGGATCTCAAGCCCCTGAGTCTGTGCCTGCTTGATGATGTTGGCGGCAGCCTCGATGGAAACGGGGGCGAAGAATACATCGCAGCCCTGACTCTTGGCGTTGGTGACATAAGAGGTAAAGTCGGAGTTGCCATCGGGGAAGGCTTCTTCAACGACCTCGCCGCCCAGTGCCTTGAATGCCTGAACAAAGTAGTTGCAGACACCGGCAGAGTAGTCATCGCCCTGCTTGGACAGGCAGTAGGCCTTTTTGGCTTTCAGATCGCCATAGGCGAAGTTTGCCAGAACCGTGCCCTGGAAGGGGTCAAGGAAGCAGATACGGAAGTAGTTGTCGTTGCCCTCGGTGACCTGAGGGTTCGTGCAGGTAACGCCGATGGCGGGCACGCCGCCATTCTTAAAGACATCGCCTGCGGCAATGGCAACAGCAGAGCCGTAGGAACCCAGTACCACGGAAACGCCGTCGGAAACCAGCTGCTGTGCAGCAGAGGGGCCCTTATCGGTGGAGGACTGGTTATCTACGATATCCAGCTGAACGGTATAGGTCTCGCCGCCGATCTCAACGGTGGGCTGAACCTTGTTTGCGTACTGAATGCCCAGAGTTTCCTGCTTACCGCCGGCACCGTTGTCGCCGGAAGCGGGCTCATAGACACCGATTTTAACAACCTTGTCACCGGTTGCGGCTGCGGTGGAAGCAGCGGCTTCGCCGGAAGCGGCAGTTACACTGGAGGCGGCGGAATCGCCGCAGCCTGCGAATGCACAGGTCATCATGGCGGCGGACAGCACAGCGGCCAGTGCTCTCTTGGTGAATTTCATGTTCTTCATACTCCTTGTCGCTTCAAATTTTCATCACGGTAATCAAATGATGAATCAAAGGATGTAGACATTATACAGCAACAAACTTGCAAAAATCAACTGATTTTTTTGGAGAAATCCCGGCTTTTTTGAAGTTTAATGAATTTGTTGCGTCAAATTCCTGCATGTTTGCCAATGGAGAACAAACGATAAAACAAATGTCCACACACCGTGGACAGAACGAAGGCGGTGAAAATTTCCTGCAAAATTTTGTGAAAAACGCTGAACGATTGATAGAGGGAAACTATGGAATGAATTCTGCAAAAGCTTTTCACAAGACTGCGGGAACGGATGGAGGCAGGGGCTTTGCTTTTTCCTTCCGGTTATGATAGAATCCAGAGGAACAAAGCAAGGAGGAGTCGGATTGAATTTATTTGACATCATTGGGCCGGTCATGGTGGGACCGTCCAGCTCACATACGGCGGGGGCGGTCAAGATCGGTTATGTGGCAAGAAAGCTCCTGCGGGAGCCGGTGGCCAGTGCGGAGATCCTGCTATACGGCTCGTTTTTGGCTACAGGCAAGGGACACGGTACCCAAAAGGCCCTAGTGGCGGGGCTGATGGGGATGCATCCCGATGACAGCCGGATCCCGGACAGCCTGACCCTGGCACAGGAGGCCGGAATGAAGCTGAGGTTCGGTGCTGCGGAGCTTCGGGACGGTCATCCCAATTCGGCAATGCTGCGGCTCACCGGCGTCAATGGCCGGCAGCTGGAAGTGGTGGGGGAATCCATCGGCGGCGGAAGGATCAACATCGCCAGCATTGACGGCCTTTCTGCAAATTTCTCCGGAGATCTTCCGACACTGATCGTGCACAATCAGGATCAACCCGGCCATGTGGCGCAGGTGACCACGATGCTGTTCCATGAAAATGTGAATATTGCCACCCTGCAGCTCTACCGCAGCAGCCGGGGCAGACGGGCGGTGATGGTGGTGGAGTGCGACCAGGAGGTGCCGGCGGAGGCACTGCAATGGCTCCGGCATCTGGAAGGCATTGAAAAAGTCACATATTATAGTTTGGAGGGGTGAATATGGGATTTGCACAGCTGACGGAGATCACAACACGGTGTGAAAAGGAGAATCTGCGATTCTGGCAGGTGATCCGGGCGGAGGATTGCCGGGAGCGGGACGTAACGCCGGAACGCTCCTTTGAGGATATGAGGGAAATGTACCGGGCCATGCAGGCGGCGGATCGGGATTACGACCCCAAGCTTCGGTCTGCCAGCGGCATGGCTGGGGGAGACGGAGAGAAATTTGCGGCCTATCGGCAGCGGGAAAATCGGCTTTTGGGCGATTATCTGACAGAGGTCATGGAGCGGGCGCTGAAAATGGCGGAGTCCAATGCCTGCATGAAGCGAATTGTGGCTGCGCCAACGGCGGGCTCCTGCGGGGTGATCCCGGCGGTGCTTCTGAGCTATGCATCCTGCCGGAAGGCGGAGGAGGACCGGCTGGTGGAGGCGCTGTATGTGGCGGCAGGCATTGGCGAGGTGATCGCCGAGAGTGCCAGCATCGCCGGAGCGGAAGGCGGCTGTCAGGCGGAAATCGGGTCCGCCAGCGCCATGGCGGCGGGGGCGCTGGCCTATCTGGATGGCGGGACGGAAGAGACCATTGTCCATGCGGCGGCCTTGGCCATGAAGAGCCTGCTGGGGCTGACCTGCGACCCGGTGGCTGGACTGGTGGAGGTGCCTTGCATCAAGCGGAATGCCTCCGGTGCGGTGAATGCCGTGGTGGCGTCTCAAATGGCGCTGGCGGGGATCCGCAGCGCCATTCCGCCGGATGAGGTGATCGACTCCATGCGGCGAATCGGCCACCTGCTCCCCGCCTGTCTTAGAGAGACAGGGCAGGAAGGGCTTGCGGTGACACCAACAGGACTTCGGATCCAAAAACAAATGAGAGAAGCATAGCATACAAATCCCCGGCAGTGCCTGATTTTGGACACTGCCGGGGACACATTATAAATAGGAAGGAAAAGCTCAGTCTTCCAGCTGGGCGTATGCCTCGTCGGTGACTGGCTCCAGCCATTCATTAGAGGTATTCTCGCCGGGAACCTCTACGGCCAAGTGGCTGAACCAGCTGCCCTTCTTGGCGCCGTGCCAATGCTTTACCTCAGCGGGGATCGTTACGACATTGCCGGGCTTCAGGCTCTGGGCAGGCTTGCCTGCCTCCTGATGCCAGCCCTCGCCGTCTACACAGATCAGCAGCTGACCGCCGCCCTTGGAGGCGTGGTGGACATGCCAGTTGTTGCGGCAGCCGGGTTCAAAGGTGACGTTGGCAATGAAAACGGTCTTTGCGGGATCCGTCAGCGGATTGAGATAGCTTTTGCCGATGAAATACTTGGCGTAGCCTGTGTTCTCCTGACCAAGACCGAAGAAGCCGCCATGATCCTCCGCCTCGCTGACATTGGCGTAGACATCCTTTGCCATTCTGAAAGCCGCCCATGCATTGGGCCAGCCTGCGTAAAAGGCGATGTGGGTCAAAATCTCGGCCATCTCCGTCTTGGTGACGCTGTTATTTTTTGCGCTCTGGAGATGGTATTGAAGAGAACTGTCGACAATGCCCTTGCCGATAAATGCGGAAATGGTGACAATGGAGCGGAGCTTCAAAGAGAGCTTGTCCTCTCGGGACCATACCTCACCGAAGAGAACATCGTCATTGAGCTGGGCGAATTTGGGAGCAAACTCCCCAAGTGCATCTCGGCCTGCGGTCTGCTTTACCATAATTGATTCCTCCTATATAGTTTTATGTTGTGAATGGGATGCGGATGGAGCATGCAGCGATTGCGTCAGCCAGCGGTGAACCTGCGGAGACGACTGGGATGCATGTGTGCCGGAAATAGCCAGGGCGGGTGCAATCAGGGCCTTTGGACACAGCCTCTGAATGTCGGAAAGACTTCGGCCAAGGCCGCTGCCTTCGTGGGTGCAGAAGGGATGGATGGTCTTGCCGGAAAAATCAAAGTGCTGAAGGAATGTAAAAACCGGCAAGGGCATGGTTCCCCAATAGTTTGGAAAGCCCAAGTAGATATCATCGTAGGATGCGATAGAATCCGGATAGGACTTTAATTCTGGCCGGGCATCCCGGCGCTGATCGTTTTGCGCTTCCTCAATGCAGAAATTGTAATCATTTGCGTAGGGGCGCAGAAAAAAAGACTGACGATCACCGATCTGTATGGTCAGACCATAATGATGGTGAAGCGGGGGGATTCCTGTGTGGTGGATGCGATTCGGGCCGAAATACAACGGCATCCGGAAATTCGGATCGAGGATACCACGCAATTTTACGATATCGAGGTGTTTAATCGCTGCGAGGCCGGCCAATCGGTGATGCTGACCATAGAGTGCTGGAGGGATGTTCATCCGGCGCTGGTGACAATTCCGGTGGAAAGGGATTATCCAATCCCCTATGGACTGCTCTATGCCATGGAGCCGTCAGCAGAGGTGCTGCGATTGCTGGAGACGGTCAAAGAACTCAGACGGATGGAGGATTCGGGCGGAGAAGGTGGTTGATTTTTTCGATGAATGGTAGTATAATCGGTATATGCCGGAAATGAGGAGGCGAGATGATGCCAAGACCGCAGCGATGCCGTAGAATTTGCGAGATGCCGCAGGTGGATTGCTTTAGTCCGGAAGTAGGGCGGGAGGATGATCCAATTCTGCTGACGCTGGATGAATATGAGGTAATCCGATTGGTGGATTTGGAAGGAAAGAACCATGGGCAATGTGCGGCACAGATGGATATTTCGCGCTCCACAGTGCAGGAAATCTATGAAGGTGCACGGCACAAGATTGCGGCTTGTCTGGTTTATGGCAAGCGGCTGGTGATTACCGGCGGTAACTATCGAGTTTGTGGAGGACGGGAGCATGCCTCGTGCGGGCGTTGCTGCCGATGCCTGCCGGAGCAAGTACAAAAGGACAAACTGAAAGGAGCACCGATTATGAAAATTGCAGTGACTTATGAGAATGGCCAGATTTTTCAACATTTTGGCCATACAGAACAGTTTAAGATTTATGAGGTAGCAGACGGAAGCGTGATTCGCACGGAAGTGGTGGGGACAGAAGGCAGCGGCCATGGGGCATTGGCGGGATTCTTGATGCAGCGGGGAGTGGATACCCTGATCTGCGGCGGAATTGGCGGCGGCGCGAGGATTGCACTGGCCAATGCGGGCATCAGTCTCTATGGCGGCGCCAAAGGCGAGGCGGATGCAGCGGTTCAGGCGCTTTTGTCCGGAAATCTGGACTATGATCCCGATGTCCATTGCAGCCATCATGACCACGTCCAGAATGAAGGCGGTCACAGCTGCGGCGGTCATGGCGGACAAAATATGTAACGGTTTCATGGAATCAATGCGAATGCTATCGTACAAAATAGATGGAAATTTGGATAAAAGAAATGGCGCAGATGCATTCTGCGCCATTTTTTTGACTTTGGAAGGCGTGCTGAACTGCTGTCAGTGCCAAACAGAGACCATCCCAAAATTTGTGTAAACCTCCAATGTGGTGTAGAATAGAAGCACCACATTGGAGGATTTAGATATGGCCAGAAAGAATCGTACCCCGGAAGAAAATGCACGTCGTGAAAAAATCCGTGAGCTGCTGCAGTTGGCGAACATCGGCAGCATGGATGACATTCAGAACTTGTTCAAGGAAACCATTGCGGAATTTATGGAAAATGGTCTGGAGGCCAAGCTGGACGATCAGCTGGGCTACAGCAGGTACGACTACAAAAACAAGGACACGGACAACAGCCGCAACGGTCACAGCGATAAAACACTGCGGACCAGCTTTGGTGATGTGGAGGTGTCCGTGCCCCGGGATCGAAAAGGCGATTGAGCCCAAGGTGCTGAAGAAAAACCAAACCAGCGTCAGTCAGGACATCGAGGAAAAGATTCTGTCCATGTACGCCAAAGGCATGACCACCAGCGATATTGAGGCTCACATTCAGGACATCTATGGCGTAGAGGTCTCGGATAGTTTGATTGGGAGCCCTGCAGGTTATGTTGGCTGTAATCACGGAGAATTAAGTGAGAAAATCCAAAAGAGCAAAGTAGGCATACTGCTTTGCGATGAATTCGAAAAGACCACTCGCCCAGTTTTCTCTTTCTTTCTGGAGTTGTTGGAAGAAGGGCGTTTCACAGATTCCATGGCAAGAGAGTATGGTGGCATTTGAACCATAAAAAGAAAAACCGCTACAACATCCATCCCACTTTGGAATGAGAATTGCAGCGGTTTATTTGCTGGGAACTAATTATTCGATATTTGTGATTTCCCAATCATCATTTACCAGATGGGTAAAGCCTTTGTTTTCTTCTTCGTCAGGAACAGATGCAGTCCAGATGATTTCATCGTTCTCGCCCAGAGCAGTTATTGTTAGACCACACAGATCGCTGTATCCGTCCAGATTTTCCAGCCAGATGCGTTCGCCTTTCTTGAACAGGGAACCATCAGCGTTTTCACATCCACCACTTGCGTTAGGCATTGTAAGCTCGATGCTCTTAACTCCTTCTGCACCGATGGTCAGATAAAACTTAGAAAGTTCATCCTCTATGGACGGAAACTGGATTTTCTGTCGTGCTTCTTCGGTAGCGAAGATCCACCACTTGCCATTCATAAAGAGTTCAATGGTTCCCTCAGTTGCCCCGTATTGATAACCATATCCTGTACCAAAATTGGATTGATTGTCAACGCTGGGCTGTTTATTTCCATCAACCTGGGATGTGATTTCTCCATCCATAACACCACATCTTGCTTCTATTTTGCTTTCATGGCCAGTATCAAGATACAGTGTCCCGTTCACCATAACCATAGGGATTAAGTCCCATGTTTCGGCTTCCTTTATAATCTTGATGCCATAAACATCCGCAATTCGTGCAGGATAAGTTTCAAGGATTTCACCGGAGTATTCAATTTCAATCACATCTCCGATTTCAGGTTCTGGTGATGGATGAGCATTTCTGATAGGTACTTCAATTCGGTCTGCACTATTCAGTTCCCAGCTACCTTCAACAGGCTTCACAAGATAATAACCATTATGATCTTCCAGAATTTCAGCTTGGAAAACCTGATGCGCTTCGTTGGAAAAACCTTCAATCTGAATACAATTATTCTTGAAAACCAATCGACCAGTTTCTACCAGTTCATCAGTATTATATTTCTTTTTATCTACATAGAGGTATCCGTCAGCTTCATTAAATCTGAGGGTAAAATCGAGATATCCTCGGTCAGACAGTTCATAGCTTGCTCCGTTTGCATAGTCATAGATGGTGACACGGTTATCAATCATGCCAGATCCCCAACTGATTGTAGAACACAACTCAGGCAAACCGTCGCCGGTGAGGTCGCAGAAATAGGCGTTCCAGATGGGCATTCCGGTATACAACGAAGTGATTTCGTTACCCGTAACAGCCATCATTTCTCCATAAGTCCAACGGAAAGTCACATCCGGGAACTCTGGAAGATTAATCTCATGGCGACCACCCCACTGCATCTCATCTGGTGTTTCAAGATAGTCAAACCATTTTGTAACAGACGGTACAGGTTCAGCAACTGCGACATCTCCTCCCACACAGATTCTACTCAAATAATCTTGGAACTCTCCGTCGGATACAACATACCGTTCTCCGTTCCACTCGATATCTACCATATCATTGTCGGAGAGAGAATAACCGTTTATCCGGATATATGTGCCATCCTCCAGGAGTGCGCTGATTTGATATCCCGGTGTGAATCCACCATATTCATCGCTCTTCTTCGTGTTCTTGACCCTGGCCAGCCGAGAACTCAACTCACTAATCTGTGCGGGATTCATTTCAATAGCCACCGTGTCATCCGCATTTCGCATATCAAAATGATTTGCGGAAACGATGGTGTGTGTTGCTTCATCGAATTGGAATCCCATCGGGTTGGTCAAAAAACAGACCGCAACGATCACACAGGCAATCACTGCAAGAATGATAATCCAGAACGCAGGTTTCTTATAATTCATCACGGATTTCACACGATCTTTAACACCAACTTCACCAAAGGCGAGTGGGCAGACCGCAATCATGCGACGGTTGACGCTGCAGACCACAAGAGCCTGAGTGTAATCGGCTCTCTGCTCGTTGCCAAGTTCCTTGATGACTTTTTCATCACAGGCAAGCTCAATGTCACGGCACAACAGAACATAAGCCAGCCACATCAGAGGATTGAACCAATAGATTGTCAGCAAGAGAAACCCCAGGGGTTTCCACCAATGGTCTTTACGACGAATGTGCGCCTGCTCATGGGCAACAACGTGTTCCATATCCTGTTCGTTCATGCTGAACGGAAGATAGATTCTCGGATTGATAATACCAAGCACAAACGGAGAGCTTACATTCTCGCTCTGGAAAATGTTGTCCTTGTAGTGAACAGCAGTATCAACTTTTCGATTCAGATGCTGATAGCTGATAATAGTATAGGTGGCTAAAAACAGAATACCAATAATCCAAACAATGGTAAGAATAGTCATCACGTTATTACCATTGTTTGTGGGAACAGTAACACCTTCAAAATACCGATCTCCAAGATAATCATTTATCCGGTTATCAATGGGAGTAATGCCGGTCTGAACATCGAAGCTCGGCCCGGAGATTATTTTTTCAGGAAATGTCTCTGCACTTGGAATCAGGCTCAGTGCACTCTCAAAAGAAAACGGGCAGATCAGTCTGACAGCCACGATGCCCCAAAGCAGAACATTGACCCACTTGGGAGCTTTCTTCAAAACAAGCCTGAGTATCAGCACAGCCAGGATAAGCCAGCTTGCAGATATACTCATGTTGATAATTTTCAAAAAGAGTTCGTTCATTGTGAACCTCCTTTCCTGATGCGGTCGATCATGTGCTGTACCTCATCAAGCTCATCTTCGGACATAGCCTGATGCTTTGTAAAAGCAGCGATAAAGGCAGGCAGAGAACCCTCGAATTTTTTCTCAACCAGTTCATCGATCTCACACGCCTGGGCTTCATCTTTGGAAACGAGAGAAGAAACAGTGCCATTATCATTCTTCAACACACCACGCTCTCCAAGACGCTTGATAACGGTATAAGTCGTAGTCCTTTTCCATCCGAGCTGATCCAGGCACAGTTTTACAAGCTGGGCAGCAGTAACCGGCTCATGCTCCCACATAATCAAGCAAAAACGATATTCACTTTCATGGATCTTCGGAAAATCCATATTCACGCCCTCCTTGTCTACACCGTTAGACTTCATAAATAGTCTACCGCATTAGACATTCAAAATCAATAGAGTTCATAGAAAAGATACAACACCTTGCCCGCAGAATTTCTCCCACGGGCAAGGTGTTGGTTAGCTATCAAGCGGTTTGTATTCAGTTACAGTTTTTAGATAAATTTCGGGATCACCGTTCAATATCAAGTCTGCATATCCAATCGGATCATTGTAGATCAGATAGTCCAATTCTGACCGCTGATACATATTGTCAGCAACCTCATTCTCCACGGCGATGGTATCAATGGCAATCA
>ERZ838118.5098-NODE-5098-length-10689-cov-4.158454_pt1 | contig 10689 bp, 10 predicted proteins | sample MGYA00519863_ERZ838118 | MGnify/ENA primary metagenome ERZ838118 (study PRJEB31850, sample SAMEA3708827) | human gut metagenome | biome: human gut; feature: human-associated habitat; material: faeces | place: China | collected 2014 ...
GGGTGGTCTTTTCCCAGCGGATGACGGAGCACCACTGGTTGTAGAGCATGGGCAGCTCCCGGTAGCTCTGCAATACATTGTGCCAGTGGTCGCAGAACATGGTCTCCGAGGTGGGCCGGAAGGCCAGCCGCTCCTCCAGCTTCTCGCTGCCGCCCATGGTGACCCACGCCACCTCCGGGGCGAAGCCCTCCACCAGCTCGCCCTCCTTCTTCAGCAGGCTCTCCGGGATCAGCACCGGCATCGCCACGTTGACGTGTCCGGTCTTTTTGAACATCCCGTCCATGATGCGCTGGATGTTCTCCCAGATGGCGTAGCCGTAGGGCCGCAGGATCATGAAGCCCTTCACGGAGGCGTAGTCCACCAGCTCCGCCTTCAGGCAGATGTCGGTGTACCACTTGGCGAAGTCCACCTCCATGGGGGTGATGGCTTCCACGTTTCTCTGATCTTTTGCCATAATTCTCTCAATCCTTTATATTGTTATCGTTTTTCACGGATCGCTCCTGAACTTTTATTGTATCTGCCGGACGCCCGCTTGTCAAGGCCTGCCTCTCCACCCCGCCGGTAAAAGCGCATCTCCGCCTTCATCTCCCGGCAGCCGGATCGCCCTATGCCCTTTCTTCCAAGTGCGTGTCCCTCAATTCAAGGATCGTATCATACAGCGGCAGGATCTCCGGGCTCACCTTGTGTTCGATGCTGATGACGGTCAAGCCGTCCGTCCGGAGCAGCTGGGACAAAATTTTCTGGCTGCTGCCCTTGTCCATATTGGCAGTGGCTTCGTCCAGGAAGATGACCCGCTTATTCTCGGTCAGCACCCGGGCCAGCGCCAGCTTCTGCCGCTCCCCGCCGGATAGATTGCCCTTCGTGTTCTGGAATACCTGATCCAGATCATGGGACGCAAGAAAGGCGTCCATTCCCAAGGAATGCATCACAGAAACGGCCCGTTCCCGCAATGCAGGGCGATAAAGCGTGACATTCTGGAGAAACGTATCGTCAAAGATAAATGCGTCCTGAAGCACAACGCCGATCTGGTCATAAAGAGCGGGCCACAGCTGGCGGATATCCGTTCCGTTCACCGAGATACACCCCTCATACTCTGTTTCCAGCCCGGTCAGCAGCTTGAACAGTGTGCTCTTTCCGCTTCCGTTTTCGCCTAAAATCAGGTATTTCTTCCCTGCCTCGAACCGATAATTCGCATGGGAAAGAATGACCTTTTCATCATGCCGGAAGGACACATCGTCAAGCTCCATGTACTCGATCGTGGGAGCTGCTGTCAACGCCGCAGCGCTGTCAGGAACAGACAGCAGCTGTTGGATCTTCTGGCGAATACCGGTGACGCTCCGCATTTCCGATATCTGATAGGAAATGCTGTTGGTGGGGATCACCAGCATTTCCGATAATTGCAGCGCACCCACCAAAGCGCCCACGGACAGCCGCCCCTTGGAGATCTCGTAAATGCTGAATCCCACCATCACGGCCTCGCCGATATAGGACAACAGGCCGATGATCATATTCACCCGGATTTTTGTTTTCGCCTTGGCAAACTCTGCGTGGGCGGCTTTTTCGTTATCCTGTTCCAGCGTTTGCAGGTATTCCCGCTCTATGTGGTTTACCTTGATGGTGGGGTACCCGTGGATCAGATTGCCGATCATGACATTGAGCTTTTCCAGGGCCATCGTATAGAAATTGGTCCGTTTTTCCAGTGCCTTCCCCTGCACGGCGGAGGCCACAATGGGACACACGGTGGAAACGATGATAATGATGGCCAGATAGCCGTTAATATATAGCAATGCGATCACACAGGTAATCAGCACCAGGATGCTGTAGGCCAATTCCAAGCGGGTGACATAGTAGCTGTCCACCAGCATCTCGATCTCATTGTTCAGCGTGGTGACATAGTTCTGTCCCTGCTCCTCACGGAACTTCCGGGGCGGCATATAGACAATATGCGCCATGACCTTCCGCTTGAGACTGAACAGCCTGCTGTTCCGATATTTTCCCGTGCTGAGCTGCCGGGCTGTCTCAAACAAAAGGATTCCCAGAATGCTGGCCACATAGCACAGAAACATGGTAAGTGCGCCGCCTGCCCCCGCATCCACCGCATCAATGGCATTTTGAAGATAGATCGGCTTCAATGAGGTGCAAACGGCCAAAAGTACCGATGAGATCACGACAATAAAAACCATGGTTTCGCCTCCTATTCTGATGAGTTACGGTTCTGGCTCCGGCAGCAAGCCTCGCCTCCCCGCCCTGTTGAAAAATCCGGGTATCTATTATATATATGGTGTATCCCCGCCCTGTCGCCGGCTGCCGTATGGCTCATCCGCTGTACTTCTCCAGCACCCACCGCCGCACGTGCTCCACAAAACGGTAGGTGGAGCGGGAGATGGCCCGCTTGTCCTTGACGCAGATGCCGATGTTCCGATAAAAGGGCTTGGCGAAGGAACAGGCCACCACCGGATATTCGTTCTGCTCCAGCATCAGCTCCTCCATGATGCTGATGCCCAGCCCGCAGGACACCATGGCCAAAATCACCTGATCCTGCTGCACCCGGTACTGCACATTGGGCTGCACTCCCAGCGTGTCCAGCACCTCCTGAATTTCGTAGTCGTCTCCCTCCTCCAGCAGAATGAAGGGATACTGGGCCAGTGCCTCCGGCGGAAACGGCTCCCGCCCCGCCAGCGGATGATCCCACGGCACAATGGCCTTCCACTGGTCCCGCTGCAATAGCCAGCAGTCCAGATTCGGCTCCGTGGGCAGCACCAGAAAGCCGCAGTCCGCCGTGCCGTCCTGGATCCACCGGGCGATCTCCGTGTTGTAGTTGGAGGGCAGCAGCTCAAATTCAATGTTGGGATACTGCTCCCGAAAGCTTTTCAGGATGTAGGGCATCCACTGCACCGACACGCTGGTGAACACCGCCACCCGCACCACGCCGGTCTCCAGCCCCCGCAGATCCTTGGCCCGTTCCTCGATGCTCCGTTGCTGGCGGCAGATCTCCTGAATATAAGGCATCAGCGCCCAACCGTCCGCCGTCAGGGTCACGCCCCCCCGGCTGCGGCTCAGCAGCGTCACCCCCAGCTCCTCCTCCAGCCCGCTGATGGCGTGGCTGACGCCGGATTGGGTGAAGCTCAGCTGCTGGGCGGCCGCCGTAAAGCTGCCGCACTCCACGGTTTTCAGAAATACCTGATATTTGGTCAAGTCCATTTCCTCGCCTCCTTGCTCCCCAGCATACCACATCCCGCCCCCCGTATGCAAACTTTTCTTCATAAGAATGATAAAATTCATTCGCTTTACTTATTTTCCAGATCATGATATTCTATAGTTACCTTAAGAAAGCAGGTTGGCCAACCGTTTCCAAGGAACCTCGGCTCTAAAACTTTTTGAAGGAGGATCTGGTTATGCTTTTGAACTGGATGTTGGCTGGATTATTCGTTCTTGAAATCGTTGTGGCGCTGGCTGTGCGTGCAGCGATCCGCTGAGCCCACTGACAACGCAGTTACCGGGCCCGCTCTGCCTGCGATGTATCATTCTGTCTCCCCTGCTGATTTACCCCCCCACGGCTGAACCTTTATCACCTCTACCACCTGCCCATGAAGGGCAGGTGGTATTTTTCCTCATATATGAAAATGTCTCATGCTTTTTATGAAAATCATGCGTTTTACATATCTCTTTTTCTGTGTTACACTAAGACCATCTCAGAGGGCTTTCGGTACATATCTCTGCGTGTACCGTAAAGAGGACGATCATACAGCACCGGATCGGAAGTCCTCCGGCTGGATGATCCTGTCTGCCATGTGGTTGCGGCGGACCATGTTCCCCAGCCGTCGAGTGGGTCGAGGACGGCAGATTCTTTCTTTTCCTTCTTCATGCCGTCCGGGTCAAAAAGTGCGTCGCTGCGAATGGTCACGCAGCGACGCACTTTTTGTATGCATTCTTTTGTATATTCTCCTGTCTGTCTGCCGGCGATATACATTTCCACCGCATATCACCCTCTCATATTCACCCTTGCATGTATACTGCTCCCTCACCGCATCCAGTTATTTTTTCCACATATTTCCTGCCCCAGCACCGCTGCTTCCATCGTTTCTTCCTGCGCAGGTCCGCCGATCCCCCCGGCTCTCCCCCCTCCATACTCCCAACGGCCCCTCTCTTCTTTCGCCAGCTATGTTCCGTCCCTCGTCCCGCTATACTTACAGTTGCCCTCGTCCCGCTATACTTACAGTTGCCCTCGTCCCGTCCCCTCTCAGGTAGGTATGCAGCTTCCGAAAGCCTCCCTTTTGAGCGCTCTTTTCGCCTTTTGTATTGTTTCGCCAACGGCCTGCCTCTGGCTGTCGATTCATATTGTATACAATGTTTAATGTATGAAAAACTCTCATGTTTCAGATGAAAATGATGCGTTTTACAAATTTCATTTCCTGTGGTAAAGTATAGACAGTAAGAGAAAGGAGTTGTTTGAATATGGCACTGGTTACGAAAATGAATCGCTGCGCCGTCTGCGGCAGCAGCCAGATCTCTCTGATGGCGGATGGTAAGTACTACCACTGCGAGGCCTGCGGGGCCACCTCCAACCACACGATGCCCGCCGCCGATCTGGCCAAGGTCGATCGCATCTCCCTCATGGGCGGCAGCACGGAGGAGATCGAGGCCCTGCGTCATCGGTATCCCCGTCTGGGTCTCACCACCTGGACCAAGGAGAATCGGGTACAGCTGTAACCCTTTATTTCATCCTCTGGAGCGGCATGAGTTACCTCCTCACCGCTAAATGATAAAAACAGGACGCCGATACGGGGCGTCCTGTTTTTCCATTTTCAGCGCTGACTTATCGGGCGCTCGTCCCCGAAGATCAGATCGTCGATATCGGGCTTTCGCTCCATGGGCTCCACTCCTCTCCGTTTCCATACCCTCCATTCTATGTACCGGGGTCGGAGAAAATGTCTCCCGGCATTTTTTGCAGTCGCTCCTGGACAAAAGCCTTGTCCGGCTGTCCCGTTTTCGGGCATTTTTTCCTGTCCGGATGCCGTCCTGTTTCTGTCCGTTTTTTGTCCAATTTCGCCTGATCACCGCAAAAATCGGCAAAACAAAATTTTCCATAGGGGAAGGGGTTGCTTTTTTTCATTTTCATGATACAATAACAGTACAAATCTTAATGGAGGTGCTTCCCATGGCTTATCAGATCGGTTCCGGCTGCGTCAGCTGCGGTGCTTGCGCAGACGTATGTCCTGTTGGTGCCATTTCTCAGGGTGACGATCATTACGTGATCGACGCTAACTCCTGCCTGGACTGCGGTACTTGCAGCGATACCTGCCCCAATGGCGCTATCAGCCCTGCTGAATAATTACATAGCAAGGACGAAAAACACCGGAGCAAATGCTCCGGTGTTTTTTTGCCGTCTTGCGCCGGGGGCGCTCCCCGTGGTACAATACCCTTAATGATCCCGGCAGGATACCGGCTGCCATTTTTCGGATGGTGGAGAATATCATAAGTATCTCTGCCCAGAGAAAAGGAGGGGTACACATGGAGCACTGGGACCGGCTGCGGGGCGATCAGGGCTTTTACTGGGATGACGGTCTGTTCCGCCCCTCCACGGATACCTTTCTGTTGGGGGGCTTTCCCGTCCTGCGGCGTGGGGAGCAGGTCTGTGATCTGGGAGCCGGGACGGGTCTGCTGGGGGCGCTGCTGCTGACACGGGAGCCATCCCTCACCGTCACCGGGCTGGAGCTGCGGGAGGACGCCTGCCGTCTGGCCCGGCGCACCGCCCAGCGCAGCGGCTGGCAGGAGCGGCTGCTGTGCCAACAGGGGGACCTGCGGCGGCGGGAGGACCTGCCCCCGATGGGCGGGTTCGATCTGGTGGTATCCAATCCCCCCTACTTCCCTCCGAAGGCGGGGCGTGTCTCTCCGCAGGCGACACGTGGCACCGCCCGGTCGGAGATAACGTGTACATTGGAGGATGTGTGCCGGGCCGCCGGTTGGCTGCTGCGGTGGGGCGGGCGCTTCTGCGTGGTATTCCCCACCGAACGGCTGGCGGAGCTGATGGAGATGGCCCGCCGCTTCGGGCTGGAGCCTAAGCGGCTGCGGCTGGTGCAGCACGATGCCGTCGGGGCTCCCGGTCTGGTGCTGCTGGAATGTCGTCGGGGCGGGAAGCCGGGACTGCGGGCAGAGCCCACGCTGCTGCTCTACGGCCCCGACGGCCGGGAGACGGCGGAGCATCGCCGTGCCTATTTTCGTGAGGAGGAGCATGCGCTATGAGCGGAACGTTATATCTGGTGGCCACCCCCATCGGCAATCTGGGGGATCTGTCCCCCCGTGGGGTGCAGACCTTGCAGGAGGCAGACTTCATCGCCGCCGAGGACACCCGTGTGTCCATGAAGCTGTTGAACCATTTCGACATCAAAAAACCGCTGGTCAGCTACCACGAGCACAACCGGGCCGCCGCCGGGCAGGCCATTCTGGCCCGGCTGCTGGCCGGGGAGACGTGTGCGCTGGTGACGGACGCCGGTACCCCTGCCATCAGCGATCCCGGCGAGGATCTGGTGCGGCTGTGCGGGGAAAACGGCGTCACGGTGCAGGCTATCCCCGGCTGCTGCGCCGCCGTGTGCGCTCTGGCGGTGTCGGGTCTGCCTACCGGGCGTTTCACCTTTGAAGGATTCCTCTCCGCCAATAAGAAGGAGCGGCGGGAGGCACTGACCCGGCTGGCAGCGGAGGAGCGCACCATGGTGTTCCACGAGGCTCCCCACAAGCTGCGGCCCACGCTGGCGGATATGCTGGAGCTGCTGGGAGATCGGCCGGTAGCGCTGTGTCGAGAGCTGACCAAGCTCCACGAGGAGACCATCCGCACCACCCTGTCCGGTGCCGTGGCGCTGTACCGGGAGAAGGAGCCACGGGGGGAATACGTGCTGGTGGTGGCGGGAGCGCCCCGGCAGGAGGCCCCGGCCCTGACGCTGACAGAGGGCGTGGCCATGGTGCGGAGTCTGCGGCAGCAGGGCCAGCGGATGAAGGACGCTGTTCGCCGGGTGGCGGAGGACACAGGCCTCTCCCGCAACGAGCTGTATCAGGCGGCACTGCAGGAGGAGTGAGGCAGGGCCTTTCAGCGGATGCCGGAGGTGCATATGATCGACTATACCATCGACTATATAAAGGCGCACGATTTTTCCACCGGCCACCGGAAGCGGCTGTTACAGGACCGGAAATGCGGCTGCTTTTATTGTCTGAAAATTTTCGCCCCCAAGGAGATCAGAAATTGGATCGAGGACGTTGGCGGTACGGCGATCTGCCCGTATTGCGGCATAGATTCCGTCATCGGGGAGCATAGCGGGTATCCCATCACCAGAGAATTTCTGGAGCAGATGCGCCAATATTGGTTTTGAGAGATCGCAATACCAACATATGGAAAATTTTCTATGCGGTCATACTGTCCTGAAAAGCTGTCCGTGGGAGACAGCTATTTTCAGGGCGGTGGTTTTCGTGCAGCATTTGGGTGCAGCAAATGGCAAGAAGAGGGAAGAGCCTTTTTAGCTCCTCCCTCTTCCTCATTTATTCTCATCAGTTCATGGAGTCGGCGGTATCGTGGAACAGCTCCCGGACACGCTCCAGCAGGGGGCGGTGCTCCGGCCGGGAGAGGTCCTCGTCCCGGCGCAGCAGCTCTCTGGCGGCGGACTGGGCCTCCTCCAGCAGCTGCATATCGCAGGCCAGATCCGCAATTTTCAGGGTAGGCAGGCCGTGCTGGCGCTGGCCGAAGAAGTCGCCGGGGCCACGCAGGTGCAGGTCCTCCTGAGAAATTTCAAAGCCGTTATTGGTGCGGGTCATGACCTTCAGCCGCCGCCGGGTCTCCTCACTGGGATGCTCCGACAGCAGGATGCAGTAGCTCTTGGCCTGACCGCGGCCCACCCGGCCACGCAGCTGGTGCAGCTGGGACAGGCCGAAGCGCTCGGCGTTCTCCACCACCATACAGGTGGCGTTGGGGACATCCACGCCCACCTCCACCACGGTGGTGGACACCAGAATATCGCTCTCCCCGGCGGCAAAGGTCTCCATGACCTTCTCCTTTTCCTTAGGCTTCATCTTGCCGTGGAGCACCGATACCCGCAGGTCCGGGAAGGTCTCCTCCTGCAGCTTTTTGGCGTAGGCCGTGACGGCCTTCCGCTCGTCGGGGAGGGTATCACCGTCCCCCACCAGCGGGCAGACGATGAACACCTGATGCCCCTCCTGCACCTGCTTGCGCAGGAAGGCGTTGACCCGTGGGCGGTAGCTCTCCCCCAAGGCGAAGGTATCCACCTTCTGCCGTCCCGGCGGCAGCTGGTCGATGACCGACACATCCAGATCGCCGTAGATCACCAGCGCCAGCGTCCGGGGAATGGGGGTGGCCGACAGCACCAGCATATGGGGGGCCTCCGCCTTCTGGCTCAGGGCCGCCCGCTGGTTGACGCCGAAGCGGTGCTGCTCGTCCGTTACCACCAGCCCCAGCCGCCCGTACTGCACGTCCCCCGTCAGTAAGGCGTGGGTGCCAATGCACAGGTCGATGGTACCGGCGGCCAGTCCCGCCAGTGTTTCCCGCCGCTCCCTGGCACGGGTAGAGCCTGTGAGCAGGGCGCAGGTCAGGCCCAGCCGGGCCATCAGGGGCGACAGCGTTTCAAAATGCTGCCGGGCCAGGATCTCCGTAGGGGCCATCAGGGCCGACTGCCACCCGCTCTGGGCGGCGAACCAGATGCAGGCCGCCGCCACCATGGTCTTGCCGCTGCCTACGTCCCCCTGACACAGGCGGTTCATGGGGCGGCCGGCGGTCATGTCACCTATGGCATCCTCCACGGCACGGCGCTGGGCATCCGTCAGCGTGAAGGGCAGGGCGTTATAAAAGGAATCCATGGAGACCCACCGGCACACCGGGCCGGACACGTCCTCCCGGCGGCTCCGCAGCAGCCGGAGGCCGCAGGTCAGCAGGAACAGCTCCTCGAAAGCCAGACGGCGCCGGGCTTGGGTCAGCGCCTCCGGCGAGTCGGGGAAGTGGACGTTTTCGTAAGCATAGTTGATGTAGCACAGGTGGTGCTCCCGCCGCACCTCATCCGGCAGCACGTCCGGCAGCAGCTCCCGGCAGGCGTCCAGCCCCTGCCGCACCGCCTGCGCCAGCATCAGCTGGCTGATGCCTGCCGTCAGGGAGTAGATGGGCATGATGCGCCCTGTCAGGTGCTGGCGGCCCTCCGGCTCCAGCAGAGGGTTCACCATCTGATGACGGCGCTGGCCCTCCACCTTGCCGTAGAAGATGTAGATCTCCCCCCGGTGGAGGCTGTTTTTCCGGTACTCCTGATTGAAAAATACCACATCCAGCGTTCCCGTCTCGTCCACGGCACGGGTGCGGACGATGGTGCGGCCGCCGGGGATGCGGTAGGCGGTGGGGTCGGCGGCGATCATGGCCCGGACGCAGACGTTCTCCCCCTCCGTCAGGTCACGGATGGGGCGGGTCAGGGTCCGATCCTCGTAGGTGCGGGGAAAGTATCCGATGAGATCACGCAGGGTGGTGATGCCCAGCTTCTCCAGAGCCTTGGCCCGTGCCTCTCCGATGCCCTTGATATACCGCACGTTGGTGGATAGCTCCGCCATAGGGCCGCCTCCTTAAAACCATTTTTTCCGTTTGAAAATCCACAGCTCCACCAGCACGCATACCACGCTGACGATGCAGATCACCAGATAACCGTGCTCCGCCGTCAGCTCCGGCATATTTTGGAAGTTCATGCCGTACCAGCCGGCGATGAGGGACAGTGGCAGAAACACTGTGGTGACAATGGTGAGGATCTTCATGATCTGGTTCTGCCGCATATCCACCTGCGTCTGGTGCATCTCCCGCAGCTGGAGGGAATACTCCTTCTCCTGCTCCGTCATGGTCAAAAGGCGCTGGGCCTTGCCGGAGAGATGCTCCAGCAGCCGCTGGACGTGCTCCTCTGCGTCCGGGATGGCATCGGCCAGCACGGCATAGAGGTCGTCCAGCTGGGCATAGTAGCCCGCCAGCACCGACAGCTCCCGGCGGATGCGGAACAGCTTCTTGTCGAAATCCTCCGCCTGTTGCGCCAGCAGAACTTCCTCCAATGCCGTCAGGCGCTCCTCGTAGTGCTGGAGGCTTTCCATGTCCTCCGCCGTCAGCCGGGCCAGCAGCTCCGACAGCAGCTGAGCCGGGGTCTCCCCCGGAAGGCCCGGCAGCAGGCCCTGCAAAAAACCGCCCTTTTCCACCAGCAGCAGCTTTTTCTCCGTCAGATAGTAGCCGAAGAAGTGCTTTTCGCCGGTGGGGGCCATGCGCTGAGGCATGGCGTAGGTCCCGATGACACCGCTCTGGAGCCGCTCCGCCTTGCAGAATACGCCCCGTCCCGGCAGGATCTGGTGTCGGGATGTCAGCTCCGGATAGCGCTGGCCAAAGGCTTCAAAGGTCAGCAGCTCATATAATTCGCTCATATCATGTACCTTCCCGAATGTGAGATGGGTTCGCCCAAATGGCGCAGAGCCATTTGGGCGATGAGGGTGTATCAATCGCTGTCCAGCTTGAGGACGGCCATGAATGCCTCGGTGGGAACCTGTACGGTTCCCAGGTTCCGCATCTTCTTCTTGCCTTCCTTCTGCTTTTCCAGCAGCTTCTTTTTACGGGTGATATCGCCGCCGTAGCACTTGGCCAGCACGTCCTTGCGCATGGCCTTCACCGTTTCACCGGCGATG
>ERZ838118.5100-NODE-5100-length-10688-cov-2.925515_pt1 | contig 10688 bp, 6 predicted proteins | sample MGYA00519863_ERZ838118 | MGnify/ENA primary metagenome ERZ838118 (study PRJEB31850, sample SAMEA3708827) | human gut metagenome | biome: human gut; feature: human-associated habitat; material: faeces | place: China | collected 2014 ...
ATACATTAAGTTATTTTCAAAAACAACTTGATGTGTAAATCGCGCAGGCGTTGAATCTCCTGAGAAATCAGCGCCTGCTCATTTCTTCTTTATTTCTTTTTCTTTTCATACGGTGTTCCATGAAGCGGCAGCTTCGTCTGGAACTCACCAGTCAGTTTATAATAGGCTCCCGTGATCGCCGGAGCTGTCGGGATTGATGTGATCTCTCCAATTCCGATTGCACCGTATCCCGGTTCTACTCCTGTTTTCTCGATGATCATGGACTCAATATGCGGCACCTTATCTGCCCGGAACAATCCCAGTGTTCCAAATCTGGAAACCGGACGCCCTTCCTTGATCTCATACTGTTCTGTCAGTGCATATCCCATTCCCATGACAACACCGCCCTCAATCTGGCCTTCCACACTGATTGGATTTACGGCTTTCCCCACATCATGGGCTGCCACCATTTTCTGAATCGTTCCATCTTCATTCAAAATACAGACCTGTGTTGCATATCCATATGCCACATGAGAAACCGGATTCGGAACATCACTGCCCATTTTATCCGTCTTTGCAAGATATTCTCCGTAGTATTCCTTTCCTTCCAGTTCCTGAAGTGAATGTGTCTTTAAATCTTCACACAATTTTTCACAGGCCCGTTTTGCCGCTTCTCCTGTGATCAATGTCTGTCTGGAACCGGATGTCGTTCCGGAATCCGGAGAATTGGATGTGTTTGCAGGACAGTACCAAATCTGCTCCACCGGAATCTGAGCGGTCTGCGAAACCACCTGTGTCAGGACTGTTCCAAGTCCCTGACCGATACAGGAAGCTCCCGCATGAATCTGTACCATTTTATTCTGCACCAGCAGACGGCATCTTCCCCAGTCCGGCAGCCCCACGCCTACACCGGCATTTTTCATCGCACAGGCGATTCCTGCATACGGCGCCTGTTCATAAATCTCTTTGACAGCCTCCAGTGTCTCTGCAATTCCTGTAGAGGCATCTGCGATCTGTCCGTTTGGAAGCACCTGTCCGGGCCGCACCGCATTCCGATATCGGATCTCCCATGGAGAGATTCCCACCATCTCCGCCAGCAGATCCAGATTCCGTTCTGCTCCAAAACAGGTCTGTGTCACGCCGAATCCGCGAAATGCTCCAGCCGGCGGATTGTTGGTATACACGGCTTTTCCGTCAATGTCAATGGTCTGGAAATTGTAAGGCCCTGCCGCATGGGTACAGGCTCTTTGCAGAACCGGTCCGCCCAGAGATGCATACGCACCTGTATCCGATACAACTACAGCTTTCATTGCAGTCAGATATCCGTTCTCATCACATGCTGTGGTAATATCCATCCACATCGGATGCCGTTTGGGATGCACGGTGATACTTTCCTGTCTGGACAGCTTTACTTTAACCGGACGCTTTGTCAGGTATGCCACCAGTGCGGCATGATGCTGTACACTGACATCCTCTTTTCCACCAAATCCGCCGCCTACCAGCTTGTTTTCCACAATCACTTTTTCCGGCGGAAGTCCAAGCATCATACTGCATTCGTGCTGGGTATCGTAGGTTCCCTGATCCGAAGAATAGATAAATACTCCGTCATCAAACGGCATGGCCACTGCACACTCCGGCTCCAAAAAGGCATGTTCCGTCCACGGAGTTTCATAATGTCTGGTCACTTTATATTTCGAGTTGGCGATCACTTCTTCTGCATTTCCTCTGACCAGATGCTCATGGGCGAGTACATTTCCATCCGGCTGGATTCCCGGATGAATGCGGGGTGCGTCCTCTTTTAATGCTTCAAACGGATCCAGCACCGGTTGCAGCACTTCGTAATCCACCTTTACCAATGCCTTTGCACGTTCCAGAATCTCCGGTGTCTCTGCTGCGATCAGACAAATGGCATCTCCCAGATAATGTGTCACATGTCCGACCGGGATCATTGTATCCCAGTCCGGTTTCAGATGTCCCACCTTCACAGAACCCGGAATATCATCCGCCGTATATACTCCGATCACACCTTCTAATTCCAATACCTTCTCTGTATGGATCGCCAGCACTTTTGCTCTTGGATATTCGGAGCGCACCGCACTGGCATAGATCATATCATCCAGATACACATCATCCGGATACTGCCCGGTTCCAAGAACTTTCTCCTTTGCATCCACACGCAGGATCGGTGCCCCGACAGAGACCACGCCGCTGTTCTCTTTGGCCGGAAGATCTTCCCGAAACATCTTTGCTGAGAGCAGGATCGCCTCGATGATCTTTTGATATCCGGTACAGCGGCAGATATTATTCCGAATGGTTGCCGCCGCCTCAACACGGCTCGGATCCGGATTCTGATCCAGAAGCCCCTTGGCGCACATCACCATGCCCGGAATGCAGAATCCGCACTGCACCGCGCCGACCTTTGCAAATGCATATGCATAAACTTCTTTCTCCCGTTCACTCAGCCCTTCCACTGTGACTACAGATTTTCCCTGCAGCTTGGAAAGCATTGGAATACATGCCTTTGTGGCTTTTCCATCCACCAGCACCGTGCAGGTTCCGCACGCGCCCTGGCTGCATCCGTCCTTTACTGAAGTAAGCCTTAAATCATCCCGAAGAAACCGCATCAGCTTCGTATCCTGCTCCACCTCATAATCTTTTCCATTTACATGAACCATCAGCATATGAAAACCTCCTTTGGGGTACTCCCCGTTTTATTCCGTCATGTCTTCTCTCCTGTCAATGTCTTTTAATTCTTCCGGCGCACACTCCACGATCCGGATCTTCTCTTCATATTGCTTCATCAGCTGTCTGCCGCCCGTATCCCCGGTCAGATGCATAAGCTCCTGAAAATACGTGCTTCCCCACAATACCGGATTTCCGCGCATTCCATCATATCCGGCACAGACAATGCTGTTTTTATGAAGGCATCCCTCGTTTAAAATCTTCTGGATTGTAGCAGCCTGGATTCCCGGCTGATCGCAGACCAGAAACAACACACCCTCCAGGTCTGGATTTTGTGAGAGCAGTTCCTGCAGCGCCAAACTGACAGAATGTGAAATTCCCTGTTCCGGCTGTCTGTTCTCTACAATATGGATCCCCAGGCGCTGCGCTTCTTCTGCCAGTGCTTCTCTTGCGGTCACGACCACCCTGGAAAGTCCCGAAAATGCTTCCAGCTTCTCAAGTGCATGCCGATAAAGAGGGATTCCCTGAAATTTTTCCGACAACTTGTCACTTCCAAACCGTTTAGCTTCCCCTGCTGCCAGAAGTGCCACTCCATAATTTCCATAGATCTGTCCAAACAGAGATACCGCTTCCAGCACACCGCCTCCGACTGCCCTTGCTTTGTCCGAGATTGTAACACAATGCTCTGGTTCACATCTGGCATCAATGTCTCCGATCTTCAATCCTTCTGTGACCTGTACATCCTTCTGGAGCATTCCGCGGACAATTCCGCTCATCTTTGCATAGACCGGCTGCTTCCCGGTCCTGGCAACAAGCTGGCCTTTTTCTACGGTATCTCCGATTTCTGCCACAGGCTCCATGATTCCATATGCACTGGCACGGATCAGACGCTCGGTTGTAAAGCCGCCTATATTTCCCGGAACTCCGGTATTTGGGATTGCTTCTTTTTCCCAGATCACATTTCCCAGTGTATGTCCTCTTTTTGTCTCGATGACACAGTGACAGTCTTTTCCTGCGTAAAATCCCGGTCCTACACCGATGACAAACGGCGCGTCCGTGATCCGGGTTCCCAGATTCTTCTTTGCCAGGATTGCATCCACTACTACATCTGGATGAAACGACCCGATAATATCTGCTTCTGGATCCACCAGTACCGGAATCTCTCCTCTTTGTAAGATCCTGTCTGCTTCTGCAGCATCCTTTACCAGCACCCCTTTTAAATCTTCCACCTCTGCCTCGTTTTCGTAAACTGCTCTGGAGAGCGCCACGCTTCGCCGCACGGTCAGCGGAACCGCAATCTCTGTCATCACAATCTGATGTCCTGCATGGTATAAGCGAGAGGCAATTCCTGTTGCCAGATCTCCTGCTCCTTTGATTACAATCTTCATTCTTCTTCCTGCCTTCCTTCTGCTGTCACTGTCACATCTGCAAACCCGCGTTTTTCCAATTCCCGGCAGATTTCCTGCGCAAACTGTCTTCTTCGCGTGGTGTCTGCTTTATTTAAAATCACCTGATACCGCATGGTTTCTTTGACATTCTTTTTCCCGCCGCGGCTTTCAAGTGCCAGCCGCGCAATATCCACTGCTGATATCGGGTCTGTTATCTTCTTCTCCAAAATTTCTGCTGCCAGCCCGGGACGAAAACACGCCTCCCGAAAGGACTTTCCCACTGCGTCCAGACCGTAAACTGCCAGCACCCGTGTACTTTTTTGATAGATGACCGGCTCCCACGACTCCGGTACTTTGCAGGGAAGCCTTCTGGCTCCGTCTGCCTCGATCAAAAACAAATCCGGACCATACTTTCTCACCTCATCCAGAAGCGCTTCTGAAACACCTCTGACCTTTTCCGGATTATCATCCTGTTCTCCAAACCACACCTGATGAGTCTGCCCCCATCTTTGTGTAATGCGCTCTGCATCCGCACCGAGTAAAAAATGCGGTTCTTTTTTCATCCGTGTGGTCGTGGTCACTGCCACATTTTTCTGTCTTTTTTCCATTTCATCCGTAAGCCTGCGGATCGTAGTTGTTTTTCCTCCTGCTCCCACTACAGAGATCACTTCTTTTGCTGTCTCTGTAATCTGCAGTCCATCTAAGAGGGACTTCTTGATCTGTAGATTTCCGCTTTCCCATTTCCATATACTTGTCATGTCTGTTTGCTGTCTCTTTCTTTTTTTAGGGCTTCTTCATCAGAAGCCCCTTTCACTTTACCGAAATCCCACAGATCCTGCAACCTTTGATTTTACCGAATCAAATAAGAGTAATCCCTGCACACAGTTTCAATCATGCGTCCCAGTCCATCCGGAAGAGCTGCCGGTTTCTCCGGTTCCCAGATAAAGGTCTTCCCAAAGAAGCGTACCTTACAGCGTCGGGTCTCTTGATCCAGAACTGCAAATCCCTGATTCTTACTGTTTTCCATATCTGCTTCTGTTTCGAAAAGTGTGAATTTATCCAGATATGGAGCGCTGGAATATGGACAGAAACTCTTACAGTTGCCGCACTCATTACACAGATAATCTACATGGATGATCTGGTGTTTTTCCATCCCCGGTACCTGAATGGCAATATTTGCACGGTTTGGACAGACTTCTACGCAGTTTTCACAGATTGTCGAGCATCCCAGGCATCTGCCTGCCTCTTTTGTCTCTTTCTGTTCCTCTTTTAATACCCCTCTCTTGGCATAGACCTTTTCTTCCTCTGCCAGTTTATCAAAATCACACGCCAACACTTCTCCTGCAATTGCCTCAGCCACTTTTCGTCCGTCCCGGATCGCCTCTACAACTGTTGCCGGTCCATACAGACCATCGCCTGCTGCATAGACATTGTCATCACTGGTTTTTAATGTCTTTTCATCGACATATAATCTTCCCTTTTCCGATACTGCCAGACCGTTTGCCTGATACCAGTCTGTCGGCACTTTTTCTCCAACTGCAGCGATCACCGTATCTGCCGGAACCCAAACTGTCTCCCCGGTCTCTGTCACTCCTCTTCTGCCCGATACATCATAATCGGAAAGCTGCATCACTTTGCAGAAAAGCTGGCCGTTTTCCAGTTTTACAGGAGACAATAACTCTTTGAATTCCACTCCATCTTCCAGGGCCATCACCAGTTCTTCTTCATCCGCCGGCATATACCGTCTCGTTCTTCTGTAAATCAGATAAACATGCTCCACGCCTGCGTTTCGTTTTGCCGCTCTTGCAGTATCCATGGCTGTGTTTCCGCCTCCGATAACAACCACATGTTTTCCAAGTGAAACCTTACCGTCTGTCTGTTTAAATTCTGCCAGAAATTCCAGTGCATTTTTCGGCATTCCGCTTTCCAGCTTTAAGCTTCCCTGAACCGGAGCTCCCACTGCCAGTACGATCTTTGTATATCCCTGCTTTTTCAGTTCTTCCAAAGATTCCACCTTTGTATTGCAGCGGATGTCCACCTGCATCTTTCTTAAGATTTCCGCATCTTTTTCAATGGCATCCTCCGAAATACGAAATGGCGGAATCACGTGACGTACTACGCCTCCTAAAGATTCTTTTGCCTCAAATAGCGTAACTTCCATACCACCTTTTCTGAGGAAGTATGCAGCCGCCATTCCTGCCGGGCCGCCTCCGATGACTGCCGCTTTTCCTGCTTTTGTCACTGCCGGCACCGGAAGTTTTTCAAGCAGCGCCTCATATCCATTTTCTGCCGCTTTTAATTTCATCTCCCGGATATGAACAGGTGTCTCATAAAAGTTTCTGGTACATTTGCTCATACAGTTATGTGCACAGATCGTTCCTGTAATAAACGGAAGCGGGTTCTTCTCTGTGATCACTTCCATTGCTTCCTCATACTTTTCTTCTCCCACAAGCTGCAGATACGTTGTGATATCCTGATGGATCGGGCATCCCTCTTTACACGGCGCCACGAAACAATCCATGAGCGGAACTTCTTTTTTCATCTTTCTTGACGGCAAAGGCTTCATTGCCTTCACATGATGCGGGTCTTTCACCGCCTCTTCTGCAAGTTTTCCTGCAGATTCTGCGTCCACTTTTTCAAACGGAGCATTCTCCTTGTCCAGAAGCTTTGCCATCTGCGTCAGTCTCTGATAACCGCCCGGTTTCAAAAGAGTCGTTGCCACAGTAACCGGCCAGATGCCTGCATCCACAATTCTTTCTATATTATAGTAATCCGCTCCTCCGGAATAGGAAATACGAAGCCTTCCGTCAAATTCTTTTGCCAGTTTTGCTGCCAGTGAAATGGACAACGGATACAAGGATTTTCCTGACATATACATCTCTTCGCTTGGAAGCTCATTCTGTTTCACATCCACAGGGAACGTATTGGTGATCTTCACACCAAACTCCAGATTTCTCTCTTTCGCCGTATTCATCAGGCGTGTCAGCATCGGAACTGCATCTTCATACTGCAGGTCATCCTTAAAGTGGAAGTCTCCAAACTGTATGTAATCATATCCCATCTCATCCATGGTCTTTCTCGCAAACTCATATCCAAGCAGTGTCGGATTGCATTTTACAAAGGTATGGAATCCTTTTTCCGTAAGCAGATACATGGCGATCCGTTCAATCTCCTGCGGAGGACATCCATGCAGTGTGGAAAGTGTCACGGAATTGCAGATTTCCGGCGGGATCTGCTCGATATCTTCTGTTGTCACGTGCTCAAACCAATCCGCATGTTCCAGTAAATATGCCTTGCAGTGCTTGAAAATCTCTGTATCTTCTGCGTGTTTCATGGAATTCAGGAAGGTATCCACCTTCGGGGACTGGATGCCTGCCAGATCATATCCCACACTGACATTAAACTGAAATCCATTCATATCTCCAAGTCCAAACTCTTTGGCGATCACTTTCAATAAGAACCAGGCTTTGATATACTCTTCCATTGCCTGCGGTCCTGTCAGCTCTGTGGACCACTCGCAGTTATATCCTTCATCATCCGCCTTGATACACGGACGGTTGATGCATGCCGCCAGCTCTTCTCCATCCATGATCTGTACGGTCTTCAATTCAAAGAAACGACTGCCGGCATAGTAGGCTGCCACAATATTCTGTGTCATCTGCGTATGCGGACCGGCTGCCGGTCCAATCGGCGTCTCCAGAGTACGCCCGAACATCGTCCGGTTATGTGTTCCATCTGCCCGGTACGCATGATGCTGTCCGAACACGGTTCCTCTTTTTTTCTTTTCCTGTAATACCCATTCTACCAACTGTTCAAATGACATCGGTGTCATAACTTCACTCATCCTCATGCCCTCCTTATGCGTTGATCCTCTCAGCCAGCTCTTTTGCCGCCTGTCTGCAGTCTGCCATCACTTTTGCTTCATCTATAGATACAAGTTCTCTGTCTTTCATCAATACTTTTCCATTCGCCACTGTGGTTACTACCTGTTTTCCAGTCATACCGAATAAAATGTGGCTGTTTGCATTGTCCCCGTTCATCGGTGTCAGCGGATCATAATCCACAACAATCACATCTGCAGCAGCTCCTTCTTTCAATACACCAAGCTTCTGCGGGAAATAACGCTCTGCAATTTTGACATTTCCGTCAAAAAGCATCTGCGGAACCTCTCCCCATGCGGCATTCGGATCACACAGATGATGCTTGTGCAGTACGTTTGCCACTTTGTAAGACTCTGTCATATCATGAGTATATCCGTCTGTTCCAAGTCCGGTCAGGATCCCTCTGTGCACCAGTTCCATCGTCGGCGGACATCCGCAGGCATTGCCCATGTTGGATTCCGGATTGTGTACCACCATTGTGTTCGTCTCTTTGATCAGATCCATCTCATGGCCGTTGATATAAATGCAATGTCCAAGCAGTGTCTTTTCTCCCAGGATTCCCCAGTCCATCAGACGATCCACGATCCGCTTTCCATAATGTTTCAGACAATGATGCAGATCTTCGATCCCTTCTGCCACATGGATATGATATCCCACGCCGTCTGGCTTGTTCGCTGCCGCCAGCTCCATCGTCTCATCAGAAATTGTAAACTGTGCATGCATTCCCATCATGCCCGCGATCATGCCGGTATCCTCTTTTTGTGCATGACGGATAAACTCTGCATTTTCCATAACGGAATCTCTTGCCTTATCCTTCCCGTCACGATCCGAGATCTCATAGCATAAACAGGAGCGGACTCCGGTTTCTTTCGCAGCCCTTTCAATCTCATATAAAGAACCACGGATGGAACCAAAGCTTGCATGATGGTCAAATACCGTTGTCACACCATTTTTGATCGAATCAATATATGTAGCCATGGCGCTTAAATATGTATCATGCAAGGTCAGATTGCGGTCAATCGTCCACCACATCCCATCCAGAATATCTAAAAATCCTTTTGGGTCATATCCTTTGACGGACAGTCCTCTTGCGAATGCACTGTAAATATGTTCGTGTGCATTGATAAAGGCAGGCATGATCACCTTGCCCTTTGCATCCAAAAACTCCGCATCCGGATACGCCGCCTTCACTTCCGAAAGCGTACCAGCCTTCACGATTTTTGTCCCGTCAATCACCACGGCCCCGCATTCCAGATATGGATTGTCCGCATCTCTTGTGATCATCCTGCCGTTTCCTAAAATAAGCATATCAACCTCTCCTTTTCTTTTTGAAAGTCTTCTATTTTTGTGCATATCTTCCAGAACCGCTTTTGCTGTTTATAGAATACCATCAAAACTGCACAAATGCAACACGATTCTAAAACTTTTTTAGGTATTCTAAAACTTTTTTAGAGAAACTATTGATTTTATGGATTTTTATGATATTATGAGTTTAGAAGCAGTTGTTTTTGACAGATTTTACCAATGTTTTTCACAAAGGGAGGGATGACTATGGATCATACACTCAAGCTTCTAAAGCAAATGGCGCATGGTATTGCAAAACAGTTCGGAACTTCCTGTGAAGTTGTCATTCATGATCTGAACAAGGACCTGGAGACCTCCATCGTCCACATTGAAAACGGACAGGTGACACACCGCAAGTCCGGAGACGGACCTTCCGGGATCGTACTGGAGACCTTGCACAAAAACGCTGCCAAAGTACAAGATAAGCTTTCTTATCTCACACGCACGGAGGACGGCCGGATTTTGAAATCCAGTACCCTTTACATACGGGATGCCGATGAAAAGATTTCTTATATCTTTTCCATCAACTATGACATTACAGCACTTCTTACGATAGACAGTGCACTGGGGTCGCTTCTTCACACCGAACCGGAAACAGATACTTACACAGTCAGCAAGCCTCACTCGCCGCAGACGATCACACGCAATGTAGAAGAGCTGTTAAACGATCTGATGCAGCAGGGCGTGGCACTGGTCGGAAAACCGGTGGCTTTAATGACCAAGGAAGATAAGATTCAGGTGGTGGCACAGCAGCTTGAGATCACGCATCTTCTGGAGCGTCATCCGTATGATCTGAGCGGAGGAGAGCAGCAGAGAGCGGCGATCGGCAAGGTGCTTCTTCTGGAACCGAGACTGTTGCTCCTAGATGAGCCTACGAAGGGGATTGATGCCTGGTCGAAGCGGCAGCTGGGAAATCTGCTGAAAGATCTGCGCGGACAGGGGATCACGGTTCTGATGGTTACGCATGATGTGGAATTTGCAGCGGAAGTTTCTGACCGGTGCGGGCTGTTTTTCGATCATGAGATCACATCGGTGGATACCCCGGAAGAATTTTTCTGTAACAACAATTACTATACGACTGCGGCAAACCGGATCTCGCGGCAGCAGTATGAAAATGCTATTACCTGTGAGGAGGTGATCGAACTGTGCAGACAGAACGGAAGGAAATCTATTCGATAAGACGGGAATTTGGCTGGCTGTTTCTGGTGGCTGGTGTGGCGGGAATCGTTTTCATGGGTGTACTTTTATTCCGGCAGAGGCGGTATAATCTGATCTCGGCTGTGATCACGTTGTTCGCTTGTCTGCCGTTCTATTTTGCCTACGAGAAACGGGAGGGCAGTATCCGCCGGATGGTGATGCTGGCGGTGATGACGGCGATGACGGTAACCGGACGGTGTGTGTTTGCGCCGGTTCC
>ERZ838118.5102-NODE-5102-length-10683-cov-15.022017_pt1 | contig 10683 bp, 9 predicted proteins | sample MGYA00519863_ERZ838118 | MGnify/ENA primary metagenome ERZ838118 (study PRJEB31850, sample SAMEA3708827) | human gut metagenome | biome: human gut; feature: human-associated habitat; material: faeces | place: China | collected 2014 ...
TCATGGAATATTTTATCATTGACCGGGGCTATATGTGGGACAGTATCCTGGAGGTTTTAAGGCAGAAAGCGGAAGAGGGAGTAGAAGTACGTGTCATGTATGATGGTATGTGCTGTCTTATGCTCCTTCCTTATCATTATCCCCAGAAACTGGAAAATATGGGCATCCGGTGCCAGATGTTTTCCCCAATCAAACCAGTGCTTTCCACCCACCAGAATTACAGGGATCACAGAAAGGTTACAGTGATCGATGGACACACCGCTTTTACAGGAGGTGTGAACCTGGCAGATGAGTATATTAACAGGAAAGAACGTTTTGGACACTGGAAAGATACAGCCATCATGATCAAGGGAGATGCTGTAAAAAGTTTTACTATGATGTTTTTGCAGATGTGGGATGCAGCCAGCTCCAAAAGTAAGAATGAAGAAAATTATGAGCAGTATCTGGTGCCGGCGGATTACAAACTGCCGGAGGGATATAAGGCAGATGGCTTTGTCATGCCTTATGCAGACAGTCCCTTAGATGAAGAACAGGTGGGAGAGCAGGTCTATCTGGATATATTAAACCAGGCAAAGTCCTATGTACACATTATCACCCCTTATCTGATCCTGGATGATGGGATGAAAAATGCCATGGCTTATGCGGCTAAGCGCGGCATCGATGTAAAGATCATCATGCCCCATATCCCGGATAAGAAATATGCCTATCTGTTAGCAAGGACCTATTATCCAGAATTACTTGCAGCTGGTGTAAAGATTTATGAGTATGAGCCTGGTTTTACCCATGCAAAGATCTTTGTCAGTGATGATGAAAAGGCAGCAGTGGGAAGCATCAACCTGGATTTCAGAAGTTTATATCTGCATTTTGAATGCGGAACCTATTTATACAGAAACAGCACAGTTGCAGATGTGGAGAAGGATTTTGAAAAGACACTGGAAAAATGTATTCCTGTTACGTTAAAGGACTGCGCACAGTACAACTGGTTCGGGACCAAGGCAGGAAGATTTTTAAGATTGATTGCACCTCTCATGTAACAAGCCCAAAAGAAAAACAAGCGCCACCGCAAGGTGGCATTTGTTTTTCTTGGGCTATTAACGAAGGTCCCGCCTGTGACTATTTTTGACCAAAAAAACACAACCAGAACACATTTTGTTCACAAACCAATGATAAACTTTCAAACAATGAACGAAACATGAACAAATACGAAAAAGTTGTTTAAACAGATGTGAATTGTTTGAGAGGAGTTTTCCATTATGAAAGTACGAAAAAACCACACACGTTTCCTGTGCGGCTCTCTGGCGGCTGCAGCGGCTATTTCTCCTATACTGAGTATAACCGCATGGGCAGACAATATTTCCACAGCCAATTTTAATCTGCGCCAGCAGGTTGTAAAGCTGACCGGTATCATGGAGATATCCAGTTTCAGGGAAAGTGTTACCAGAGCGGACTTTGCAAAAATGCTGGTAAAGGCATCCAGTTACCGCGAAAATCTGCCAACTTCCAATGTTTCTGTTTACGCAGATGTGCCGGCAACGGATCCAAATGCAGTGTATATCCGCATTGCAGCAAGAGAAGGCTGGATGAGTGGGTACTTAGGTGGAAAATTCAAGCCGGAGGATCCGGTCCTTTATAAAGATGCAGTAAAGGCTATCCTTACCATGTTAGGTTATACGGATGATGATTTTACAGGAGATCTGGTCTCTTCCCGCATATCCAAGTTTAACTATCTGGAATTAAACGAGGATGTAAGCCGTCAGGCTGCCGATGAGGTGAACCAGACAGACTGCATGAATATTTTTTATAACCTGTTAAAGACCAAGAAAAAGGACAGCAATGAGATCTATGGTACGATCTTAGACTGTGAGTTAAATTCTGACGGTGAGATCAATCCCATCACTATTCTGGATGATGAGCGGAAAGGCCCGATCCTGGTACATAAAAACTTCAGCGTTTCCCAGTCTGTACCTTTTGATACAGAAGACGCAAATGTGTTCTTAAATGGTGTGGCAAGTACTTTATCTGCAGTAAAATCCGCCCAGCAGCAGGCTGGTTTTGCAGTTTTATATTACAATGTAAAATCAAAGACGATCTGGGCTTATACCACCATGGGCTGGGACAATGATGATAATTCCGGCAATAACTCTTATATCCTCTTAAAGGGTGAGATCAAAAATATTTATTATAAATCCACGGATGTTATGACACCAACTTCTGTTCGTATTGAAGTAGATCAGGCAAATTCAGATGACAGCTTTGATACCAGCGAGGATGTAGACTCTGATGGTTACCTGACCATCAGCCTTGACTCTTCGGAACTCCAGTATATGTTCTCTATTTATGGAGATCTGGAAGTAGGCGATGACGTAGTCCTGGTATGTAACCGCAACGGAAGCTCTTATACAGCGGTTGATGCACTTGAATACTAAGGGGGATATTATGAAAAAGAAGAAAAAGTGGATCAAACTGGTGATCATCCTTCTTGTGATCGCCATTGCAGCAGGAGCTATCTTTGTATGGAAAAGTCATAAGGCTAAGGCAGCAGCGGCAGCTGCAACAGCAGAAAATACAGCAACCGTAGAAAAAAGAAGCATCAGTTCCCAGCTGTCTTCTTCCGGCACATTGGAGGCAAAGGATACTTACAGCATCACTTCCATGGTGGAAGGTGAGGTAGTATCTGCCAACTTTGAGGAAGGTGACCAGGTGGAAAAGGACCAAGTCCTTTATGAGATCGACCGATCCAGTATGGATACAGACTTAAACAGTGCCCAGAATTCTGTTACCCGGTCCCAGACCTCTTATGCAGACGCACTGGATGATTATAACCAGGCAGCATCGGATTACAGCGGAAATACATATAAGGCAACTGATACAGGCTATATTAAGGAACTGTATATCAGCGTGGGAGATAAGGTCAGCGGAAATACAAAGCTGGCAGACATCTACAGTGATGATCTGATGGAGATCCGCATTCCATTTTTAAGCGGGGAAACAGAACTGATCCCTGTAGGCAGCACAGCTGTTCTTACACTGGTTGATTCCGGGGAGCAGATCGAAGGTACCGTTAAGGCAGTTGCAAACAGGGAAGAGACTCTTTCCGGCGGCCGTCTGGTAAAATATGTGACGATCACTGTAAATAATCCAGGCGGACTTACCACTTCAACAGTAGCTTCTGCCCAGATCGGTGAGTTTGTAGGCAGTGAAGAGGGTACTTTTAAGGCTTCCACAGATACTACTATGAACGCAGATCTGGCTGTAAGCGTAGAAGTAGAAGAACTGCTGGTCCATGAGGGCGATTATGTGACCAAGGGAACTCCTATTTTCCGTATGACTTCCCGTACAGCAGAAAAACTGATGCGCAATTATAAGGATGCTTTAGACAAGGCCCAGGAAAGTGTAGAGTCTGCCCAGAGCAAGTTGGAAAGCACCCAGGACAGCTACGATAATTATACCATCACAGCACCGATCTCCGGACAGGTGATCACAAAGAACTTTAAGGTAGGAGATAACATTACAAAAAATACCAGTTCTACCACTACACTGGCAACTATTTATGACCTGTCTGCACTGACATTTAAAATGTCCATTGATGAGCTGGATATCCAGAGTGTAAAGGTGGGCCAGAATGTAACTGTAACAGCAGATGCCTTTGAGGGCCAGACCTTCTCAGGAACAGTTACAAATGTCAGTCTGGAAAGTACATACTCTAATGGTGTCAGCACCTATCCGGTTACTGTAACCATGGATGAAGTAGGAGATCTGCTTCCTGGTATGAATGTAGACGGTGTGATCACATTGGAAGAAGCAAATGATGTTCTTACCATCCCGGTAGATGCCCTGATGAGAGGCAACCAGGTCTATATCAAAGATGACTCTGTAAAAGAGCAGCAGGGACCGGTTCCAGCAAGCTTTAAGGCAGTGGAAGTAGAAACAGGTCTGACCAACGACTCTTATGTGGAGATCAAGAGCGGACTTTCTGAAGGTGATACAGTCTATGTGGCTAAATCCAGCACCGGTTCTACCAATTCCTTTATGGGTGGCCCGGGAATGGGCGGCCCCGGAGGCGGTATGGGCGGCCCGCCAAGCGGTGGCGGTAATGACGGCGGAAACCGTGGTGGAAACGGCGGCGGCCCAAGATAGAGTTATCCACAAGAGAGCAGGGCAGTGTGAAAGGAGTTTTTATGTTTCGTTTGTGGAAAGGTCGGAAAGATGCTGAGAATAAAACAAACAACTTGAATGAGAAAAATACTCATGAGATAAAATCTCAAATTGAGAATGATGGCACAAATGGTACAGATCTGGATAAACCAGGCAGCCATCTTATTGATCTTCGCCACATTTTCAAGATCTACTATCTTGGCGGCGAAGAGGTCCGTGCCAATGATGATGTAAGCGTAGCTATTGACAAAGGTGAGTTCGTAGCGATTGTGGGAAAATCCGGAAGCGGAAAATCCACATTGATGAATATTATTGGAGCGCTGGATGTGCCTACCAAAGGAGAATACTACCTGGGAGGGGAAGATGTAAGCAAAATGGAAGATAAACAGCTTGCAAGGATCCGCAACAAGATGATCGGTTTTATCTTCCAGCAGTACAACCTTCTTCCAAAGTTAAATCTCCTGGAAAATGTAGAACTTCCTCTTCTCTATGCAGGAGTGGGAAGTGAGGAGCGAAAGCAGCGTGCTATGGCTTCTTTGGAAAAGGTAGGTCTGGCAGAAAAGTGGAAAAATATGCCAAACCAGTTATCCGGCGGCCAGCAGCAGCGTGTTTCTATAGCCAGGGCATTGGCCGGGGATCCGTCCCTGATCCTGGCAGATGAACCTACGGGTAGTGTCACATTAGTACAACACTACCCAAAAACAACACCCGTGATATTCTGGTCATTATCAATTCTAATTTCTTTAATGACAGAACGCCAAAGCGTGCGTTTTTCTTCACGGGTCAAATTCTCATAAATTGTTTTGAAATCATTATCAAGGAGCCTGCGGACGGCTGCGAAGTCTGGCGGCGGTTCAATGCTGGGTTCCGGTATCTGTTTAAGTGCAGCAGTATATATTTGATAGTCCCTTTTGTAGTCCTCAATGTCTATTAAGTCATTCACATATAATTCTTTTAACTTGGTCAGCTTCCGTTTCAGTGCTGCTTTATCAGTGCGGGCAACGGACGCTTTCTTTTTGGCTGCGGCAACTTCCCATTCCAGCTGGCAGCGTTCCAGTTCCTCTGCCAGATGTTCAAACAGCCACTTTTCCACGACGTCTTCACGGGCTGAATGATTATGAGAGCAGCGCCCACGCTGGAAATGCTGGTTGCAGCGGTAATAATAATAATCACTTGACTTGTACCCGACCAGTTTATGCCCACATTCAGCGCAAGTCAGAATGGAAGTGAAAATATATACCTTGCCAGACGGAACAGAACGTGCGTTGCGTTCCAGAAGCGTTTGCACACGGTCAAACTGCTGCTTGCTGATGATTGCCGGGCAGAAATGGTCATTGAACCTGCCGCCCCGGTCATACACCCCAGTATACAGCTTTTCTTTCAGCATACGCCGGAAAGTGGCGTCACACCAGTTCACGCCGTAGGTTTCCCGGATATAGCGGACAGTAGCACGCTGGGAAATCGAAGTTTCAAAGTAGTTGAAAGCGTCTTGCACAATGGCTGCGTCTTCTGGCACAACTTCCAGCCGCTTTCCCTCATTAACACGGAAGCCAAAGGGGGCAGAGCCGGAAACAACGGTGCCGTGGGCAATCTTACTGTCAAATACAACGTCTATTCGTTCCCCGTCAATGTCCGCTTCATTCTGGGCAATGGACAGCTTCACGTTAATATACAGACGCCCGTTTGCGGTTGTGGTGTCATATTCTTCATCAGTGGTTTTCCAGTCGCAGTTGTGCGCTTCCAGAACTTCCATGATTTTATAATAATCTGCCACGGAACGAAACCAGCGGTCAAGGCGGCAGAAAAGCAGAATATCCACTTCATCACGCTTCACACTGTCCATCATGCGTTGAAAGTCGGTTCTTTTATGAATGTTCTTTCTGGCGGTCTTGGCAGCGTCAATGTAAATTCCAACAATGACCCAGCCACGTTCCCTTGCGTATGCTTCCAGTCGTTCTTGCTGGGCTTCCAGTGACAGACCTTTTATTTTCTGTTCTTCCCCGGAAACCCTTATATATAAAGCAACCCGGACAAGTTCCGGGCTTAAATCAATCTTTTTCACTATTGTATCACCTGCATTTCCTTTCATTTCCCGCCTGCTGGTGATATAATCAAAATTGCAGACGGTATTGTTGTATCTGGTATGACATATCTTTGCACGCCCCGGAAGTGTTCCCAGCACGACCGGGGCATTTTGTTTTATTAGTCTTTCAGAATGTCGTCTGTAAAGGCTGTTATTTTCTGACTTACAAAAGAAGAATAGTTTTCTAAATCCTGTTTAGGGTTATCACCTTGCAGCATGACAAATTCAGATAAAGCAACAATCTGATTTTGTACGTCAATCAAGGCTTGACCGTAGTATGAAACGTCTGGACCGAAGCCAACGGAAGAAACCTGCTCATAATGCCACGCAGCACGCTTCTTTAAATCCACCAGAACAGGAACGGACGCTTTTTGCAGCTGGGAAACGGTCTTTGCGTCGGAGTGTACCAGCTGCCCCCAGCGTGTCAGCTGTTCTTCCGTGATGTATCGTGGGTCTTCCGGGTGTCGCTTTATGTGTATAAAGCTATACAGACAGAAGATACCGAACAGGGCGGCAACAACTGAAAAAATAACATGAGAAGAAGCAAAGAGGAACACGGCACCAGCCAGAGCAACGACGCCGAACACAACAAAGCTGGCGTCTGGTCTTTCCTGCAAAACTGCCGTGGTCTTTGGCGGCTTCTCTTTTGGCTGCGCAGCTGCTTTCTGAACTTTAGCAGGAGCAGGAGAGGAAGCAGAGGAACTGGCGGCGGCAGCAGTGGAAGAAACACGGCTGCTGACTGCCTTTTTCTTTTTGCTTTTCAAATTCTCGGTCTTAACGTAAGAAACACCAGTGCCGGGAACCCCTATGCTGGTTGTGACCCTGCCGCTGCTGTTTATACTTTTACGATACCCATTGACGCCTGCACTTATACCAACGCTTTTCTTGCTGATGTTAAGACGGACGCCGGGGGCAATTTTCACGCTTTTTCTGAAACGTAAACCCATATAAAACCACCTTTCTTGCGAATATCCACAAAAACATAGAAATTATAATAGTGAGTGCGCCCAGCCTTGCCACGCTGGAAAGGTGGTCACACATGATAAAAAAATATATACACTGGTATGATTGCAGAGTGTACGCAATCTATTACAGCAGCATAAACACTATTTATTATAATTTAGATTTCAATGGAGCAACGCAACTTATAATTTGTAAATAGCGGGGGACGCTGGGTGCGTTATCACCCGGCGTCTGTCCCGGAAACACTGCCAGTGTCAACGGGCGGGCACTGGGCTTCTAAATCTTCTGGATTGTCTGGAACTAACAATGCAGGGTCCGCAGTAACAGCAGCAACAAGCCTGCGTTTGAAAAATTCCACGGCAGTTCTTCTAATTTCTGGGTCAAGTTCAAAGTACGTCTTTATGATTTCCAATTCAAGACCCGTGGCACCTTTAGACTTCACGAAGTCGTCAAGGCTGAATGTGTCCGGCTGTATATACATTTCACCAGAACCAGTGCGCAACCATTCTTCATTCACATTATAAAGAAGACAGATTGCCTTGATTGTCTGGTCAGTGACGGTTGAGCCGTCCCGTTCCATGTAGCTGACGCCAGTTTGCTTCATTCCCAGACTTACTGCAAATTCAGTCTGGCTGATGTGCAAAACATCTTTTCTAAAATGCTTCACACGTTCATTGATAGTCATTTGACTTCACCGCCTTTCTTTTATGTTTAAAGAATAGCAGTAACCGCTAAAAAAGTCAATATTAAAAACGGAAAAAGGGTTGACAAATAGCAGTAACCGCTATAATATATAGTTAAACAAGCAGTAACCGCTACAACAGAAGCGTTTACCGCTTGCGAAACCACACAGCATGAAAGGAGGAACAGACCATGACAGAAGTTAAAAACATGGAAACCATGATTGCAACTGAAAACCAGCAGGAAGCAACAGAGGTCATGGCTTTTCTGGGGGAACTTGAACCGCAGGAAAAGAAAGACTTTCTGGTGTTCATGCAGGGCATAAGATTTGCAAAGGGCATGGCACAGAAAATTGCGCCGCAGTCCGTATAAAGGAGGGCGCAGGAATGGAAGTACAAGGAACATTCAATGCCCAGCGCTTTTTTGAAACGCTGGCGCTGATTATATCCCAGCGGGAGGGCGTGAAAGTCACCGTGACAGTGACACAGCCAGAGCCGGAGAAGAAAGAAAAGCAGTCAGCGTGAGCGCCGGGCAGCAGCAGAAACAAAGGTTTTTCAAAAGTCAATAGCAGTGAATAGCAGCAAGGCTGTTCAAATAAAAATCATACCAGATACAAGGAGGAAAGCCACAAAATGAAAGAATTTGTGAAGAAAAAAGCAGTCATTGTCATGGACAGTGCAGGACTGCCAAACTACATGACCATGTTTTATATGGAGCCGGGGACCTATGAGCCGGAGGACGTGCCGGAACTGTTCAAAATCAGAAACAAGATTGTTCCTGCGGTTCTGGTGTCGCAGTTCACCAACACCATGATTAAGGGCGTCCCGGCGTCCTTACCTTACCAGCAGCCAAAACACACTATCAGTTATGATGAAGCGGCGGCAGCCTGCGGAAGAAAAGGCAAGGGCTGGCACCTTATGACAAATACAGAGTTTGTCTATCTACTGCATGAAGCAGAGGAACTGGGGCACACAATCGGCGGTAATACAAACTACGGCAGCAACTCGAAGAATGAGCAGGAAAGCGGCGTGAGATACGACAGCGCCGGACGCACGCTGACCGGGTGCGACCCCCTCACATGGTCCCATGACGGAACAGCAGACGGCGTGTTTGGTCTTTGCGGTAATTTCTGGGAATGGGTCACGGGCTTGCGTCTGCACAAAGGCGTTGTGGAATACACGCCGAACAACGACGCAGCAGTTGAGGGCTACACAGAGAAGCCAGACTGGACCGTTGCAGAGGTGAACGGCAGACCGTTGAAGCTGTACGGCAACAGTGCTGGTGATGTGGTAATGTCCGTTGCGGAAGAAATCGAAGAAAACTGGGAGGGCTGCCACATGGCAGACTTGCAGCTGGAAGAACTGGACGAAGTGCCGGAAATTGCGTACAAGCTGGGAATTGTACCGCATGACTGGAAGCATGAAACAGCTGGACTTTGGGCAGACAGCGAACTTGAAGAAAGCGTGCCTTTCCGGGGTTCGAGTTTCATCGACACTTCCAACGGTGGTGCTGGTGCGCTGGTCTTGAACAACCCTCGTTCTAACGTCAACAACCACGTTTCGTTCCGTTCCGCTTTGTTCTTGGAAGACTGGGAACTGGTAACTGAATTACTGAAAGCGGGTGCGACAGCGCACGCATAAAGAACAGATGTTCTGACATTTGACCCATGAAAAAGGGCAAGCAAAAAGCCTTTGAAGATGTGCCGGAAACACAAAATCAAAGGCTTTTCAAAAGTCAATATGTAATAATTCAATACACGTTTATTATACCATATTGGCGGCTACAAGTCAAACATTTTAGAGGGCGAAAGCCTTTGAAAATAGCGGGTTTCAAACCTGTTAAACGGGCTTGTATGGGGTATTAACATTCCTACGAAATATATAAATATATATACGCTGTATGGATAATGAACAGGAGGGATAAGAGGGAGAAGAAGAACCCCACCCCACTTCTGGTATACCCTTATACGCTTAAAACGGTATAGGACAGAAAAGGAAGTGCAGTGGTGTTCATAAGGGAGAAGAAGATAGACTGCGCAGAGTATAGAGAAGTGGATATAATACCACGAACAGAAGCAGCAGAGCAGGCAAGCAGAGGAAAGAGGGGTAAGAAAAGAAAGGTTAATGCCCCGAAGCAAAAGGACTTGAACGACAAGAACGCTAAACGCTATCTGGTACAGTTGGGAAATGGCAACTTCCACATAGGGGACCTGCATACAAGTTGCACATATAGCGCAGAGAACCTGCCGGGAACGGTAGAGGAAGCAGAAAACATTGTGACAAACTACCTGCGGAGAATAGCATACCGCAGAAAGAAGCTGGGGTTAGAACCCCTTAAATACATACTGGTAACAGAATACAAGTACAGCAAGGATGGTCAGTGTCTTAAAAGAATACATCACCATATCATTATGAACGGTGGTTTAGACCGTGACGACGTGGAATTGATGTGGACGAAAGACCGTATCAACTGGAAGAAGACAGACGACCCAGAGTATAGAGCCAGTATAAAGCAGCTGGGATGGGTTAATGCAGACCGCCTGCAAATGAATGAGAACGGCATAGAGGGACTTTGCAAGTATATTGTGAAAGACCCGCAGGGAAAGAAACGCTATTCAAGCAGCAGGAACCTTGACCGCCCGGAAACAACCAGAGAGGACGGAGGGGAAAAGCAGCAGCGTGACAAGAACCACTGGAAGTATAGCCGAAATCTGACAGCACCGGAAGAAAAGTGCAATGATTTTAAATACAGCAAACGCAAAGTGGAACAGCTGGCAAAGTCACCAGACGGCGGGCTGGAAG